>Ga0115003_10004291_pt1 | contig 11000 bp, 6 predicted proteins | sample ArcticOcean_MG_C_7_FD_88736 | JGI IMG/M metagenome (GOLD analysis project Ga0115003, IMG submission 88736) | Marine microbial communities from western Arctic Ocean - ArcticOcean_MG_CB11_88 | ecosystem: Environmental > Aquatic > Marine > Oceanic | place: Arctic Ocean: Canada Basin | collected... | reverse complement strand
CCGCCGCTAACCCCGCCCCCGCCCATCCCGCCGCCCATCCCGCCCCCCCCCCGGCCGCCCCCGCTCCGGTCAGTCTTGAACTTGTCAATCTCCATCGCCTTTCGTTTCATCACGTCCTTGGTGTCGTTGATTTTCGACTGGATGATCATCTTGTGCAGCTTTTCTTCGTGCGATTCCATCTCGGTGAATGTTTTCACCTGCGTCATGGTGACGTTTTCTTTGTGCCCCAGGGAGATGACCTCGTCGAAGGCGAATATTAAGTCGAACGCGTGTCGAGAAATACCCTCCTCGTCCGTTTGCCCGCCCGTGTACTCCGGCAACACCTTGCTAAGCAAACGCAGAATGTCGAGATCTTCCAAAATGTTACTCGCCTTGTTCGTCACGAGCAGTAAAAACAAAGCCCCCTGCTCCAGGGGCTGGTACACGTACCGGACGTTCTCGGTTTCAACATAAGTGTGCTGCTTCCCCGTGCCCACCAGTTTCGGGAACGCCGCTAACAGGCCCTCGATCCTGATACGCGTCATCGGCACGAACTGCCGCGACACCAAGGCTGTTGTGAGAACGGATCGAATGGAAAGATGGTCAGCGTGTCAGGATTTTTGGCCTCTCGTGTCCTTGTCCGGAGTCCGCGTGTCCTGTGCGTCGCGAGCACTCAAAGCACCGGGAAATCTAAGTGTTTCACTCACCTTTGCCGCCCTTGGTCACCACGGACGCGGCGAGAACGACCTGTGGGTGGGGTAGGATTGGGATGGGGTGAGATTCGGGCGTTCGGAAGATGGTCGGGAAATCGGGACCGCGGCCCGCGGGAACGCGCATCGATTTGCGCGAACCCGGTGGTCGGAAAACCACCCCTGGGTTTCGTGCGACGCGCGACGCGGCCAACAAATCGGATCAAGGACACGCACCATCGTGCGTCTGTCTTGCGATGCACGCGTAGTTCGATCGCGTTCGCGCGACCGGCTTTCTGTGTGCGTAAGGAGGGCGCTGAAGAAGACACATTTGTAGGTCGATGAACGGCAAGTGCTGAGGCATGAAAAAACAGAGAAGCTTCTTTTGACCGGTACCCAGCTTGAGAAATCCAAATTGAAACGGTCGATTCGATCGGCAAAAACGCTCAAACTTGAAGGGCATTGCCGGCATTTTCGGGACAAGGTCGCTTCGCTGACCAAGTCACGTACCCGCCAACACCGGGTAGGGGCTCTCTGCGGTCGCCTGGTTCGGGACAAGGTTGGAGTTTTTAGGACGAGGAGACAGACGGTAGGATGAGCCGGAAGTTACAACCACTGCTGATGAAAACACTCACGGGAACGGGTTTCCCCACTCGTCCACTTCGCGGCAGGATTTATCTTGCGTGTACACGTTCCACCCCGGGCTGTTTTCTTTGTAGAACGCGGACGCGTCCGTGCCGTACCCGTCGGAAAGGGAATCGTCGCACCCCGGCGCTTCACCCGATGACGAGATGTGCCACAAATCGCTGGTCCAGTATTTGTTCACCCCGTCGCAAAGCGGCTCGCGGTCGCACTCGCTCTTGACTGATTTCCAATCTGTTAATTCATCATTCACGTCTGCTTTGTAGAACAGGCACGACAGCAACCAGGTGTCTTTCCTGCAGTACCTGTCCCCGCCTTGCTCCGCGGGCGTCACTGATACCTGGCCAGGCTCGGCGCCTGACTGCCTGAACGTATCGATCCCGTCATTGTCCGCGGCGGCGACGGAGAGTGGGTCGTTCGCGGCGGACGCAGCCGCGGTCGCCGCGACGACACTCACCGGCACCTGCACCGGCACCTGTCCCAAGGATGCCGCCCTGCTCGCTGACGCTGCTGTCGCGGAACTCGCTGCGCTCGCGTCGTCTATGCACATGTGCACCAAGCCGTTGTTGCACCTGCCGTCGATGAGCGGGTCCTCCATGCGCGCGAACGCGTGCGTTTTCGGTAAAGACGCCCCCCAACCCAAAGCGGGGGCCTGGCCGAGGGAAGCGCCCTCCGACACACCGCGCGCGCCGCCCACGAACTGCGCCACGTTCAAGGAACAACTGCACACCAAAAGAGCACCAAGGGCCACCGCGGCGACGTGCGTGCCACGGCTCGTGGTGGGGGCGGAGCCTGCGTGTGTCGAGTGGGGATTGGTGTCAGCGCGCTGAAAATGACGAGGAGGGTGTTGAGGGGACGACGCTCCCCGCGCGGGGGATGCGCGGTGTCTCCGGGTTGTTTGGTCATCGTGTGAGGGGTCGCGCACGTACCTCCAAGGGGAAGGTACTCATCGTTCACGCCCATGGCCGGTCGAGCGCGAAGCTGCGGATTGGTGGGGGGGAAACCAGGGTCAGGGATCGGGGATGGGAAACGCGGACATCGCGCGACGCGGGGCGTCGGAATTTCGCGCGCGCGTGTGGTGTGCCGGAAACCTTGCCGAAACAAGTGCAGCGACCGCATCAGGCTTGTTTCCGCACCTGAAACGACTCCACGAGAGTTTCGCGTATGCGTGGTGCGGTGCGCTCGGACCTAAACTCGCGTGCGGGGTGGCTGCCGCGCGCGATGCTAGTGCGTGGCCAAGGGCGGAGAGGAGGTTACAAAGTACTCTTCCTTTTTTCTTGCAAATCTCAGCATTTCGGGTGCCCGCTCACAACGCACGGCACACGATGAGTTGTCATCGGTTGTGTTCGGTGCCTTCTGTTCGCGGCACCGCGCCCGCGCGTCGTTGCATTCACGGGTCCCCTTTCCGGACGTGCGTGCCGAGCCCCCACCCGGTTGGCACCAAACGTGGTGCGCTGAGTCGCGTGGGGTTGTTCGGGCGACGCGAGCCATCGGGATCCTCCGAAGGAGGCGCCAAATCTTCTTCTTCGCCAAAATCCACCGAAAAAAACCTCACCCCGTTCCCGAAAGACTACGACCAGCTCATCGCACAGTGTCAGAAAAGCCTACAGCGCGCGCTTGACGACGACGTACCGCTGATGGAAATCCAATTCCCACCAGGGGGGCTGGATTCCGTGGCCGGGGACGTGGAGGGGAACACGGAGAACAACTTGACGACTTTGTATTTGCGCGGGATTTGCGCGCAGTTCGAGCGAAACAAAACCGCGCGCACCACGCGCGTGTTCTTCCCCGACCCCACCGAGCTGGACATCGCCCTTTGTGGTGCGTCGAACTCGCCGGATGGCATCGGCGCGCCTGACAACGCCTCGACGAAAGCCACGTTTGCGGATTGGCCCGGGCCGTGCGATTTTCTAGAGGCGCCCGATTTTCTCTCCGTCTCGGGGCTGGACAAGCTGTTGAACAAACGGGTGAGCTTAAGCGACACCACGAAGGCGAAAACGGCGGGTAACAAAGACGAAAACAAAGACTCCTGTTTCGTCGTGGCCTACCCCAGTCTGAACATCTCGGAGCTGGTACGCACGAAGGAGCTTTTCGACGGCGAGCGGGGTGGGATTGACTCGGGACAGGTACGCGTTGCGCGTTTCCCAAATCCAGGCACAACGTTTACAGCCCCTCTTTGACTACGCCACTAGTAACACTACTAGTTACATTACCAGAACTGGCAACTGTTACAAACCTATACTCAAGACGGAAGAGACTGACCCTTTTCTTTCGCTTCCAGAACGTCCCGGTGGTCGTGTGCAACGGCGAGCTTGAGCGCACGCGGAGCGACTACTACCCTCCGTTTTGGAACGCGCGGGAGATGGGCCCGCTGCGGGAGTTCGCCCGGGAGTTTGAAGGGATCTATTGGGTATCGAACTTCAAAGGAAGCAACCCCGCGGTGCTTTTCCGGGCCTATCCCGAACCGTGGCAGGTGCTTCGCCGACGAAGGGCGGACGATTCCTACGAACTGGTGTACACAAGCGACGAGTTTCCGGGAGTGCAGAAAGTGGCGCTGGAGATCTTGCCAAAGTTCTTGTGATGAAACGGGAACGGCTGTACTGATACGGTCGCAGTTGTTATTCGTGCGCGGACACTCGTATCGCCCCATCACACCACGTGCCGACCGTACACCCCTCAGAGGCGGTTCAGAGGCGGCTTGTACGTCATCTGCCCCAAAACTTTTCTCTCGAGTAGATTTTTTTTTTTCTCCTCTTCCCAGAAGGTGGAGCGTTTTTCTGGGAACGCGACTGTTGGGCTTCGCCCCGAAAAGGGTTCGCCCTGCGCGCGTCATGTTGTCCGCTCACGCGCGAGTTCGCGTGCGTGAGGTCCACTCTTTTGGACGCACGTATTGAAGTCTTGACACGCTTTCGCGACCCGTGCTCCGCGTTTAAACGTTACGCACCGCACGGTGGGCGGACCGGAGGGGAAACAAGTGGCCCCCGGCGCGTTGTCCGAGATTTACCGAACCCGACGACTGAGTGTCATCCCGAAATGGCGTCGGAAACGCTCGTGGTGACCGTGGTGCCCGGCGACCCCCCCCATGGCGGGGATTCATTCGGTGCGCTTCCGTTCACGCAGTCGTCACCCGATATCGCCGCCGCTTCTGCGGACACGAATCACCCGGGAAAGAGCCCGTCCTTCCCCCGCGCACGCACACACGGGTTCCCCTCGCCTTCGCGACAGCGAAGCGTGCGGTCGGATTCGCACCAATCATCGCTCGGCGCGGTCTCGGACGAGAATGGATGGGCGGGACGGGGGGATGACGACGACGACGACGACGACGAGGAGGTTGACGGGGCGACGAAGCAGCCCAGGGGGAGGTTCACGAAGAACCCTAAATACGCCAAGCTCCGAAAGAACGTGGTGTTTGTGTTGGACTACGCGATCGTTCAGCTTTTTCTGTTCGCCGTGCTTCTGGTGGCGCTTTTTTTAACCGACGTCGTGGCGTTTATCAGCGCGCCCGACGACGTGGACAAACCGGTGGAGCTCGTCATGTTCCTCACCCTGATCGTGTTCACAATAGAGCTCATCGCGAACTGTACCTGCCGAGAAGCTTACGTCGGGAGCTTCTACTTTTACATGGACATCCTCGGCACGTTTTCAATCGTCGCCGACATCCCCACGCTTTCAAAAGGGTGGCTTCCCGACGGCGCGGAAATCGGCACCACGTTAAGAGTCTCCAGGGCCGCGAAAATAGGCGCGCGGGTCTCCAAAGACGGCGTGCGCCTTGTGATTTTCTTCCGGTCAATAGGCGCGATGCGGCTGTTGCGGCCGTGGTCGCTGTTTTCTCATCGAAAAACGACCCGGGGTGGTGAGAAACAAAACGGCTCGGGGATAAACGCGCGGCGCGTCGGGTCGACTGGCAAAATCGCGCAGAACCTGGACGAATCCATGTCGAAATCCGTCGCCATCGTGGTGCTGCTAACCATTCTCGCCGCGCCTCTTTTGCTTTGGGACGACAGCGACACCATACCGAAGGCGTACCATAGCTCGCTCTCCGCGGTGAGCGCGGGGTACTCGGACGACACGAGCGCTTTTTTTCGCAAAGACGTAGGGGACACCGTCGCGGCGGGGTACTACGATTTCTTCAAATCCAGGTGCGGGGCTTTCCCACCCAACTCGTTCCGCCGTTCGCGATTGCGCATACTCGTACCAGAAGGGACTATTACGACCAGAAGGGACTATTACCTTTCCAATCCCTCATACCAATCCCTCATACACATTACGAGAGACTGACACTTTCTTGTTAATTTCTCAGCGAGCGGAAACCCGTGTCCCTGGCGTTCGCGGGGAACGTGTGGCAGTGGCTGGACGAATACCCGCGTTCGTTGCGGTCCAGTGACCGGCTGGTGGTCACTTCGGGTAATTGTGACGACGTGAACCTCGTCCGTTCAGAAACGAGCGATGAAGTAAGCAACAGTACTGAGGGTACTGCTGCTACTGCTGCTGCTACTACCACTACCGCTACCTCGACAACAAACTCCTCGCCGTGCGTCGCCCTGGAGCTGGACATCGCGCTGGTGAACAAGTGGACCGCGTTTTTGAACATCGGGATGGTCGTTTTCGTGATTTGCGAGCTCGTGTTGGTTTCGCTGTTACTGCACTACAGCACCACCAAGCTGGTGGTGACACCGCTTGAACGGATCTTCGCCAACATCAAAAAGAACATGGACCAGCTGTTCGTGAGCTTCGAGGGGAAAGACGGGACTCCGGGCGACTCCAACGGCAAAAGCAGCTCCAACAACAACTCCGACGACCACACCAGTGGCGACGGCCTGGACGCCATGGAAGCCGCGATCAACAAGATGGCGCGTCTGGTGCGACACGTCGCTGGTTCCGGCCCGCAGGGCGCGCACATGCTGAACGAATACGTCGGGGACAAGAACGTGGACGAAAGCACGCGGGCTTGGTTGATGGACATGAACGCCGAGGGGAAGAAAACGCCGAAGAAAACGCCGGAGAAGGGCGGAGAAGGGCGCGAACACGAAAAGTCCCCGCCCAGGTCACACAACGCGAGGGCGGGTACCCTCGGGACCGTGCTGAGTGGCAAAGCGTCGCCGTCACCAAGTAAGCGAATGACCATATTCGGAGGGTTGAACGCGGGAAACTCGAAACGCGGAAGTCTTTCGCTGAGCGCGTCGCTTTTGGATTGTACGAAAACCCCCGAGAAGCCTCCCGGGACGCCGTTGCAAAAGGTCCGGTCGCCGTATCGCTCGCTCACGAAACAGCTCGATGCCGTGGCGGCGGTCGGTGAGGGGGAGGATTTGTTTCACGCCGGCGGCGATGTTTCCGCAAACGGTACCATTCATGGCGCCACCGGCGACGAGAAGCTTCTCGTCAACGAGGGCGACGCGTTCGTTTCCACCGCGACCCTGAGTGTCAGCAATCGCTCTGTGAGCTTCGGGGACAACTCGAGCAAGCGAACGTCAGTGTGTGACGATGTTTTTGACCCAAACGACCCTACGTTTGACGAGGACAGGTACGTGTTTGGGCCTTTCCCAAATCCATGCACACTGGTTTCCCATACAAGACTGACCTGACACGTTTCGTTAACAATCACAGCGGCGATGACGACTTCTTCGACGGCAACGGCCAGCCGTTGCGAGCCGGGCCCGAGTTACAATTAAGGCAAGCGCGCGCGCGGTCGCGCGCGAGGGCGCAAGGCGCCGTCGCGGCTGTTTTGAGCGCGCGCAACGCGGGAGTAACGGACCTGCCCGATTGTTTGGACCACAAGATCATCGACACCTGGGACTTTGACGTGCTTTCCATGACCTCCACAGAAGCGCGGGCGCACGTGTTGATGATGTTCGGGTCCCTAGGTTTGTTGCGGGACAACGACGACGACGTCGACCGCGCGGCGTGCGCGTTGAACTCGCTTGATTCCGAAACCGCGTCCACGGACGGTTTTTGCGACGCGAAGACGGTGTGTGCCTTTCTGGAAAGGGTGCAGAGCGGATACCGCAAAAACGCGTACCACTGCTTCGAGCACGCCGTGGACGTGGCGCACACCGTTTACCGGTACGTCGTGTTAACGGAACCGCGCACGCACGTGACGCAAGTCGAGAAGTTCGCGCTGATGATCGCGGCGCTTTCGCACGACTTGGACCACCCCGGGGTGAACAACGCGTTTTTGGTGAACACGCGCGACCCTCTGGCGACCGTGTACAACGACTCGTCCGTTTTGGAGAACGCGCACGTCGCGTGTCTGTACAACCTTATCAACACGCGGCAGAAACGGGAAACGGGAAACTCGGCGGAGACCGGTATCGGTGATAACCCCAAAGCCCCGCGACTCGTGGACACCGCCAACGTCTTCGCATTGCTTGACGACGATTTGTACCGGGACGTGCGTGCCACCATAATCGCGTGCGTGCTGCACACGGACATGTCCCATCACTTCAAAATGGTGTCACAGATGGAGGTGTTCCACGAGCTGCACAGGTACGGCCTTGGGCGTTTCCCAAATCCAACGGCCACTGTTTAAAGGACTTAAGGGAAGATTGGTAACACTTACTGGCGTACTCGCGGCTCTTACAAATACGTCACAAGTGTACTGTTCGGCCCGATTACTCTAAGTGGACTGTTCGGCCCGATTACTCCACCCAATCCCCCATACAGGCTACGTGGTGCCACTCGCGACTGACCCTTTTCTTTCGCAATCGCAGCGAGGGCATCAAGGCGAACACGCGGCGCGTCAAGCGCGGCATAATGGTGGATTGCATTTACCAAAAGGAAGACGACCGGCGGTTCATTCTTTGCGTCCTGTTACACGCGGCAGACATCGGGAACCCGGTGAAGCCGTTGGCGACGTACAACAAGTGGGCGGACCGGGTTCTGAGCGAGTTCTTCACACAAGGCGACTTGGAACAAAAGTTCGGGCTGCCGAAATCGCCGATGATGGACCCCGCCGCGACGAACAAACCGATGTCGCAAATTAACTTCATCGAGTTCGTGGTGGCGCCCCTGTACGCCAACTTCAGTAAGCTGTTCCCCGAGTCCGGGGAGCTGGTAGGTCATTTGTTAGAAAACAGGGTGTACTTTCAAACCGTGCTTGAGTTGGAGCTGGACGGGGAGGCAGGTGGTGTTGGTAGTCAGTCGGAAAACCAAAACGCGGAGGACAACGGCGATCCCAACTTCGCGGCGTCCGGCGGCGCGCGCGCCGCTCGCGCCGGCGCGGGCAAAACCTTTGGCGAAAAAGAAAACGACAAAGCCGCGACTCGCAACCGGTTCCGAGGCTTGGTGGAGAAGCACGAGTTTGCAAAGCTGGGCGATTGTTTCGACCAGGTCGCGCGGCAACCCACGTTCCGGGCGCTGATGGCGGCGGGGCACGCAAATTTGAGCGGAAACGCGAGCGCGTTGCCGCCGTTACCGCGATTCGTGCCGGGCGAAAGGGGGTTACACACCACCACAAGCGAGTCACGAAAAAACCTACTCGCGGTCGCCGCGCAGGGCGTGCGAGACGTCGCAATCGCGGCGGGCGCGTCGGGGAAGAAAATGAGAGGCAAATCCAGGGCGGAGGTCAAGAGAGCGGCCTAAGCGTGATGTGTTTATTTTACATTTGATATTTCGACTTTGTCAGCGGTCACTCCGCCTCGCTCTTCGTGGACTACTTTGAAGCATACGCGGATGCTTCAACGTGTTGACCCAGACGTCCGTACTTCCCAAAAACCCTCGAAACCCTGCTTTCCCTCGGTCTCAGTTATTCTGCGAGAACGTGTACCCGCACTGCGGGCACTCGTAAAACACGGTCTGGCCTTCGTCCACCGAACGCAGCTGCATGGTGTAGAAGTTCAAGCCTTTGTGTTCGCATTTCGGGCACTTCTCATCCACCACCGCTCTTTCCCTTTGCACCTCTGTAACCGCCCCGAACTTCGTGCCGTCCGGGTTCATGGGTTCGATTCCGAACTTAAACAGAAACGTCTCCCCGCCGCTCGACCGCGTGGTCTTTCCCCCCGCCAACGCCGTCACAACGTTCTCGACCTTCCCGCAGCTCGTGCATTGCGCGACGAGCCCCTCGGTGCCCTTCGCCGCCGAAGCACCGTGCGCCGCTTCGATGCGGTACAAATCCCCGCACGTGTCGCAGAACGACATCGCGAACGCACACCCGGAAGAGGAAAACCAAACACGCCGAACTCGGGCGTCGGGCCGTCGCGTGCTCGCCACTCTGTCGGCGGCGGCGGCGATGAGAATGAGAACAATTTTGGCAGAAAACTGCGAGTTCGTTAAAAAACAATTTTGTAAATGTTTGGCTCCCTTCGAATTGCCACAGCGGACGGCCGCGGGCGCCGTGGTGGGCGCCGCAGCGATTCCGGAGGATGTCGCGACCCTCGACCAGCTACGGCTCTCCGCATCGTGCGTCTCGTGCGTCGCCGCCCGTGAGGACACCGCGGCGAAGTGAGCTCACCGCGGTGGGGCGGCGAGATTTGCTAAAGTGGGTGAATCGGACGGTCGGGGTGGCGTACGTTCGCGTGGAGGACGTGGCGGACGGGATCGCGTTCGCGCAGCTTATCGATGCGGCGTACCCGGAGTCGCGCGTGCCTCTTTACCGGTTAGATTTCGCAACGAGGCACGAGCACGACCGGTCGCGTAACCTGGAGATTGTCGTCGCGACGCTTGACCGAATGGGCTTGGACGTCCCTATTGATGTTCGGGAAGTTTCCAGAGGGACGTACCGCGCGTGCGACGAAGCGCTGCGATGGCTTTTCGTGATTGTTAACCGGGAACTCCCGCCGAACGCGGTCCAGGGGTACGACGGCAACGCGCGAAGAGCGGAAGCGATGGAAAAAAGACGGTTCCTAGCCAGAGCGCCGGCGCGGTCGCCGGGGTGGATGTCGTTTGCGTCGTGGGAATCGAGAAACGCCGAGACCGCATCCGCCGCGACGGCGACACATACTTTTGGGAGCTCGCAGCCGGCGGAGTTCCAAAAAGCGAACATGTCCCTCGACGACGGCGTTTCCTACTGGTACGAAACCTTTGCCAACACGGGCACGACGCGAGGTTTCGAAAAATTGGACCACGAACGTGGCGACTCCGGCGATGACGACGAAGCCGCGCGGTTCCAAACGCCCGCGGTTCCCACGCGCGACGTAAAAATTGGGTCACAAACCTTGACGCCACAACGAGACGACTCAAAAGTGTTTGTGTCGCAACGCACAAACCCTCGGCCAGCCACGGCGCCGCCGGCCAGAAGGACGGCACCCCGGGGCGGTCACGATTCTTTTACTCGGTTTCGCTTGTCCGTCGAATCCGTGCCTTCCTCTCCCCAGACTAAATACCCACTGACAAAATTCAGCGCGCGCGTGGCTATTCGCCCCGAGGTTTCGCAAACGCCCGTACCGCCGGTTTCGGTACTTCGCGCCAAACGCTTCGGGGACGAAATCGAATTGTTATTAACACCCGAACCTGGATCATCGCACCGACCCGCATCAGCACGTCAAGTCCCGTTCCGGTCCTTGGACCGGTGGGCAAGTAAGGCTCGCGCCACGAACGCGGCGAGGGCCGAGGAGGTACGGGCGAACGGCGTTTGGATTTGGGAAACACAACGCGCGCGGTCGCGTTTTCCGGGCTCGCCGCGAAACCCGCGACGCGAAGTTTCCTGGAGCGACACTTCCATGTCTTTTCGAGGTTCAGCCACGGACCGCGTTCCGT
>Ga0115003_10004290_pt1 | contig 11001 bp, 12 predicted proteins | sample ArcticOcean_MG_C_7_FD_88736 | JGI IMG/M metagenome (GOLD analysis project Ga0115003, IMG submission 88736) | Marine microbial communities from western Arctic Ocean - ArcticOcean_MG_CB11_88 | ecosystem: Environmental > Aquatic > Marine > Oceanic | place: Arctic Ocean: Canada Basin | collected... | reverse complement strand
GCGGATCGGCCAGAAGCGATCGACCGGCTGATGGCCTGGAAGGGTCGCGCAAGTGAGACACCGCTTGCGGTCCTTACGCCTTCCGCCGCTTCTGTGGCTGATCTCGGGTGTCGGCTCGAGGGGCGCGCGCTTGTTTTGGCGGAGCATTTTTGGCCGGGGCCTTTGATGCTCGTACTCCCGTGCGATCGGAGCTGGGCCAAGGGCGTTGCTGGGGCGGGGGGTGCGCTCGGGGTGCGATGCAGCCCACACCCGATCGCTATGGCGCTCGCCGAGGGCCTTCATGCGGCGGGACTCGGTCCATTGACGTCGACGAGTTTTAATCGAAGCGGCGATCCCCCGGCGACCTGCGAGCAGGAGGCTCGGGCGCTGCTTGTGACGGCCAGCGGCCTGAAAGCCGACCGTCCGCAGGGAACTGACCTTGGAGAGCCGCTCTTTGTTTCGGCGAAAAATGTCGATGCGGGCGCCGAGCTGCCGAGCACCGTCGTCGACTGTACGGGGGATCGCCTCACGATCCTTCGCGTCGGTGCGATTGCGGCTGAGGCGATCGAGGAAATCGGTTGAGCGTGCACGAGCCGGGGGCGGCGCGTGATCGTTCAAGCCCTGAAGCGGGGCCCTTGATTTGCAGAGAAGAATTCGCCCGTTGCGAGGCCGACGGCCTAAACTCAACCGGGGCCGCTCTGGCTGTGCGCTCAATGATGAACGCTGAGGAGAACCATTCGATGATTATCGTTCGACCCATTCGAGCTGTTCGGAGCGACACGATCCTCGTCGAACCAAGCGAACTCATCGTGCAGCCGGGCGACGTGATTGCCGCGAGTGGTCCCGCCGGGGTCGCCGTTTCAAACATTCCAACTGGCGGAAATCTTCGGGGTCATGACGAGCCTTACGGCGGAACGATTTAATGGCCTATCGGCGCGTTGACCGTGGTCCCCGACGCAAGGGCCGCATGGAGACCGTTGGGGATCTCGTTGGGAAGGTGCTTGGCGATCTGGGGCTGGACGGCGTGGCTGTGGCGCACCGGATCGGGTCGCAATGGGATGAGATCGTCGGTCCGGCGGTCGCAAAGCATTGTCGTCCTCTCGGAATTAGAGGAGCCGTGCTCGAGATTCAGGTGGATAGCCCCGTCTGGTCGCAGCAACTCCAGCTTCGAAAGACCGAGCTTCTCAAGAATTTGGCCGAGCAGATTGGTGAAGATGCGCCGCGAGAGCTTCGCTTTCAGGTCGGCTACGCTCGGAAGCGTTAGCCCGCCGGTCCGGCGAATCCCCTGAGAGATCCCGACGAAACTCCGTCCAGAACGGATCTGCCGTGTGTTTCAGGAGCGGCTATAAACAGATCAGCCCGCAATTCAGCAAAGGAAATCCCCCAACGATGTCCATTTCGAATGCCGCCCCCTCTGAGGAAGCCAACGATTCGACGACCTCCGAGGCAAAGGTGGTCGGTCGCCAGTGTGATTTTTGTGGGGATATCGTGAATTCGGTCCGTCGCGTCGCTCTCGACGAGGATTACGACCGCCTTCAGAAGGCCCATCGTGAGCAATACTCCTGTTCAGACTGCTTCGAAAAGAAGGAGCAGGACCGCATAGGGATGGGGCACCGCTGATTTTCCCGCGAGGAACCGGTCTGATAGCGCCATGAAGTTGTCAGGAAGGTCGCGAGATCCGCTCCATCGGCGTTGACCGGGACGGGCGATTTCCCTAGATTGCGCGCCTGCTTAGATCAGGTGGGAGCGAGCTTCGGCCGATCTCCTAGATTCGCCCGGAAGCCCAAAGAGCACAAAAAGAGCAGCACAGTGCATTCGTCGAATCTTTTGGATGTCCCGCCTGTCCAATTCGAACACCAAACATACAGACAATCCCGCTTCAGACTCCGGTCCGCACCCTCGCGGATTCCGAGCTAGTGGGTTCACAAGTCAGAGCCCGATCGTCAGCCTTGCTGCTGCTCGATCGGGGGACGATGCAAAATTTAGAGGTCCGAACAGGATATGGTCAAGATTCGTTTGACGCGGATGGGATCGAAGAAGCGCGCGTTTTATCGCGTGATGGCAATCGACGAGCGCAAGCAGCGCGACGGTCGCCCGCTCGAGTTCCTCGGCACGTATGATCCGCGCACCGAACCGGCTGCGCTGAACTTGAACCTCGACGGCATCGACGCGTGGCTCGGCAAAGGCGCACAGCTTTCCGATACCGTGAAGAGTCTCGTCAATCGCGTGAAGCGCGAAGGCAATGCGGCTCCGGCCGAAGCAGGTGCAACCAATGGCTGATCGTGGCGCAGATTCTGTAGAACTTGTCGGCTTCTTGGCGAAGGCGATCGTGAGCGATCCCGATGACGTGAGTGTCACGGTTGGAGATAGTGGCGAGCTTATTGAGCTCGAGACGGCAGACGGCGATCGCGGTCGTGTGATTGGCCGCCAGGGTCGTGTTGCCAAGGCGCTTCGCGCCATCCTGAACGCCACGGCCGATGGCGCGGGGTCGCGACTCGACATAGTCGACTGATTAGTCGACTGTTCGCGGGGAGTGGCGCTGATTCCGTCTCCAGCGAATCCGAATGAATTGCGGGCCCTTGGGCACGCGCAGTAGGACGGTCGCATTGGATGCGGCCGTTTTGCTTTTGGGGTCTAGGCGTAGAGAGCGAAGGGCCTTGGCCAATTCGCTCGATTTGAGAGGATGCAGCGGGCTGATGAGCGATCTGCCTTCTACAGAGCGCGTCATACTCGGCGAAGTCGTTGGGGCCCACGGCCTAACAGGCGACGTGCGCGTACGAGTCGCTGGCGATTCGCCGGACCATATTCTGTCGGTTGAAACGCTTTGGATGGGTCGCCGAGTGGGCGATCCCGAAGCGCGTCGTCGAACCGTGCGGGATCGCGGGATGGCCCGGCCGGGAGAAGTTCGGCTCAATTTTGAAGTCATCGACCGTCGTGACCAAGTGCAGCCGATTATGGGCTTGCTGCTCTTTGTGTCCGCGGATGTTCTTCCCGATCTACCCGAAGACGAGTTCTATTGGTACGAGTTGATCGGCTGCCAGGTGGAGTCGGAGACGGGAGAGCTCGTCGGCGATGTGCGGGAAATTTGGGAGACCGGAGCGCACGATGTGCTGGTCGTCCAAAATGAAGATGGCTTGCGGCGACTCATTCCGACGGCCAGAGAATTGATGAAAGAGATCGATCTCAAGGCACGTCGCATAGTCGTGGTCGATCTTCCGGGCCTGCTCGAACCTGCCTGAGGCGGCTCGGCGGATTCGATTGGGTGAAGCGCGGACCACACGCGTGGATGAAGCGAGTGCTCTTTGCGGAAGCAAGTCGGCGCTAGGAACTAGGGAAGGGATCAGGACGAATGCTCAAAATCGACATTCTCACGCTCTTCCCCGACTTGTTCGGACCCTTTCTGGAAACCGCCTTTGTCGGGATGGCCTGTCGCGACGGCGCCGCTGCGATTCGAGCACATGATCTTCGAGGTTGGGCAACCGATCGCCATCGCTCAGTCGACGACAGTCCGTATGGCGGAGGACCGGGCATGGTGATGACGCCGGAGCCGCTGATTCCTGCGATCGAAGACCTGGCCGGGCCGAAGGGCCCCGACCGAAAAGTGCAGGTGATCTGCCTATCGCCGCAGGGCCAGCCCCTCACTCAGGAGAAATTAGAGTCTCTGGCGGCCGGGCCGCCTCTCCTCCTGGTCTGTGGACGATATGAGGGGGTCGACCAGCGCGTTCTGGACCTGGCCGTCGACGAAGAGCTCTCGATCGGCGATTACGTACTCTCAGGAGGCGAAATCCCGGCGATGGTGGCCATCGAGGGTCTGGTTCGGCTGCTTCCTGGAGTTTTAGGAAATCCGGAGTCGATTGAAACAGAATCGTTCCGAGGGGGAGCCGTTCTCGAAGGACCGCAGTATACTCGGCCGCCCAATTATCGGGGCGAAATGGTGCCCGAAGTGCTCCGATCAGGCGATCACGCCGCGATCGATGCATGGCGCCAACAAGAAGCCCTGGCCAGAACGAAAGAACGAAGACCTGATCTGCTTTCCGCGAGCGACTCGCTCGGGGCAGGCGGTGATTCGCAATCGATTCGTGGTCGACGCAAAACGTCGGGCAAGGGCGACTAGCGAAACGAGAAAACTAACATCAAGCGGACGGTCTCTTCCTGAGACGCACGCGACCAGACTTCAAGCACTCTGACCGCCCCAATAGCCGGGCCGCGGTCGATAGACAGAACGACAAGGAAACACGATGCGTACCCTGGATTTCATCGAAAACGAGACGCTCCGACGTGATCTTCCCCCCTTCAAGGTGGGTGACACCGTCGCGGTTCACGTACGCGTTCGCGAAGGCGACAAAGAGCGCATTCAGGTCTTCCAGGGCATCGTGATCCGCCGCAAGGGCGGAGGCGTCGGCGAGACCTTCACGGTTCGAAAGATTTCGAGCGGTGTTGGCGTCGAACGTGTGTTCCCCGTGCAGTCGCCCCTCGTGACGAAGATCGAGATCAAGTCCCGCGGCTACGTGCGACGCGCGAAGCTCTATTACCTCCGCGACCTCTCGGGTAAGAAGGCCCGATTGCACAGCAAGGTTCGAGATCTTTCCGGAGTCGTCTCCGAAGAAGAGGCCGACGCCGCTCTCGCCGCCGCCAACGCGCCGGCAGTAGAAGCTGCGCCCGTCGAAGAAGTCGTCGAAGAAACGATCGAAGCTAAGGGCGCCAAGAAGCTCAAAGGCAAGGCTGCCAAGAAGGCGAAGGCCGAAGAGAAGGCTGTGCGCATGAAGGAGCTGAAGGCCGAGGAAGCGGATCGCGCCTCCAAGAAGGCCAAAGCTGAGGCCAAAGCTGAGGCCGATGCGGCTGCTGCTGCCGAAGCGGAAGCAAAGGCGACTGCCGATGCCGCAGCTGCTGAAGAGGGCGGCGAAGAGAAGAGCGAGTAGACGAGCGAATAGCTCCGTCCGCGTTTTTTGTCTGGAGCCGTTAGAACGCAGCTTCCCAATGTTCAATCGACCACCGCGCTTCCTTCGGGAGTGCGGTGGTCGTGTTTTGGGGCTCGGCTACCGGGGCGTACCCCGCAGAGACGACGCACGTCACCACGTCAAAACGCTGACGTGGGCAGCGGCGTCGCCATTCAGGATGCTCGTTAAGCCAGGCCATGGCGCCGCGCCGCAATCGGTGCTGCTTTCGTTCGTCCACGGCTTCCGCTGCGCGACCATGACTGCCGAAACCCTCTTCAGAAGTAGCCCTACGTGTTTTGACTTCGACGAAGAACAGAGTTCGACGCTTCGTCGCGATCAAATCGATCTCGACCCGCGCGGCTCGAACGTTCTGGGAGACGATCTGATACCCTCGATCGGCGAGGAAGCGAGCTGCCTTTTGTTCACCTTCGCGTCCGAGTGTTTGTCGATGTTTCGTCATGCTGTCCGGGTTCCGTCACGCCGCCTTTTGGGGTCGGCGCGAACGTGGGACCGAGGGACGGGGTCTGCAGGATAGGGATGGCCACGCTTCATATCGTTGCGACACCGATTGGTAACCTTGAGGACGTCACCTTCCGTTCTCTGCGGGTGCTGCGGGAAGTCGATTGGGTCCTTGCTGAGGACACGCGTCGGACCCGCGTATTGCTCGACCATTTCGAGATCCCGCAGAAGCCGACGTCGCTTCATGCGCATAACGAAGCGGGGCGAATTGGCGCGGTGCTGGCGGCACTCGACGAAGGCAAAGACGTAGCTCTTGTTTCGGACGCCGGAACGCCGCTCGTATCGGATCCAGGGGAGCGACTTGTCGCAGCGGTGGCTGCAGCGGGGCATAGGGTGGAGGCCGTTCCCGGCGCATCTGCACTCCTGAGTGCGCTAACCGTCGCTGGTTTTCGCACCGAACGCGTGCTCTTTCTCGGTTTCTTGCCACGCAAAGCAGGTGCTCGCCGAAAGCTGCTCGAATCGCAGATCGGTCGGCCCGAAACGGTCGTACTCTTCGAATCGCCGCATCGCGTTGCGAAGACCCTCTGCGACGTCGTTGATGTCCTGGGCGACAGGGGCGCTTGCCTTGCCAGAGAGTTGACGAAGAGGCACGAGGAAGTGTTACGCGGGCTTGCTTCGGAACTCGCGGCCGCTTTGGCGGAAGCGCCGCCTAAGGGCGAATGCACTCTTGTGATCGAGGGGGCGAGCGAGCAAGAAGCCCTGGATGCAGTTGCTTGGAGCGATGCAGAAGTGGACCGCGCTCTTGAGGAGCGGTTGGCTGCAGGAGCGTCGGTTAAAGATGCGGCAGCGGATCTAGCCGGCCGAACAGGACGCGCGCGTCGTGCGCTTTATGCCCGTGCGATCGAGCTTCGCGAAGGCAAAACCTCTACCGCCGGATCGGACGCGACGTGAGTCGAATCGGAACGATCGCCAGCCTGATGTCACGGCTCCCGACCGTATTGCGGACTCTGCGGCATATCCGGTCGGACCAGGCCCGGGCTCAGATACACCACATGGTGTCTGGCCTACCTGCGCCGGCGCAGCTCACGGAGTCTGCTCCGCAGTTAGCCGTGGAGGCTGTGAGTACGAAATTCATCGGCCCTGCTCCTCATGTGAACGTCTGTGTAGACGGCGAAGTCGCGGAAATCACGCTCTTGGGTCTCGGTCTGGATCTTGATCTTCAGGCAACTGGAATTGCCTGGTCGACGCAGAAGCACGGTCCACTCTTCGCCTATCACCTGCACGAGCAAACCTATCTTCGACACGAGGCACTGCTCCCGGAACAGCGCGCAGCGATCATCAATGACTGGATCGCTCAGCATGATCATGGCGTCGGTTGGGATCCTCATCCTATTTCCCTTCGGCTTCTGAACTGGGGAAAGCTCTTGCTCGGGGAGGGCATGATCCCCGAGTCGGTCAAGGGAGCCATGCTGGGCTCGATGGCGGATCAAGCGGAAACGCTTTCCCAAGGTCTCGAAGTGAGGTTGCAAGCGAATCACTTGCTCTCGAATTTGCTAGGCGTCGTTTTTGCGGGAATGTTATTCGAGGGGAGTCGAGCCGATAAATGGCTCGAACGCACGGCGTTATTTGAAGCGGAGCTTTCGGCGCAGGTGCACGCAGACGGAGGGCATGAAGAACGCTCGCCTATGTACCACTCGCTTTTGCTCGAAGGGCTTTTGGATCTTCTGAATCTCGCGAAGGTGAGTCCCCGAGCGCCATCGGGGCTGGCTGAGACTCTTCGAACGACGGCCTCGCGTATGGTCGCGGCGCTCGGTTTCTATACAGCGCCAGATGGACGTATCTCTCTGTTCGCGGATAGTGCCTGGGGCGTGGCCGCCGATCCTGGCGCTCTCGTCGAATACGCCTCGAGTCTTGGGATCAGCTTCGAGTCCTCGCAATCCGGTATCAAGGCGCTTGAGGACTCTGGCTATGTGCGGCTACAGCAGTACGATTTCGACGCGATTGTGTCGACGAGCGGACCCCGGCCGGCGCATCAGCCGGGCCACGCGCACTGCGACGCGCTGGCCTTTGAGCTCAGCGTGGCGGGGGAGCGACTTGTGACCGACACGGGCGTGTTCGAATACCAGGCAGGACCTAGAAGGCAGCTCGCACGGTCTACCTCGAGTCACGCGACGCTTGTTTTCGATGGCGAGGAACAATCTGAACTCTGGTCGGCGCATCGAGTAGGTGGGCGCGCAAAGTGCGAACCCGCTCGGGTAGAGGCTTCGGGGGACGTGTGGGTGTCGACGCAGGGATGGGTGGCGAATGCTCCCCAGCACGAGCGGTGTTTCCGAGTGGACGGGGGCGCGTTCGAAGTCATCGACCGGGTACTCGGCGCAAACGCCAGCGTTGTGAGCAGCCTGCCGATCGCCCCGGGATGGAATCTGACGCCCTTGGAAGGCGGCATGATTGCGCGAAAAATGTCGGAGCAAAGCGGGCCCCTCGTCGTCCAAATCGATCTCCCGAAGGGATTCGACTGGACCATTGAACGGGCTCCTTTCTATCCGACCTTCCACGAAGAAGTCGAACGAGACGTCCTCGTCGGGCGAGGGCAAACGCCTCTGGACTGCGTCATTCGCTTCAAGCGAATCGAAGAGAGCTGATCCGATCAGGCGGACCCTAAAAGTGTGAGGAGTCCCGCTTCGTCCAACACCGTCACCTCTAGATCGCCGGCTTTTTTGACTTTGCTCCCGGGGTCTTCGCCGGCGACGACATAGCTGGTCTTTTTTGAGACCGACGCGGTCACCTTGCCCCCGGCCGCCTCGATGTCCTTCTTGATTTCACCGCGCGCGCGGGACATCGTGCCCGTCAGCACGAAGGTCAAGCCTTCGAGGGATTGCGCCTGTGCATCGGCGCCCGTCGGCTTAGGCGCAGGTTCTTCCAGCACGAGTCCAAGCTCGGTCAAGCGAACGAGCTCTGCACGGTTCGCCTCGTCCGCGGTGAAACGACTCATGCTCTCGGCGATGGTTGGGCCAATACCTTCTATGGCTGCAATGGCCTCAGGCGGTGCCGCGAGTAAGTCGTCGAGGGTCGGGAAATGATCCGCTAAGAGCTCTGCCACGGTTGCACCGACGTGCCGAATGCCCAGCGCGATTAACAGCCGAGGCAGCGTTGTCTTTCGTGCGCGATCGAGCGATGCGATCAAGTTCGCCGCGGATTTTTCGCCCATGCGTTCCAGTCCGAGGACGCGCTCCTCGTCGAGTGCGAAGAGATCCGAGAGTCGTGAGACGAGTCCCGCGTTGACCAGTTGCTCGACGAGCTTTCCTCCGAGCCCGTCGACATCGAGGGCGCTTCGGCTCGCCAAATGCGTGAGATTAGTTTTGAGCTGCGCGGGGCATTCCAAGTTTGCACATCGCGTGACGGCCTCGCCCTCGAGTCGCAGCGTCGCCGCATTACAAACAGGGCAGTGAGCCGGGAGTGACTGCCTCTGAAGAGTGCGGTTTTCCTTGAAGGCTTCATGACGTCGGTCGAGGCGGACGCGCACGATTTGTGGGATGACGTCGCCTGCGCGCTGGATCACGATTCGATCGCCCACGCGGATGTCCTTGCGATCGATCTCATCCTGGTTGTGGAGGGATGCGTTGGATACGGTGACGCCACCGACGCGGACGGGTGCTAGGCGAGCCACCGGAGTGATTGCTCCCGTTCGACCCACTTGGAAGTCGATACCTTCGAGGATCGTTTCGGCCTGCTCCGGCGGGAATTTGAAGGCGATCGCCCACCTCGGCGCGCGGGCGAGGGTGCCGAGTGAATTCTGCTCAGCGATCGTGTCGACCTTAAAGACAGTGCCATCTATTTCGACGGGGAGTTCGCCGCGTAGAGTCTGAAGTCGCTCGTGAAATTTAATCGCTTCGTCGACGCCGCGGCAAATTGCTATTTCGGGGCTGACTATGAATCCCCACTCACGAAGCAGTTCGAGGGTTTCGGATTGGCGCGAAAAGCTCTCAGGACGGCCCTCTTCCAGGGCGTAGACGCGGAATTCGAGGCTTCCGAGACGCTCGTAGTCGACGTCGTGGATCTGCCGGAGGCTGCCGGCGGCCGCATTTCGTGGGTTCTCAAAGGGGCGGAGCTCGCGCTTGACTCGACCTTTGTTGAGCTGCTCGAAGGCGGCAAGCGGCAAAACCATCTCTCCGCGCACGGAGGCTATGGCCGGTGGGCTATCCGTCTCCAGCGTTTTCGGAATCGAAGGGACGTGGCGAAGGTTTGTGGTGACGTCTTCCCCGGTCTGCCCGTCTCCACGTGTTAGGCCTTGGACGAAACGACCGTTTTTAAAGATCAGTTCGATGCCGGAACCGTCTAGTTTGGGTTCCGCAATATAGTCGAGGGTGCGAGCCGGGGGTGTCTCGTCTCTATCGTCTGCCTCCGTATCTTGCAGCAGCATGCGCGTGATCCGCGCATCGAAGGCACGCATCTCATCAGCGTTCATCGCGTTGTCGAGGGAGAGCATCGGCGAACGGTGGGGAGCTGTCTCGAAGCCCTCAGCGGGCGCGACCCCGACTTGCTGGGTCGGCGAGTCGGCGGTCAAGAGGCTCGGATGGGCTGCCTCCAGCGCAATCAACTCTCGTCGAAGCAGGTCATAGTCGGCGTCGGGAATTTCGGGCGCATCACTTTGGTAATAGAGAGTGTCGTGATGACGCAGCGAAGTCGCGAGTAGGGCGGCCCGCGACCGAGCATCCGGAGGAATATCTTCATCGGATGCTGCGCCGCGTGATTTCGTAGCGGACGCCTTCGTAGGACCGCGCTTCTTAGCCGTCGCTTTCTTTGCGCTCTTTGCCTTTGATTTGCCGTTACCCGCTGCCACGGTTCGCCTTCACCTTTGCTTGTTTTCGGGCCCCTATGCGACGAGGGGCGTAGTAGAGATCACGCATTTCATGACTGCCGACATACTGCCGAATGCCTGCACATTCTGCGTCTTCTCAAGGTCGAAGTGTGTATGGAAATCACTTCAAGGGAGCTTTCCGCGCCGCCGATGAACCCACAAGTCCACGAGTTATCCGGGTCTTTTCTTGACTTGGCCGACGTTACCACGCGAATCGCATCGCATCGGCCGTTCGAATGGAGTCTCGACTCGTGGGCGAATTAAGGGAGCTAGATGGGCAAGCGGATGGACATGGAAGAGCCGAAGACGTGCTCCGAGTTGGTAGATGCCGATGAGGAGGCATTGCGACTTCAGCTCGAAGCAGTGGTGTCCCGAGTTTTGACCCTGGAATCTGAGCTTTCGAAGCATGCGCGCAGGCGCGCTGATCTGATCCACCTCGTGAGCCATGAACTGCGAACTCCGATCACAGTGATCGGCGGCTTCGCTCGGCTTTTGCAGAGCGAAGGGCACGGCTTGCTGAACGAGGAACAGCATCGATTCGTTTCGGAGGGGCTTAAGGCTTGTCGCAGGCTCGATGACTTCGTGGGCGATCTACTGGAGGCTCGAACGGATTCGGAAACACCTTTCGTGGTGAAGCCCGTGCTCGGCGACCTCCATGAGTCGATCGAGGATGGGCTCGAGTCACTGATGCCACTTCTCGCAGACCGTGGGATGAAGGTCGAACTGATGTTGCGCGCGAGCGATCCGCAGATTCTCTTCGACGACAGG
>Ga0115003_10004287_pt1 | contig 11004 bp, 9 predicted proteins | sample ArcticOcean_MG_C_7_FD_88736 | JGI IMG/M metagenome (GOLD analysis project Ga0115003, IMG submission 88736) | Marine microbial communities from western Arctic Ocean - ArcticOcean_MG_CB11_88 | ecosystem: Environmental > Aquatic > Marine > Oceanic | place: Arctic Ocean: Canada Basin | collected... | reverse complement strand
TATTTTGACCACAAATAATAATCATTAAATTGTCGAATATTTAATCTATTCACAGGTATGGAGATTTTTTTTGCTAATTCTAATTGTTTGTAATTAAGTTGAAAACTAAAAAAAGTAGGGTAAAAAATCCTTTTTATTTTTGAAATTTTATCAAAGTTTAGCTCTTTATTTAAATATTTTCTAAGAGAAAGTTTATTAGTTAATAAGCTAAAATCATAATCCATTACTTCATTTTTTTCATAAAAATCGAATAACTTCGAATTCAAGAAAGGAAAATAAACTTTTGAGGTTTTATTAATAGAATTTAAATAAAGAATTGTTTTATTTGTAGCACCAGAATCTTGGTGTAACCTTAGTAAATTTCTTCTAAGTAAAACATCTTTGTAGTCAGCATATTTTTTGAAATATGAGATTTGTTCATTATAATTATTTAGCTTAATTGTTGATCCTTGGAAATGTGCAGCATAATCTGGTCTTAATAAATCACCTATTTTTCCAAGAGAATTCCAAAGATTTTTAGAAATTATATTTTGTAAATTTGTTTTACAAACGATTTTTTGTAAAAATTCTTTCTGCAGCTCTCTTTTACCTGGTAGATGACCCATATAAAGATCATTTCCCATCCCATCAATAAAAATTACATCTGAAAAATTATATTTTTTAAACAAACAAATGTCATATAAAAGAAGAACAGAAAGTCCAGCAGGATCTAAACATGGTTCATTAATATTTTTTAAAACATGCTCTAAATCTAAAAATTCTAGTTTTTGTTTTGTAAAAAAAATTTCAATTTTTAATTTATTAGCCAAATCAGTGATAATTTTTTTTTCTTCATTAGTCGCTGCGAATGAAAAATATAAAGCTTTGATTTTAAGTTTTTGCAATCTATGTGCTATAAAAGTTGAATCTTTACCACCTGAAAATAAAAGAATTGGTATTTTGTTTTTAGATTCAATCTTTTTTAAGCTCTCATCGAATATATCTATCCAATCAAAGCAGTCAACTTTGTTGTAATCGTCTGTTTTAAATTTTTTATTATTATAAGTATCCAAAATCTTTTTTTCTAATAATTCTGAAGTACAAGTTTCATTTTTAAATTGCCACTTTACAACTGAATCATTAAATTTTGGAAATTTATTTTGTAGTATATCTAATAATATATTTGGGTCTCGAATTTTATTTTTTACAAAATATTTCATGTGTGTAATTAATAACTTATATTAATTTGAATAATAAAAAACAAGGAATTATAAAACATAAAAAGTTAGATCAAGATTAAATAAGTGTTTAAATAAATAATTAATAATAAACATTTTTTGTTTTTCCAAAAAAATATAAAATACAAAGTATCAGAAAATAGAAACCTGATATTCCATACATACTCAAAAGACCACCCGAAGATATTGTGGAAATAAAAATTATAGACCAAAAATTTTGAAAAAGTGCAAGTTCATTTTTTTTTAAGTTATAAAAAGTAAAAGGGATGAAAATAATAAAAATCATTAAAATTAAAAAATAAGGTAAACCATATTTAGCTGGTATCACCAATATACTTTCAGATTTTGCTGATTTTTTAAGATTATAGGCAATGTTAAGGTCAGATCCTACTCCATATTTAAATACATCATCATTGTGACCAATACCAAAAAATGGTTTTTTACTTATTTCACTTAACAAATACTGATTTAGCTTATCCCGAGCAGAAAAAAAAACTGATGTATTGTTAAGTTTTTTCTCTTCATCTGTAAAAGGATCTAATGATGTAACAAAATCTAAAATTTTAAATTCAAACGAACTGTACGAGTAAGTAGGTTTTGCTGATAGAGATAAAAATAAAAAACCAGTAATAATTATAAAAATTTTGAAATATTTTTCAAACCAAGAAAAACCCAGATAAGTGAAGCTACTTAACAAAATTAAAATAATTAAAAAATGAGTAGTTCTAGATTGAGTTAAATAAGCAAGGTAGGCAAAAAGAATCATTAAAAATAAAGATAATAACTTTTTATTATTATCTTTTTTAAAAAAATTATATTGCACTAAACAAAATAAAACCGGCAAGATTGTATTAGCTGAAGAGTGTCCGGTACCACCCTTCGTAAGAATTTTAAAAACTGTAGATCCATCAGATGACAATGTATTCCAAAAATAATAATGTATTATAAATGGATATCCGATTAATGTTAAAATTGTTGTAAGGATAATTGATATAAAAAATATTATCATAAGATTTTCAATTAAAATTTTAATAAATTCATTAATATTATATTTTGCAGAAATTCCATAACCTAAACATGAAAAAAAAAATGTAGCCATCAATATCTGTAGTATGTTTAGTACTGTGTTAAGTTCAAAAATATAAAATATCAATACGACAATATTAATTAAAAAATAATTAGTTAAGTTTAAATAATGTTTTAGACTGAAAATATTTTTACTATAAACGAAAGGTATCAATACCATAAAAATTAACACATTAAATCTATGTGGAATTAATTCATTTACAAAAAATGATAAAATAAAAATATAATATAAAGTAAATAAAAAAATTATCTTAAATTTATTTTTTTCGTTTATATTGTTCATAGTTAATTTGGGTTATGTTAATATTTTTTTTCTTATTCGTAAAAATTAAATACAATTTTAATGCTGATAAATACCTAGGTATAAATTTTAATGGATTAAATAAACATCTAATTAACCATCCTAAAAAAATTTTATCTAAAAAATCAGGAATTGTTGCTTGTTTTTTAGTCAAAAAGGATATTGCAGCCCCAGTACAAATTATTGAAGGTTTATAATTAAGATTTTTTTTTAAATAATATCCAAGGACTTCTTGTACACCACCACCTAAGTTAATAATTATATATTTTGGTTTAATTTTACTGATTCTATTTAATAGTTTTCTATCATAAATTTTATTTTTTTTATAGATTGGTGAAACGTATTGATACAATTTGTTTATATTTAATTTTTTAAAATATTTTTTATTTGTCTCAGACTCATCAATTGTAGGGTCTATTAAAAAAATTATCTTATTATTATCTTTTTTTAAATGGGATAAAAAATTTTTTAAGAATAATAGACCAGAATATTTTTTAACTTTAATTTTTTTGATTATCCTTAATAATAAACATAAGTACCCACTATCGAATAAAACAATATCAGCATTCTTTAATGAGTTGTGGTATTTAATATCATTTTCAATTGAAGCTAAACCTGGTCCTGAGGGAGCAACTAGTAAACCTCCTTTATCTAGCAATCGTTTTATAACATCAAATTTAGCCTCAATAAAATTAATGTTTAAAATTTTAATTATCCTAGTTTTATCCATAACAGTATAAGTATATATTATATATATTGTAGTATGAAAAAAAATATATTATTTAAATTTACATCATCTCAATTTAGTAGAATAAAAAAAAATTTTAATTCTTTTTTTTTAAATTTTTCAGTTCAAATCATTATTCAAATATTTTATTTACCATTAATGTTGTTTTTTTGGGGTACTGAGAATTTTGGAATTTGGATTTTTGTTACAACTATTCCAAGCACTCTTTCTGTTTTAAATATAGACTTCACACGTGCCGCAAAAACAGAGATGTCAATAAATAACATCAGAAATAAAAAAAAAGAAGTAAATCAAAATTTTCAGAATGCCTTTGGCTTAACTTTAATGAATATGTTAATTTTTTCTATTATTTCTATTATATTTTTTTTATTAACAGATCTAAACTTGAAAATTTTTGAAAGTATTGAGTTATATGATCTAAAAATAATATTATTTTTTATATTTTTTTCATTTTATTTTATTTTATTTGACAGTCTACTTGCCACAGGAATTTCTTATAGAGGCAAGTTATATATTCAGCAAAATATTAAAACAATTTTTGATGCATTGATAAAAATCGCTGTAGTCATAAGTGGTTTTTTTTTTAATAATTTAATTTATGCTGCAGGTATATTTTTTTTAATGACAATATTGAAAACACTAGTTTTTTATTATTATTTTACAATAAATAAAAAATATTTAGTCTTATCACTCAAATTTATTAATTTAAAAAATTCATTAAAACTATTCAAACTGTCTCTAAGTTATTATTTAGAAGCTATATCTTATATGCTTAAAAATAATGGTTTAATTATTTTGCTTGGTATTTTTTTTACCGCTGAATTAGTTGGTCTAGTTTCAGCAGCCAAAACATTGTTTTATTTTTTACCATTAAGGATTTTAGGTATTATTACAAATACTAGTATGTACGAATATTCTCAAAGTTATGCAAAAAAACAGATGAAAACAATAAAGTACAATTTTAATAGGCATATATTCCTTACTATGTGTCTCATACTTTTAATGTCTATTAGTTTATTAGCTACAGGTCCAACAATCTTTAATTTATGGACTCATAATGAATATAATTTAAATTATTTATTAATTTTACTCTTAGTTACAGATTGCTTAATTTGCTCTCTAAGAAACACTGTGATTATTCTAATTAAAGCAGTAAATAAATTTCTTAAAGCAATAGTGGTTGAAACTATTATATCAATTTTAATTTTTTTTATTACTTATTATTTTTTAACATTAAATTATAATTACTTATCTATGTTTATAATGAACTTAATAGGCACACTCATTTCTTTTATTGCTATTGGTTATTTTTCATTTAAGTTTTATGGTAAATTAAAGTGATAAATGAGATTCATTAAAAAAGTTATAAGTCTTTGTAGATCTATGCTCTGGTTTAAGGGTATGTTTCATGGAATAGCAGCAACTGTAGAATTAGAAAAACTTTTAAAAGATATTAGAATACCTGAAACAATAATTGATGTTGGATCTAATAAAGGCCAATTTATTTTGCTAATTGAAAAACTTTTTCCAAATAAGAAAATATATTCTTTTGAACCAATAACAGAAATACTAAATAAACAAAAAAAGTTTTTTAAATATAAAAAGAATATTTTTTTTTATAACTTGGCCCTTGGAAGTAGCATCAAATCAGAAGATTTTTTTATTACGAATCGAATGGATAGTTCTTCATTTTTAAAAATAGCTAAATTGGAAAACAATAGTAAAGATTACTTAATAAAAGAAAAAAGAAGTATTCAAATAAGTACACTAGATGATATTTTAAATAACGAGAATATTACTGGTCCTATTCTTTTAAAAATGGATGTACAAGGTTATGAGCTAGAAGTTTTGAAGGGGTCTAGTAATATGTTAAGCAAAATTGACTACCTTTTATTGGAAGTGTCAAAAAATGAGATGTATCAAAACCAACCTCGTGAAAAAAATATTATTGATTATTTGAAAAATCTTAATTTTACTATCTATAAGACTAACCACTGGCATAACATTAAAAATACAGACTTTAAACAAAGAGATATTCTTTTTTGTAAAGAATTATGAATAAAATAAAATATATTTTATCAAATTCTGCAAAGTTCCATCATTTTGAGCTCGCAAAAGCATTATATAGAAATGGGCAACTTAATAAAATTATTTGTGGATACCCTTGGTTTAAATTAAAAAAAGAAAAAATACCTAAAAATTTAGTGTGTGCCAGTGGTCTTTTGAGAATATTAAGAGAACCATTTATGGGTAAAATTTTTTTTAAGAAGTTTGATTTGTTATTACAAAAACTAACTATTAAACAAATTGATAGAATTACCACAAAATATGTTGATAAAAATACAGATGCTGATGTTCTATTAAGCTTATCCTCAGTCGGTGTTGAAGCAGGAAAAAAAATGAAAAAAAATAATAAAATTTATGTATGTGAAAGATCATCTGCACATATTGTTACTCAAAACGAATTAATAAAAAATGAATACAACGAGTTTACTAAAAAAAAATTTCAAATAGATAATTGGTTTATTGAAAGAGAACTAGAAGAGTATGAAAATGCAGATATTATATTGACACCATCAACTTTTGCTAAGAATACATTTGGTAAATCTTTATCTAATAAAACTAAGGTTTTAGAGTTTGGAGCAGATATAGATAATTTTTTTGTTATTGATGAACAAAGTAAAAGTAAAAAATTTTTTGATATTCTATTTATAGGCGCTAAATCATTACAAAAAGGTCTACACTATCTAATAGAAGCATTTAATGCATTTAATCACCCCTATAAAAGACTTCATATTGTAGGTTCTAACACTACAGATTATGATTTTTTTCATAAAAAATTAAATAGTGAAAATATAGTTGTATATGGTCATATTCCACATCCTCAATTAAATAAATTAATTAACAAGTGTCACATAATTGTTCTACCTAGCATTCAAGATGGATTTGGACTTGTTATTTCGCAGGCTGCAGCAGCTGGTTGTCCTGCCATTGTATCTGAAAATACAGGTTCTGCAGATTTTGTAAAAAAAAATAATTGTGGATTTGTTGTGCCATATAAAAATGCAGAAGCAATTACTGATAAGTTGCAACTTTTAGTTGACGATAAGTCTTTACTTGAAAAATTATCATTTAATGCAATTACTTCGACTAAGAATTATTCATGGTCAGATTATGTGATAAAGCTAGATTTATTAATTGAAAATTTTAAAAAATAATTTTAATTATGAAAATATTATTTATTGGCAGTTTAAAACATGGGGGTTATTTCCAATATTTATCTTTTAAGAAAATTTATAAGAATATTGATGTTATCGACTGCCAAGAATTTTTCTCATCATCATCTATTTTTCGTAAAATTTTTCATCATATTTCGCCAAAAATATTTGAGCCATTTCTAAATAATTTTATTTTATCAAGAATAAAAAAAAAATATGACTTAATTTATGTGATGACAAGTGATTGTATTGGCAAAAAATTAATCTTAAATCTAAAAAAAAAAACAAGAAAAATTATTGTTTTTTTAGAAGACAATCCGTTTGGTAAAAGAGATAAAAATCGTTGGAAATTGTATTTAGATGCAGCTCGTTATTATGATTTAACTGTTGTTTTTCAAAGATCTAGGATGATAATGGGTAAGAAACATGGAGTTAAATCTTTTTTATTAATACCTCCACCTTATCAAAAAAATATTCATTGTAAAAAAAAAATATCCAGTAAAGAAAAAAATAAATTATCTAGTGAAGTTATTTTTATCGGTACGTGGTTTCCTGATAGAGGAGTTTTTTTTAAAAGATTGATAGATCTTGGACTTAATATAAAAATATATGGAACAAGGTGGTACAAAGACCCGAATTATTCCTTAATTAAATCAAACATCACCTTAGGTCAAATTAATGATCCAATGTATTCAAAATTAATACAATGCTCAAAAATTTCTATATGCTTACCATCAGCAGGAAATTTTGATGGTATAACTAAGAGATCAACCGAAATACCTGCTATTGGAACATTATTGTGTGCACAAAGAACAAAAGAGCATAAAATTTTATTTAAAGAAAATATGGAAGCAGTTTTTTTTAAAGATGCTGATGAATGTTATAAAAAATGTATTAACTTGTCAAAGAATAATAGCAAAAGAAGAAAAATTGCTAATAACGGATATATTAAAATCACAAAAATAATAAAGGCTGATTATTTATCAACTATAAAAACTATTATAAAAAAAATAAATTTAAAAAAAATATAATGTATTAATACATGAAATCTATTATTAAATTCCTATTACCCCTTAAGGTTAGACAGCAAATAAAAAAAGTTCAATATTTATTATTTGGATTAGATAAAGAATATAAAGGAATGAATTCTACAGAAGTTTTTGATAAAATTTATTCTGATAGTATTTGGGGTATAGATGACAACGGTTTTTCTTCTAGTGGGGGTGGCTCTCATAGAGATATTTTAGTGAATCCATATATTGAGTCAGTATCTAAATTTCTTAAAATGAATAGTTTTAATACAATTGTTGATTTGGGTTGTGGAGATTTTAATATAGGAAAATCATTTGTAAAACTTTGTAAAAAATATGTTGCATGTGATATTTCTAAAATTATTATAGATAGAAATCAAAATAAATATAACTTCAAAAATCTCGAATTTAAAATAGTGAATGTTTCAATAAACGAACTACCAAAGGGCGACATAGCTTTTGTTAGGCAAGTATTACAACACCTTAGCAATGATGAGATCAAGAAATTTGTAGATAAACTTAATAAAGATAAACCTTACCGTTTTTTATTAGTCACAGAACAGTTACCATCTAAAGAAAACTTTAAGGCAAATTTAGATAAGAACACTGGGGCAAATATTCGTGTGTCCTTAGATAGTGGAGTAGAGCTGCACAAAAAACCATTTGATCTAAATTTTAAATCATTTAAAAATTTATGTGAAATCAATACCACTTTTTTAGGTAAAGACACTATTATACGATCTACACTATATGAGATTTAACAAATCTTTATTTGCTCAGCACATTTTTGATTAAATATTTTTATTCAAATATATTATATCAAAAAAGTGTAATATCATTTATTGTGAGTTTAATAGTTTATAAAAATTTTTATCTTTTTTTGACAAATTAAAATTTTCATCAAAGCATCTATAAGAATTATTAGACATTTCAAGAATTTGTTTTTTATTTAAAAGATAAAATTGTTTCAATTTTTTAGAAAAGTCATTGACATTATTATTTGAGATAAGACCAGCTTTATATTTCAATATCTGTTTATATATATTTACTTTGTTAGTAGTTATAACTGGCCTTTTTAAACTTAATGACTCAACTAGAGAAACACCAAAGTTCTCACCATGAGATGCCAAAACCATACCTTTTGAAGCTAAAATTGCACCAGATTTAATATCACCAAATATAGCATCAGACCAAAATAAATTTTTTTCAAGTTGATATTTTTTTGATAAATTTTTAAGTTCATTTTTGTATTCATTGGTTGATCCTGTGTTTGGTCCTGCTAACAGGATATTTAATCTAATATTTTGTTTAGCTAGTTTATTTAATGATTTAATTAAAATATCACATCCTTTTTTATGGTGAAACCTTCCAAGGAATAACAAAAAATTCTTTTTTTTTAGATGAGGAAAATTTTCATAAAAAATATCTGTGACTTTTTTTTTGTTAATTTTTTCATTCAAAATTCCATATTTAACAATTGTTTTTGTGATACCATTTGTATTTACGAAAGTTTTATCTAATAACTGTTTTTCAATAGTAGATGTTAATAATAATGACTTAGAAGATAATAAATTTTGTCTTTCTATTAATATCCAGTAAATAATTTTTTTAATTTTTTTGAGGTGATTAAGAGCAAAATAAGGATCTAATTGACCATGCACAAAGACAAAATATTTTTTATGAAGTAATATTCTAGAAGCTAGTGTGTAGAAACTCCACAGACCATGAACTATAAAGTAATCATAATTATCTTTATTTTTTAACAGCCATAAAAACAATTTTATATTAAAACCATAGTCACCAAACCATCCAGTTCCTTTATTAAAAACTTTTATCTTTTTAAGCTTAGGTAAATTAATTTTTTTATTATCACCAGTTAAAATATCAACCTTAATTCCTAATTTTTGAAGTGAAATTGTGTTATCTAAAATTGCATTTTGTGGTCCACCAGAAGTAGGATCTAAAGTATGTATTATCCTTAAAATTTTTATTTTATTTTTAAACATACTTATAAATTTTATTTTCTATTATTACTGCTAATTTATTATTCATTTATTTGAATAGATTATTAAAATCTTCTTTATGCATAAAATCAATAAGCCCTGTTTTAGATAAATTTATCAATTCAATTTTGTTTTTTTTACAATGATCGTTAAATCTATGCCATATTCTGAATCCTCTTGAGCTAATATTGAGATCTCTAGCCCATTCCCATGATGTATGGTTTCTATAATCAGGATCTTTACCACTAAAATGACTGTCTTTATCTGCTAATAATTTGATTATCCCATTTAACTCAACACCCAAAATATATATTTTTTTTGAACCTAAATAAATCGCAGAACTTATAGCATGTCCAATAACGCCCATTGTTGAAATATTATCTGATAAATTATTATTAAAATTATTAAATAACAAAGAAATTGATTTACTTTTTACCCAAAACACATTTTTTTTGTCTCTAAATTCTTTAAATTTTTCAAAATAATACCACTCCGAATTAAAAATTAATTTCACATTGGGATTTTTTTTATAAATTTCATCTATGTAACTTAATGGCCATACTCCAGTGGCTAGTTTTGGATCAACAAATATGTGATACTTTGGTTTAATGATTTCATAATCAGGATGGTCAAAAGATCTATTTACCATTATTATTATCTCATTCTTTAATTTTTTTAGATCAAAATTATTAAGTGACGGTGCATTACCAAGTATAAATATTCTTTCTTCTTTATGAGTGTTTTTTAAAATTTTATTTTTTTTAAGAAAAAAGTATTTACCTGTAAATTTTCGATATAAAAAATTAATTTTTTCAAATAAGTTAATTAAATCTATAACAATAGCATCGGCTATTTCATGAGGTGTATATTTTAGTTTTTTAAAAAAGGCTTTCATATATATTTTCAGCTATTTTAAAATCTTCTGGCCAATCTATATCAAAAGATTTTATTTTTTTAACATCCATTAAATAAGCCTTCTTACCTATGCGATCATCATACTTAACATAATTTTTTTTTGACGATAAAAATATGGTATTATTGACAATGAATAATTTTTTAAGGCTTTGAGTTTGAGGCCATCTTTCTTTTTTCTTATTAAAATTAATTGGTTTTTTTTCATCATAAATAAAATCTTGAATTTTCGTTACACCCATTAATGAGTCATATTTTTTTAGGTTTTTTTTATATATATTGATGGCTCTTTCATATTCTTTATTGTCAAAAAAAGGTGAGGTGACATGTGTCCAAAGTATATGGTCTGATTTCATTATTTTAGGCACATATTTGATTACCTGATCTGTACTTGTCGAGCTGGTACAAAGATTATTTGGTCTTTTATCAATTATAATTTTTTTTATTTTTTTTTTTTTTAAAAAATTTATTATTTTTTTATCATTTGT
>Ga0115003_10004286_pt1 | contig 11004 bp, 9 predicted proteins | sample ArcticOcean_MG_C_7_FD_88736 | JGI IMG/M metagenome (GOLD analysis project Ga0115003, IMG submission 88736) | Marine microbial communities from western Arctic Ocean - ArcticOcean_MG_CB11_88 | ecosystem: Environmental > Aquatic > Marine > Oceanic | place: Arctic Ocean: Canada Basin | collected... | reverse complement strand
CATCAGCTACTACTTGAACTCGCACCACATGGACATTCACAGCTGGAGCGTGCGCGGCGAGTCGCGGCCGAGACGGGTCACCGCGTTCGCCGCGTTTGGCGCCGCGAACGAACGACTACAACCAAAGGACGGCCGAAAAATAGAAGACACAATCACGCTGGTCGTTGAATGGGCGAACAAAAACGGAAGCAACGGCATCGCGAACTACACCGCCTCATGGATCGCCCCGAAGTCGGACTGCCACACCCAGCAGTATTTCCACTACATGGGCCACGGCGGGGAAATACGGGCGGACCAGGGACACCGCGGGTACACCATGGCCACCGACGTTGCCGGTTTCACGCAACTCAACCCGCTGTACATGAAGTACACCCCCTCCCCCGATGGGTGCTTCGCGGGGCAGCAAGGGTACGGGTACCGGTCCATCGAGGAGTTTTGCGACGCCGCGGTTGCGGTGAACGACCGAACCTCGTCGGTGCAGGAAATCAGGTACGTATTATATTTCTCAAATCCCAACACCGTTCACTGCCCGTCTGAGAGCTATTACTAGTACTGGCAATGCTACACACATCACAAACGCACTGCTCGGCCCGATTACGCCGGAATGTTCGGCCAGAATCCGGCCGACTGTTAACTCACACAAGTCACGGGAAGACTGACACTTTTCTTTTTTACAATCAGCGACAAGGACGTGCTGGCCACGATTGATGCCACCGCCAGGGTCACCGCGATGTTGGAAGCCGGGCGGGTCTCACTGGACAACCATGGGAAGGGCGTTTTGATTCAGTACCCGGAAAGTACCGGGGATCTGGACGCGGACTTCCTTTGTGAACCGGTAGGGATCGCGTTGGAATGAATGCAAAGTCTCGAGTTTACGCTTTATCGTCCAAAATATTGCAGTCATCTCACTCATCTCTCTCGTCGCTCCCAGTCCCTCACACAGTTGGACCCACACGCGCGTTCGCCCACACGGCCGTGACTCGCGATGAGTCGCGAGGGGGGGTGGTACGACGAGGCGGACGACTACTACGACGATGAAGCGGACGATGACGACTGGGACGACGGGTTTGGCGATGGGGCGTACGGTACCGTGGGATCTCTCGCGGCGAAAGCGAAAAAAAAACCCGCGGGTGGAGGTGGGACGCAGCCAGTGGCAGGGCCGGGGGGCGGGAAACAGGTGGGTGCGGTGGCTGGTAAACCTGCTAAAGCACATGTGAAACCGACCGCCGCCAAGCCCGGACCACCCACGTCGCCCCCCCCCGCCTCGGCGATGGCGCGAACCATGCGCGCCACCAATGGCGAAAAAGGCGTGGCTCCCCTCATCAGTAAAAACACCATGTTTCCGCCGGCGCCAAGCGCGGGCGGTGTTACTTCAACCCCGTTCGACTTCGCCGGGCCATCACCCGATGACACGGTGCTGGCGAAACGCGCTGGAAGTGGCAACCCTGGTTTGAACGGTGGCGAGGGCGGCGGGGGGGTCGGACTCGACGAAGAAGACGACGAATCTGCGCGTCTCGCAAAGCTGAGTTTGCGTGAACGTGAAACCGAAACTCCAACCGAAAAACCAAAAGTCGCGGACTACTCGTCCTACCAACCGTCCCCCGATGAGCTCGTTTCTTACTCAACCGCAGGCAAGCCAAAGCTCCACCTCGTCGTCATCGGGCACGTGGATGCGGGCAAGTCAACCTTGATGGGGCGGGTGTTACACTTAGTAGGCACGGTGAGCGACAAGCAGGTTCACCGAAACACGCGGGACGCGGCTGCGGCCGGTAAGGCGAGTTTCAACTGGGCGTGGGCGCTTGACGAGCGCCCGGAGGAGCGCGCCCGGGGTGTTACCGTGGACGTGGCCCGTGTCCAATTTGACACTGGGAAAACTTACGTCACGTTACTAGACGCCCCAGGGCACAAAGATTTCGTCCCGAACGCGATTATCGGTATGTCGCAAGCGGACGTCGCTTGTCTGGTACTCGACGCGAGCGGCACCAACTTCGAATCCGGGTTCGGAGTCGACGCTTCGTCTTCGTCGAGTGACGCTTCGTATTCCGATTCCTCACCCAAAACACGAGCCGGGCAAACCAGAGAACACGTCCGACTCGCGAGGTCGTTGGGTGTTGATTTTCTGGTCGTCGCGGTGAGCAAGATGGATTCAGTGGGGTACGACGAAAACCGGTTCCGCGCGATAAAAGCCGCGATTGAACCGTTTCTGAAAACGAGCGGATTCGGGGAAAACAAAACCGTCTTCGTACCCGTCAGCGGGGTGGAAGGAGTGAACCTGGTGGACACAGTTGGAGTCTCTACGGGAGTGGACGCAGTTGGTGTCCCTGCGTCTCTCTCGGCGTGGTACCGCGGGCCTTCGTTGCTCGGCGCAATTGACAATCTCCCGCCAATCAACCGCGGGTCCCCGAAGCCGTTGCGCCTGCCGGTTAGCGAAATCGTGGTCGGCGACCGGGAGTTGGGTACGTGCGCCATCGGGGGTAAAATAGAGTCGGGTTCCATCCGGGTCGGTGAGAAAGTTGTAGTCATGCCGTGCGGGCAAACCGCAGTGGTGAAACACGTGCGGGTCTTGTCGCGAAAAAGTGAATCCACGAACGGCGACAAAAACAACGTCGCCTTCGTAGGCGACGCCGTGGATATCGGCCTTGAGAAAATAGATTTCGCCTCGTTAGAACCAGGGTCGGTGCTCTGCCACAGCTCGTGGCCTGTCGTGCCGACCAACAAGTTCGTCGTGAAGGTAGTCACGCTTGACACCCTAAGGGTCCCACTGTTAACCGGCTCGAACGTAGTGTGTCACCACTACGCCACCGCGGTGGACGCGAAGGTGCGGGGCTTTCCCAATCACCACGTTCCGCCTTCCTGACTGCCCATGCCAGGCTGAGACTTTCTTTTTTATCGGGCCAGGTTTCCAAACTCGTCGCGATTCTGGACCGAAAAACAAACGCGGTCGCGAAAAGCAACCCGCGGTGCGTCACCCGCGACACGACTTGTGTTTTGGAAATCACGACTAAACAACCGCTTTGCGTGGAGACTTACGCACACGTCAAGGCGCTTGGAAAAGTCACGCTGCGACGAGACGGGTTTACGGTCGGCCTCGGGGTGGTGACGGGAAAAGTTTGGACGTGACGCAGGCACCGAACCGGTTTGCGAGTGGTATCAAACCGGAGTACCAGCGCGCTCGGCGATTTAAAGGCGTTGGCGGTTTTGTTACTGGTTCGCAGAGTCGGTTTCGTTTGTTAGTGCAATGTCTCATCCCCGCGCCGCGTGGTTTCGCGGTTCCCTCCAAACACAACCCGGTTCGCGCCTTCGAAGTCCAAACAAGCAACCTGCCCGGTAAGTTTCGCGGCTAAGTACGTCACGAGCTGCCCGAGCTTCGCGACCGCGATTTCTTTCCCGTTCGTTTCCACTTCGGTTTCGCCGCCCAAACCCGGAACGTTTTCGCCAGCCTCCCAAACCCGCCGGTCCGGAAACAACGTAGGAAACACGCAGCACGGCACTATGGCGAACGGCTTGTCGTGCAACAGCGCGAACTCCGCGATCACCTCGGTGGCTTGGTCGGGGTGCATCCCCACGATGACGGAGCAGTGTTTGAATTGCGCAAAGTTTTCCCCGCAAAACTCTGCGCGGATCTGGGGACACAGAAATTGTGAAGTCAAGTCAGGAGCTTCAGGTTCGGTACCATCCTCGGTACCGGTGACCTTGTCGGTACCCATACCCTGCTCAGTCCCACCCGCTTTAGTACGGTCAGGTCCATCCGTGCCGGCGTCTTTATTTTCCAAACCACGCTCGAGTTTCTGTTTCATCCACCGGTGCTGCGCCTTGTTCAGTTTCCGCTGCCTCGGCTCCACCAGGGTACACGGCACCCCCAGTTTCGCGAAGAGCTCCCAGGAAACGTCGCCTCGGCCGCCTGCTACGTCCAGCACCCCGGTTCCCTTGCGCAAAGTCTCGAGTCCGAACGTGTCGACCAGCCAGGTTGCGAATATCGCGGCTCGATGCGACTTGGTTTTCAGTGAATGAGTACCAGTACCTGTCGCGGTGTCATGCGCGTCACTGCCTTCGTTGTAAATGACGTCGTTCCTTTTCATTTCCTCAACCTGCGCGGCTCGCCGGCGCGCGCGGCGTTCGCCGATCCACTTTTTCGCCTCCGCGCCGCGCTCCGCCGAGTGCGCGAATCGACACGAACTTCCTTTGTGACACTGCCCCTGGTTGATCCAGAACTTACAAGGCAGGTTGTTTTGTTGGGTGTCATGACTGTCTGCACTGTGCGTACCCTCGTTTGTAACTTTATCCTTTGTCTTCGTCCTGGTACCCTCGTTCTTTATTTGCTTTACTTCAACGCCGGCGACGGTCAGTTTCTGGAAGAACTCGCCCGGGTTCGTTTCCTGCCATCGTGAAAGAACCTCAATCGATGTCACCGAGTTGAGCTCCACGGACCTCCCTCCGAGGTGGCTTTCGCTGATTGTCCAACTCCCAAACACGCGCACCACGTTCCCAAGCTTCAAGCTCGTCTTCTGCGCCACCGCGAGCGCCAGTTCGTCAGAGAAGCAAACCGTGTGCGCCTTCGCCACGAGCTCCACCGCGCATTCGGGGTTGGCGGCGGCATCATCATTTTCAGGGCGCTCGCGCTCTTCGGTTTCGGCAAACTTCTCTTCATGCAACCGCGCGACCGAGTCAAGCACCGCGCGCACGTCAGCACTCACGTCAATTAGCTCGCGCAAGTCGTAAAACGCCAGCCTCTTGCTACATCGACGCCGACCCACGATTCGTGCGGTGGCACTGCCGAGCACGGGCGGCGCGGACATCGCGCGCACGCGAGTGCCGACACGGAAATTTTCACGAAAGTCTTTTCGGCCAACTGGCAGTCGTTGTCCCGAAACTGGCAGTTGAACCCTCATCACGTCGCTTCGCGCGCCATGTTCGCGGCAGTCGCTTCATCTGGAGTGGCTTTTTCGCCCCCAGGTCGTCGCGAACGGGCCTCGGAAAAGGCGCGAATAGCGGACCGTTCCAAACCCTGTCGCGCCTCGGAACGGTACCAGGTTTCCGCATCTTCTGCCATCTCCGATTCTTCCTCCGAGATGCACCCCAAGCCAGATCACGAATCTTTCCCTCCCGAGATGCGCACCGCCGTTACCGCGACGCAGCTCGCGTCTCGGCTTTGCGTCGCGACGCAGTCTCGGCTTGTGTCCGTCGACACGGCTTCCAAAAGCGACGACTCACCAGTCACCGTGTGCGATTTCGCGGTCCAGGCGTTGATATCCCTGTGGCTCCTGGAAAAACATCCTTCCATAAAACTCGTCGCGGAGGAAACCGCCGAGGCGTTGCGCGCCGACGAGGACGGCGCCGCTCTGCTGGAAAAGGTCACCGACCTGGTGAATGAAACGTTATATTTAGCGCTAGCCGATGGCTTCGTTTTCACTAAAGACTGCGCATTGCTGCAACGACTGCCGCTGACAACAACACAAGTCGCGACCGCGATCGACCGCGGCGCCGGCGATCCCGATTCAAAAAACTCGTTTTGGATTCTGGACCCCATCGACGGCACGAAGGGATTCGTGGCGGGGCGGCAATACGCCATAGCGCTCGGGCTGATGCAGGGTGGTGTGATTACTGGGGGCGTCTTGGGGTGCCCGAACATGGGTGGTACCAAAATTCCGGAAAACGCAGAGGTCATACCTCCGGAACCGCCGGGGGTTGTTTTCGTCGCGTACAAAGGGGTGGGGTGCGTCGTGTTTTCGAGCGACGTTAAAAAGCCACTCGACGACGGTAAAGAGAGTACTTTTACTTCAAAAGAAACAGAAGCCACAAAACGGAAAACGTGTACCGCCAACGCGAGCGCCACCGGACTGAGCTCGCGGTACATGGAGAGCTGGGGGGACAGCGTCGTGGCGAATGGAAACAAAACCAAGGAGTTGGCGTCGAAAATGAAAAGCACGCGAACTCCCGTGAAGGTAGACAGCATGGCGAAATACGGAGCCTTGGCGCGCGGGGACGCGGATTTGTACCTGCGATTCCCGCCGATTTCGTACCGCGAAAAAGTGTGGGACCACGCCGCTGGTGTGGCGATCGTGGAGGCGAGCGGGGGGATTGTTACGGACGGGGAGGGCAACGCGTTGGATTTCACAAGAGGGCGGTTCCTGGAGCAGAACGGGGGAATCGTTGCGGCCGCGAACAGGGGGTTACACCGAGAACTGATGGACGCTTTGAAAGAATATAAATAGGGAACTAGGGAGCAGGGATTCGCGTTGGATTTACCTTTATTATTTACAAAAGTGTACATTTAGATTTACAGGTGATACTATGCACCACTTAGAGGTGATACTCCGGGACCGCTTCACATCACGTCTCCTCATATCTCGTCATCCTGTTGCACGACATCACGAAACAACGCGTTGTACACCGGTTTGTGTACGGACCAGGTCACCGCGCCTATTGTGTTATAAATTCGCTCCACCAGAAAAGAAACGTCTTTCGCCACCGCCGCGTCGGCGTCGGCTGTGAAACCGAATCGCGCCAAAGGCGCCGCGACCGCCATGGCGCGCGCCGCGCCGTTTTCCAAAGTGCTTCGCGACAGCGGGCCGAGCAGCGCCCTAACTTGCGTCGCCTCAGTCAGTGCTGCTGTGAGTTTCTTGCACTCGGAACAACCAGGATCGATGAGTCCACGGATTTCTTGGGTAACCGTTACAAGCGCGGCGTCTGTGTTTGCGTCCCTCCCGTTTCCAGCAACGATTTCAACCGCGATGTCTTCAACCTCGGTTGTTTCATCGTTCAGCAAGGAGTCGAGACGCGCTACGTTCACTTGCCAGGTAGGACGCGACCCTTGTTCGAGTGCGGTACTTCGAAGTCGCCTATGCACGAACCGGTTGCTGGCGAGTAAAACCGCGGCGCGCGCGCGAAGTTTCGCAAACGAGTTTTGAAGAAACCGCACGCGCGGTTTGTCAAACTCGAGCGTCTCGGGGAAAGGAGTCGTTTCGGAACCGGGACTCTCGTTTTCGGTTTCGTTTTCGGTTTCGTTTTCGGTTCCGGGTTCGCCGCACACCAAACCACAAAGCGCCAACCTTAGCAAACCTTCCGAGGAGCTGGCACGGGTGACGCAGGTTTCTTCGTGGTGTTTCTCAGTGTTTTCGGGTTCTTTACCATTCCCGGGAAAGCCAACGGAAGGGACACCGCGCCCGGAGCGCATGGCGGAAGGAATAGCGTTTGCGTTTGTTTTCGAAACGGTCGCGTTCAACCCAAACGCGGCGGTCGGGATGTTCGCGTCCAGCCGGTGCGCGGTCGCCGTGGCTGACCCGAGCCATGCGTGTGTGCCCGGCAACGCCGCGGCCACCGCCGCACGTGTTGCATCGCAATCGCCACCCTGTGTGTCTTCAAAATAACCTACCGATTCCAAGCTTGGAATGCCGAACCTCTTTGCGAATTTCCCAAGCGCCCACTCCGCGCCGTCTTTCCCTCGCGCCAGTTTCGCCAGCGCCGCGAGCCCCGCGTTCCCGGTATCCAGCTTGATGTTGTTTAGGGTGTCAAACATCTGTTTCAACGCATCCACCACCGCGTTTGCGACGGAAAGTCGTGCCTTGCCGTGTTCGCCGTTCGCGGCGAACGCAACCGCGGACGTCGCCAACTGACCCAAACTTAGTTCCAGTTGAGCGAAAGATTCTTGAGAGGGCGCGTCCCTACGCGGCGCGCCCAGCCGCGTGAGCATTCGCGCCGCGTCGGTGATGACCGTGCCGAAGTTCGCGTGTAGCGTGATTGGGTCTTGTAACACACGTGTCAAGGACACGGTCGCGACAGTCGGCGTGAGTTGTAACAGCAACGCCGCTTCTGCTTCGGACCGACAAGAGTCGGGACACGTCGCGGCGAGCGCGTCGCCGAGCTCGCCCACCGCGCGCGCCGCGGCCGCGACGTCGTTTTTCGCCAACCCGTCACGCACTGCGTCCCAGAACGCGGTGATCATCGTGGTTTGAATTCGTGTCGCGAGCGTTTGCGTTTGTGGTGTCTCCGAAGACGCGGATGTTCCGTCCGACGGTACAGATTGACTTGACTCAGAGTTTCCTCGCTCCAGCCGAAAGTCCGGGTCCACGAGAAGCTCGTGCATCAGCGCTTCGTTCGTGTGACTTTCACTTGGTGTCCGAGCTGCATTTGGGTCGTCAACAACAGAAGAATTCGTGTTGGAAACTCGCCGAGCCGCGAAGGCGGCGAGACGAGCCGCGCGCGCGTCCTCGCGAACCTGGACGCGTCGCGCGGCACGGGACAAATCGGTAGCGCGACCCGGCTCCGCGTCGTCGCGCGCGTCGCGTGACGTCTGAGTTAATAACTCCGCATCCATCGACACGGCAGCCACTCGCGCCACGCGCACCGCGAGGTCAAACCTCTGGACACCAGCCTCACCCCCCAAACCTTTGACCTTCCCGCGAAGAATGCACACGTCACGCACAAGCGCTTCCAGAACCGCGCGCGCGTCGGAGCCTTCCGGGAAGTCGTTTGAAGTCGTGGACGCGCCGCACGTCTGTGAATATGGGAAAGAAAAGTGTCAGTCTTGAGTCTTACTGTATGGGCAAACAGTCTACTTGTGATGTATAGTTGTTGCCAGTACTGGTAAATGTTACTAGTAGTGTACTCAAAGAGGGGCTTGAAACAGTGTGCCTGGATTTGGGAAATGCAACACGTACTTGCAGCGCGGAGGCGGTCATCTCCACCGCGGCGCGTGTCAGCTCGAGCTCCAGCTTCTCCGCGTCCCTTCGTTTCCAAGACACAAATGACTCGGTGTAGGCCTGGAACGCACTCGCAAAGCGACACAGCGCGACGCGCGGGGTGACCAAATCATGCGACGCCGAAGCGCCGGGGCCAAAGGGATCGCGTTGGCGGGTGAAAACGTTTGCGAGTAAATCAGCCGCCTGTGTCACGCCCATCGCCGTGGCCTTGAGCGATTGCGCGAGTTCGCCGCCGAGCTCGGCAGCACCAGAGGCGCCGAGAACGATATCGGGGAAACCAACGACCACGTACGCGCAAAGAAGCTCCCGAGCGGGAAACGTTTCGGCGTCGCGGGGCGGAACCCGGGGCGATAGAATTTTCGAAAAAGAAACGCGCTCGCTTTCGGTTTCGGTTTCGCTCTCGGCGGTCTCTGTGGCAAAGTCCAGGGCGTTTATTTTGCGCGCGACTCTTTGCAAGAACGCACGCGTCGCGTCCAACACCTTTCCATCTCGCGCCGCACCCGCGAACGCGTCGAAGGCATCCTCCAAGGAGGACGCGTGTTTTTTTTTCGGGCGAAGCTTAAAAAACGCACCGGCGAGGCCCTTGGAGGGCAAAAAAACACGCCACGCGCGTTGGATTTTACGCGCTGCGCCCTGTCTTTCGAATGAATCGACACTTACCGTGTTGCTTTTGCTTTCAGCACCGACCATGCCTCGACGCGAAGACGCGAGCCGCGCGCGCATTGCCGCGCGTCGGTTCGTCTCCGCGGCGACGAGCCTGGATTCGAGGGAAGCGCGCTTCCTCGCGACGCGGTTGGAACGCGTTGCGGCGGCGCGGGCGACCCTGGCGTTCGCCGCGCGAGCTTTCGCACGCGTGCGCTCGAGCTCGTTCGCCTTTGTGTGCGGGTAGAAGGGATGCAGGGGAGAGAGGAGTCAGTGCGTCGTTCCAAGACGATGGCGATTTCGCGTGCATTTTTCGGGAAACGCCTCTTTTTTGACGCAACGAATTTTGACAAGACATCTCGGAAAAATCGTTGTCTCGGAAGCTCCGCTGTGTCGTGACCCGCGTCCCCGCGTGGGAGGCACGGAGTCACGTCCCCCAAACGTCACGTCTAACAGCCGTGGCGATGGCCCGAGCGTCTCCACCCGGTGTTCGCTTGGTTGAGGACGGACGACGGTCCGGTGTCCGACGGGTTCGCGACCGAAAGCGTTTCGGTGTTCCGAGGAAACCCGTCTCTGGACGGGGACTTGGATGGGATGACACGCACCTGTAGTCTCTCGGCGAGACGCAACCTCTGGTCCAGGTCGGTTTGCGTTACGAATCTCTCCGCGCTGCTTTGTAAACGCACGCGAAGACGTTTCGGTAACGGCCACGTGTCGAAACGCGTTCCCGGGACCCCGAGGCGAAATGCGGACTCGTTGTCGTTGTCGGAGTCACGTCGCGTCATTTTCTGTCGCCGAGACGGACTGGGGCCCCGCCCGGGTGTGACGAGCACGGACATGGCTTGTTAGTTAAACGAAAGGACACTACGCAAATGTGGGTTACGCAAGAAACACCCGCCTCGAGAAGGTCGAGGATGCGCGCGGGCGGCAATGTCGAGGCGCGCAGGTGGAGTTCGTTAGTCGGTAAAAAAGAGGTTGACAAGACGTGCGAGGAGATTTTTTTGTCGAAATTCTTGAAAAGCCGAAATGACCACAGCACTGGGGACGGACGCGCACACGTTGGCCATTGTGGTCACGCGCTTGACCTCGGGCACGCCGGTGTTTGGCACCATGATGCTCGCGTTGGCAACCTGTCCGGTGACGTGTGTCGCACCCCACCGCGGCGTCGCCCGGGTTTCGCGTGCGTCCACCAAATCGCGCCACGCGTCTTGGGGATGCGCGCACGCGTTGTTTCGAAATGACGCGGGGTCGTCATCAAAAACTCGTCACGTCACGTCGCGTTTTCGTCGCGGCGCCGCAGGGCGGGTCCGGGTTCGTGCTTTGTTCGACCCCGACACCGTGACCGACCCTTTGGTAAAGCGCGCGATGAAAGAGCCGGTGGCTTTTTTCGGTGGGATGTTCGCCGGGTTCCTCGGCTTGAGCGTGGACGACAAAGATTCGCCGCTGACGCGATGGGTGGAGGCCACGTCGGTCGCGGCGGGGCGGAACGCGGAAACAAAAGCCGCAGCGAAAGAGCGGGTGCCCCCAAAACCGGACGACTTCGCGACCAAGGAAATAGCCACGGAAATGCCCACTGAGGACCCGGTCTTAGACCACGCACGAGAACAAGACTGAGACCAAAACCGAGGCGTAAACACGAACGGGGACGACATTTTTGTCGCGT
>Ga0115003_10004281_pt1 | contig 11010 bp, 8 predicted proteins | sample ArcticOcean_MG_C_7_FD_88736 | JGI IMG/M metagenome (GOLD analysis project Ga0115003, IMG submission 88736) | Marine microbial communities from western Arctic Ocean - ArcticOcean_MG_CB11_88 | ecosystem: Environmental > Aquatic > Marine > Oceanic | place: Arctic Ocean: Canada Basin | collected... | reverse complement strand
AACCCAAACACCTAGTTCGAATGGAATACCTAGCGCTCTTGAAGCAATTGTTCCCGTAGCATTAATTTGTGCAGTCACATAAGTAAATGACGCTATAAAAAGCACGAATACTGAGCAAGCTCTTACTAAATTACCACCGTATCGTGTTCCAATAAAATCAGGAACTGTATAACAACCAAATTTTCTTAGGTATGGAGCTAACAATGTTGCAACAAGCACATAACCACCTGTCCAACCAACTAAAAAGGCCATATAAGTATAGCCGCCATAGTAAACTCCACCCGCTAAGGCTACGAATGATGCACCTGACATCCAGTCAGCTGCAGTCGCCATTCCGTTAAATACGGTTGGCACCTGTCTTCCAGCAACATAATAAGCGTCTACTTGGACGGTTCTTGATAAATAACCAATAAAGGCATAAATCAATACTGTAAATGCAACGAACATCACTCCGATGTTTTTTGCAGATACACCCGCTTGTTCAGCAATAGCCATTATCAAAATGAATACTGCGAAACCCCCTGTGTAGAGACCATATATTTTTGGAAGATTTTTTACAAATCCACCTTTCATATCTAACATTTAGTTCTCCTCTCTTTCAGAGAACCCATGTTCTTCGTCGATCTTCTCTTGCTTGTTGGCAGTCCAGAAAAGCATAATAACGAAAGCAAGAAGTGATCCTTGTGCCGTCATGTAGTATGCTAGTGGGTACCCAAGAAAAGACATCGTGTTTAGTTCAGTACCAAACATGAAAATAACTAATGAGAAGAAAGCCCAAAGAACCAATGTAACTATCATATGGTTTTTGGTTTTCGCCCAATATGCGTCTTTGTTTGACATTTTTCCCCCTTTTTTTACTTTTTATATAAATGTATTAATTAATGTTAGGATCTTACCTATCTGATTGTCAATTAAAAGAGAAAAAACTTCTGAAAAAACCATAATGAATGCTATAAAGCAGTATAATTACTCATTTTAAATACAACGTGAAATTGAACCTACACAAAATCATTAATACCCTCAAAATCGTGCGGGAATATCTGTTTCCACTCAAAAAAATTACAAACAGATTTAAATCAATCGGTTCTAAAGATGATCTTCAAATTTTTGTGCAGGAAAGAGCGGCGCATGTTACTCAAACAACGCTTTATGGTTATTTAAAAACTAGAATTGGAACAAGATATGTATTGATGCTTGAAGATGAAAAATATTCTGCATCAATAAATATTGCAAAATGGAATATTTATGTTGAAGCTATTTCTGATCTAACTCTTTATGTATTTTCTTACTTAATAGAACAAAAAAATTTAAAACATAACGACGCTAAAGAAGTATTTAATAATATCATAAGCAATGAGATCAACAACGGGTTAGATATAAAAATTTTTGAAAATGGGAAAAATAATTTCAACACTAGACTAGCTTCAATAAATTGGAATAAATTTCATTTGGAAAAACCATTTAAGAATAGCGGTTTAGCTTTATATCACTGGTCGCCAATAGCTGACGATTTAAAAATTTTAGACAAAGAGATCGTCTTAAATTCAATTATGCTTAAATGGAATTTAGTTGAGAATGAATTTAAAAATTTAACTAAAAATTTAACTTTTAATTAGTTTTTATTTTGTCTATTTTCAATTAAAGAAGTTACAACACTTGGATCCGCTAGGGTGGAAGTGTCACCCAAATTATCAGGTTCATTGGCAGCAATCTTTCTTAAAATTCTTCTCATGATTTTTCCAGATCTTGTTTTAGGTAAACTAGAAGCGAACTGAATTACATCAGGTGTTGCAATTGGTCCAATTTGTTTTCTAACCCACAGCTTAAGATCCCTTTCTAGATCGCCTGTTTCCTGTTCACCTACGTTTAAAGTCACATAACAATATAAACCATTTCCTTTAATGCTATGAGGAAATCCTACCACTGCTGCTTCCGCAACTTTTGGGTGGGCAACAAAAGCACTTTCAATTTCAGCTGTACCAAGATTATGACCTGATACAATAATTACGTCATCGACCCTTCCTGTTATCCAGTAATATCCATCTTTATCCCTTCTACATCCATCGCCTGTAAAATATTTTCCATCAAATTGAGAAAAATAAGTATCAATAAATCTTTGATGATCGCCATAAAGCGTTCTCATCTGTCCAGGCCAAGAGTTTGCAATACATAATCTTCCTCTACCTTCCCCCTTCACAACTTTTCCATCTTGATCTAATAGTACTGGCTTAATTCCATAGAAAGGTTTAGTTGCTGAGCCTGGTTTTAAATCTATAGCTCCAGGTTGAGGAGCAATTAGTATTCCACCAGTTTCTGTTTGCCACCAAGTGTCAACAATTGGGCACCTAGAGTCCCCTACCGTTTTATAATACCACATCCATGCCTCTGGATTTATAGGCTCACCAACGGTACCAAGTAATTTTAATGATTTTCTACTTGTTTTTTTTACAGGCTTATCTCCCTCCCTCATTAAAGCCCTAATAGCAGTTGGTGCTGTATAAAAGATATTTACTTTATATTTATCTATAATTTGCCACCATCGAGAACTATCAGGGTAATTAGGAATCCCTTCAAACATAATAGTTGTAGCTCCATTGGCCAGTGGACCATAAATAATATAACTATGCCCCGTCACCCAACCAATATCTGCAGTACACCAATAAATGTCGTCGCTTTTATAATCAAAAATATATTGATGAGTCATCGATGCGTAAACCATATATCCTCCTGTAGTATGTAGAACACCTTTAGGCGCACCAGTTGAACCTGAGGTATAAAGTATAAACAAAGGATCTTCAGCGTTCATTTCTTCAGGCTCACATTTGGCAGGCATAGAAGAGATCATTTCTTTATAAGAAATATCTCTTTCATTGTTCCAATTAACTTGATTACCAGTTCTTTGAACTACAACACATTTTTTAACATCCGGACATTGTTGAAGCGCTTCATCTGCTATTTTTTTTAGTGGAATTATTTTGCTACCTCTAACGCCTTCATCTGCAGTTATAAGATAATTAGATTCACAATCATTAATTCTTGTAGCTATTGAATCTGGAGAGAAACCACCAAAAATTATTGAATGAACGGCGCCAATTCTTGCGCAAGCTAACATGATGTAAGCAAGCTCAGGTATCATGGTTAGATAAATTGTTACCCTATCACCTTTTTGAACTCCAATACTTTTTAGTCCATTTGCAGCTTTAGAAACGTTATGATGTAACTCTTTGTAAGAAATTTTTTTAGAGTCAGCCGGATCATCCCCAACCCAAATTATAGCAGTTTTATTTCCATTCTTTTTTAAGTGGCGATCTATACAATTAGCTGAAGCATTTAATGTACCATCATAATACCACCTAATTTTAACTTCTTCTTTGCTATATTTAACATCTTTAATTTTTGTATATTTCTTTATCCAATTAATTCTTCTTCCCTCCTTAGACCAAAACTTTTCATTTTCTTTTATAGAAAGCTTATATTTATTTTGATACTTTGCTTTATTTGCGTAGGCATGTTTAGCCCAGCTATCTGATACTTTGATTATAGTGTTCCCCTCACTGTCTTTTGATTGAGTTGGGGCTTTAAAAACTTGTCTTTTTTTTGAAACTCTTTTTATTTTATTTCTTTTTCTAGATTTTTTAACTTTTCTAGTTTTCTTTCTAGATTTTTTAACTTTTCTAGTTTTCTTTCTAGATTTTTTAATTATTCTAGTTCGTTTTCTAGATTTTTTAACTTTTTTCTTTCTTTTTTTTTTAGCCACTATTTCCCCAGTTAATTTTATTTGATCTTACTCATTTTATAGATAATTTTCCAACTTTTATAGTCTATAGGCATTACCGACAGTCTACTTTGCTTTATTAAAGGTAAATGGGTAATGGTCTTGGTTTTTTTAATTTTTTCCAATGAAATTGGAGAATTAAATTCTTCTATAAACCTAACTTGAACGGCAACAAATCTTTTTTTAATGTCTGTTTTATCAATAAAGGCTTTTTTTATAATTTTGACTACCCCAACTATTTCTTTACCAATATTGGAGTGATAAAAAAAACATAGATCCCCGATATTCATTGCTTTTAAATTATTTGCAGCTTGATAATTTCTAACGCCATCCCAAGTAGCGCCTTTTGCCCCGGCTTTTTTTTGTTGATCTAGCGACCAAACGTCCGGCTCGGATTTTAATAACCAGTATTGCATCTAATTTGATAAATATTCTTGATTATAATAAACGTTATTAACTGTGTATGAAATACTATTTTCATCTGACTTTGTTTTGGATGAAGAAGGAAAGCTAATTGCAAAACCAAAACATAATTTTGAGTCACTTTTTTTATGGTTTGGTTTTTCTATTGGATAAAGAAGAAGTAAACCATTTTTTGAGTTTCTAAATTGTCTTGCTCTTACACCATAATCTTTCTTATCAGAAGATTTATTGATAATTTCTTTAATTTCTTCCTCAGTTAAATCTAACATTTGGTGGTTGGGATTTGTCAATACACCTATACTATATTTATTTTCGTCGTCTGTTTTTCTAGCTTTTCTTTTTAATAAGTTGACTTCATATTTATTACAAATTTTTTCAAGCATATTTGTAGATCCGCTACCCATCAAACCAATTGTCCAGCTATTAAGTTCGTTAATTGAGTTTAAATTTTTAATATATTGTGCATAAAAATGTGGTCTCACTAGTTTTGCATCTTCATGTATTTCATAACTATTTAAAAAATTGATAATGTTTGAAGAATCAATATTTTCCCACACAAATGAATTACTTTCATTACCATAAGCTCTTTTAATTAAACCACTCTCATTTGGTTCGCCAATTTTATTAAATAATTTTTTAGCAGTTTTATAATTTTGATCGACTTTCATCAAATCAAAAGAAGTAGTTTGACCAAAATGATCAATGAAACTACTTTTTATTTTGTAACCATGTTGCATTTTAACTCTTGAAGTAACCATCAATAATGAGTGTGATTTTACTTTTAAACCAAAGTCTCTAGGAGTAAGATTCTGTTCAGACATTATCCTAAATTGTAATTTTAATTCTTCCGTTGCTTCTGCTATATAGTAAAACCAATCTATCAAATCATCAGTAGTAAATAATTTACAAAGATCTTCATAATCATCTCGATAACCAAACCATCTACCCATTTGCATTAAAGTGTCATACATTTTTGATGCTCTTAAAAAATAACTAACACTTAACCCTTCAAGCGTAACTCCCCTCGATAAACGGTCCCCACCTATTATTATAGTTTGCAGACCTTTATTGTACTTATTTTTGTATGTTTCATAATCTAAAGTATCACCAGAATTTCCAGACAAATTTTTTATATTTAGACTAATATCTTTTATGACATCCTCAATTCCTTCTGAAAAATTCATAAGATCTTCAAAACTATAATTTTCTTTATGTGAAAATTCTTTAATCTCTTTTGATACCTCTTCTTTTAGCAAGTCATATTCGCTTGTACCTGGATTTAATAAAATACTTCTTAATCTATCCATAGTTTTAATTACTTGGAATTTTACCTGCTCATTGACTAAAATGTATTTAGTTACATGAATTAACATGGACTTATGTTGTTTTAAATGACCTCTTAAATTTCTAATAGAACAACTGACTATAAAATTTAAAATTGCTTTTCTAAGGCTTAGGCTATGTTTATTTTCACCATCAAAAAGAGCTTCGTGGAGTTTAAGATGTTTTGGCGGCATCCAGCCTTTAGAACATTTTATATCACCAGGGTCTATGCAGTGATCATCTATGGTCTCTAAAAAAGACTCTTCAATATCATCTCCTTCTTTTGAAAATAATTTTTTTATACCATAATAATTACTTGGTTCGGGTAAATCTTGAATGAAACTTTTGGGAAATAGATCTTCTCCTTCATTTTTAGTTTTAGCCTTAGGATGTATAAAAACATTCGCAAAAGGTGTGGCCGTGTAACCAACATAACTTTTTCTCTCATACATATTTAAAAGCGTACGTATTAGTCTATTAATAGTTTTCGGATTATACTCTTCATTTGGATTATCTTCTTCGTCAAGAGCGTTCATTCCAGTGTCCACTGAAGCATGATCTACCTCATCATCAATTATTAAAATTGGCTGGTCTTTTATCTTTGAAAGTTTTTTAAACTTATAATTTGAGTAATCTATTTCAATCTTAGAACTCACGTTAGAATCCTTAAGTATATAATTTATTAAAAGTTGAAGAGTTGTTTTATTTTTTTTAATACAAAAAAGTTTTGCATCGTCAGTTTGAAAATTAATCGCTCCTCTTAAAATTGCTGTGCTGAGGTCACCGTTTAAGCCACTGTTAGTTAGAGTATTAGGTCTTTTAATTAAATCTTCTTGTCTAATTCTGCCAAGCGGAAGCATATATTCAGAGTCCATAATACTTGCATGCTCAGTGTTAAATCCAAAAAAGCCACTGTCTAATCTGTCATGAGTTTGTTTTCTTAAATCTTTTGTAAGGCCAGAGAGAATAATTATAAATTTATATCCAGAATCTAAAGCTTTATTAGCCAAAGCAATAAAATTAGATGTTTTTCCAGATTGAACATTACCAACTACCATTCCTCTCCTGTCCCAAGAATCTTGTCTTGTAGGGTCCTCTAACAAACTCATTATTTCATCAGTAGATTTGTCAATTGATGCAACAACATCAACTGGTTTTTTGTCATTTTCAAGCAACCATTTCTTGTGACTCTCCCAGTAAGGCCTTTTAGATGAAGCTTTATACCAATCAATATGATTTTCATTATTTGAGATGGTTGAAGAATTATTAGTAGTTACTGAAAAGCTTTTATAAAGATTTTCAACACATTCTTCAAAGTCACTAAAGTCATCCTTTTGAACTGAAAAGAATTCTAAAGAGTTTTCAACATTCTTTTTTATGAAATTTTTATCTAGTTTTGTTTTATCTAAATACCCTAATTTTTTAAAAGTAGTTGAATAAATATCATCAAATAACTTTTTTTGATTACTTAATTTTTTAGTTTTAATAAGTTTATCATTTAATTTATTGTTCATTTATTTTTTAAATTCTTTAAGCTTAATTCTTATAGATTCTAAGCTTGGTCTATTTTTTTCTGAAGTTGGTAGCGTAATAGTTTTGCCGTCTAAGTGTTTATAAAATCGTGATATTTTTAAAACTTCTGAAAGTCTAATTTTATAATCTTCATCAATGCTTATTAAACCTCTGTCGTATAAAGTATGTAAATCTGCTCTTAATATTATTCCATTTTGAACATGATTAGTTTTAGGACCCATGTAAGGGTATATATGGCAGGCTTCCAAAGTATCCCGTACATCACATTCAGACATACAACATTTTTGTTTATAATTCTCGAGCAGTTCTTTTCTGAATTTAGGTTGCCCTTGTCTAAGCACAATATATCTATTAATTTTTTCTTTAGCATCGTCAATATCATAATAATTAAAAACTTTGTCTTCCTGCAATTTTTTTAAGTCTTCTCTCTTAATATCATTTGATATGGAACTAATATAAAACTCTGCTAAATTTTTAATGTAATCAAACGATTTATGTTCCTTTCCCAAAACTTTTGCTGAAATTTCATTTTTATTATTAACTAAATTCGTATTATTTCTAATCATAGCTAATACATCATCCTCAAATTCTAAGAACAAAACAATTATTTCTCTTTTTTCATTAAAACATATAATTGTTAAAACATTCGATGTCTGCCACTCGTTATATATTGACTCACTTGCTTCTTTTGCTACTTTTAAAAGTGAAGTATATTTTCCTGGGTGCTTTGCGTCGTGAGGATTTGTTTTAAATTTGGGTGCTTCTAAGTCTCCATTTTTTCGTCTAATTGGACTGCTGTAAGCAGTCATTCTTTGCATGCCAAAATTTTTAATAACTGCAAAACCATCTAAAACTAATTTTTTTTCCCACCCATCTATATAATTAGCGCAGCTGCCTATGTGTGTTTGATTTGAATAAAGACTCCAGCCATGTTCTGGAGGATTAAGCGTTTTAATGGTAATTCTGTGATCAGAAATTTTCATTTAAACCAATCATGTTTTATTAAATGATCTAAAATAGCTTTTACAACATTTACTGTAACCGAGTTTCCTGCCTGCATATACATCTGGGCATCTGAAAGAGATGCGCCTTTTGCTTTATAATATATCTTATCTGGAAAACCTTGTAGTCGTAAAGCCTCCAAAGGGGTCAGTTTTCTTATCCATTTTAGTTTTTTTTCACCAAATAAAAATTTATTTGAGTAATAGTTATCTTGATTGGCTCTATGCATTTTTACCATTGTTCTCGTTAATGGTCTGGCTATTTCTAAATCAATTTCTGATTTTGAATAATATCCTCCAGAGCCATGTTTCAAAATTGTTTTAAGAATTTTTTTGGAGAGAATATATTTTTCATCAACTTTTTTTTCTAAAATTGACTTAGTAGTTAAGATTTTTTTAGAAATTTTTGGAGGATCTATGGGGAAACTAAGTTTATCTTTTTTAAGTGAACCGTAAATAAACACTCTCCTTCTAGTTTGAGGGACACCATAATCCTTACTATCTAGAACCCACCAACTAACATCGTAACCTTCAGATTGAAGAACCGATATTATTAATTTAAATGTTTTTTTGTTATCAATAGTTAAAAGTCTTTTTACATTTTCTAATAAAAAATATTTGGGTTTTATGGCATGTAATAAAGCCGCTATATCAAAAAATAACGCTCCTCTTTCATCATCAAGCCCTTTCTGTTTGCCCATAGAGCTAAAAGATTGACAGGGGAAGCCTGCACATAAAAAATCAAATTTAGGTAAGTTTTGTTTTATAAATTTAGATTTCTTTTCTGAATTATAATTTTTTAAATTAGTATAATTATTATTCGGAGAGGTTATTTTTTTTACATCGTCGATAAAGTATTCTTGAGAATTATCAAAGCTAGAAGAATAAGTTTTTTGACAATATTTATCAATTTCTGACCAGCCGATAGTTTTTGCTTTGATATTATTTTTATAAAATACTTTTTCAGTTGCGTGTCTAAAACCTCCAATACCAGCAAAAAGATCAAATATTTTAATCATTAATTTTTTCTATAGCTTCACAGATAAATTTTGATAATAAAGGTGGAACTGCATTTCCAATTTGTGAGTAGCACCTAGAAACAGGACCAACAAAAAAATAATTATCTGGGAAGCTTTGTACTCTAGCCGCTTCTCTTGGCGAAAGACCTCTTGCTTGTGTAGGGTGTATATACATATTGCAGTCAAATTTCATATGTGAGGTTATTGTTTTACAAATCTTTTTATTTGATAATTTAAAATATTTATCTTTAAAAATTTTTGATCTATTTTTATAAGGCATTATATCTTTTATTGATGAATGAGTTGAATCTGCTCCTTGTGGTAATCTTTTAAAAATCTCTATATCTCTTGCATTGTTATATCTAGCCTTGTGATTAAATACGTAATTTATCGTTTTTTTATTGTTTATTTTTTCAATATAATTATTTGAACTAATTTTTTTTTTAAGAATATTTATTCCACTCTCCATATATTCATTAGTTGTGTTGTTTTTTTTTCTCATAGGAATTATTTTAGGCAATCCAAAAAGTGCATCTTTTAAATAATATTTTTTGTTTTCTTTGTTTGATAGTATTTTAAAAAAAGATGAAACTTTCTCTTTATGATTGGGATCTTTTTTATCTATACCAAAAAAAAATAGTCTTTTTCTATTTTGAGGTATTCCAAAGTCAGCAACATTTAAAACTTTATAATCTACATAATAATTTATTTTTTCAAAAGATTTTATAATGTCTCCAGCCTTTTTTCTAATTCCCACTACATTCTCAATCAAAATATATTTAGATTTATAAACCTTAATAAATTCCAAGAAATATTTATAAAGTTTATTTCTTGGATCGTTAATGATATTTTGTCTATTTGCTGTGCTAAAACCTTGGCATGGAGGTCCTCCAATAACTATATCTACCTTTAATTTTTTATTTTTTTTTTTTAGAAAATCTTCGATACTTATATGTTTTATTAAATCAGAAGATTTTTTAAAATTATGCTTTAGAGTTTGTATTGAATATTTATCGCTGTCCAGGGCTAGGCATAGTTCATGCCCTGCCTTTTTAAAACTATAAGATAAGCCTCCAGCCCCACAAAATAAGTCAGCAAACTTTAATTTTTTTTTTTTCATTTTCTTTGGTTTTTTATAAACACGTACCCCACAATGTAACTCGCATCTTAGAATATTAAAATAAACAATTTCATAATTTACAAATGCTAAAAATATTAAACCACAAACTGCCTATGCATAAAAAATTTTAAAAAATAAGGCTTTTTCCAATATTTGTAAAATTAGATAGTCTATCAATAAGGCCTGTTCTTGGATGATATCCGCGATCTACTGAAACAAAGGTGTCTAGTTGCAAATCTATAAACGAGTATTTTTTTTGAAGAAAGATTGCTCCTTTCAATCTTGTTATTAATTTTTTGTTATCAAAGGAGGCTACGGCTGGACTCGGTCCTGCAAATCTAATGACTAAACTAATTGGCCGATTTGTTTTCTTTTTGAGTTGTAGCAAGTTTTTAAAAGCACTTTCTAAATTCTCCGAAGCATTTATCTGAAATATATATCCTAATTGAGAAAAGTGTTTCCAGTAGGATTGAACTTTTTTGATATCACTTAAAGGAAATCCATAGCTTACGGAATGAGAAAACTGTGAACCCCTGACAGCTGTAGAAGCTGAGGATACAATTTTTCCAACCCTAATTGGGAAAGGTAATTTCCAACTTATTCTGGTATCGAATTTTTCTGGATTTTTTAGGGCAAAATCGAAAGATGATATTATGAACTTATGTTTTTTTAAAATAGACAAATCTTTTTTACTAGGTAACCCTTCTTTAAAAATAGAAAATTTGATTCCAGTAGCATTCCAATCGTACATTCTTTTTAAAAACTTTTTATCTAGCAGGTCTGTAAGTGGAGTTCTTACTGTTTGAATTCCCATTT
>Ga0115003_10004277_pt1 | contig 11017 bp, 12 predicted proteins | sample ArcticOcean_MG_C_7_FD_88736 | JGI IMG/M metagenome (GOLD analysis project Ga0115003, IMG submission 88736) | Marine microbial communities from western Arctic Ocean - ArcticOcean_MG_CB11_88 | ecosystem: Environmental > Aquatic > Marine > Oceanic | place: Arctic Ocean: Canada Basin | collected... | reverse complement strand
GTCAGGCGAACGAATTTTAGAAAACTTTGGGGACGCGGTTAACAGGTAGTAGTGCACGTAACAGGAGGAGGTGTAGCAGGAGGTGTAAAAGGAAGCAGACGGTAGTAGGCAGTAGTAGGTGTAGTAGGAGGTGTAAAAGGAAGTAGACTGCAGTAGGTGTAGCAGTTAGTATCGAAGTAGAAGTACTACTAGCAGTTAGTATCGAAGCAGAAGTACGTCATCAAACTGTATTACGGTCAAGTCACAAAATGTTAAGCCGAGGGTAATCCGCCAACAGCTCATCTTCCGAAAGCGTATCACCGCTTTCCTGCGGCGTCCACAGCACCTCCACGGCTTGCAGGGCATCCACGCGAATCGCACCGACGCGTTTCAACGCCGTTTTCAGCTCAGCGCTGTCCAACACGGCCGGAAGCTTCAGCCCGCCGTCGCACGCGGCGATTATGGTCACGAGGATGTACTCGTTGATGTGTTCGGCGCCGTCCGCGTTTTTGGAAGCCGAGCCCGCTCGTTTCCGGTTGTTCACGTTGACCAAGGTTTCCTCCTCGAACTTCCCCCGTTCGTCCATGCAGAACTCGTTGAACCTGTCCTCGGCTTGCTCCGGGCCGTCCGCCGCGGCGCTAGTGGCGTACCCGTACACGCAGAACTCCGGGTTTCGAAGAAGCGCCAACACGGTTTCCTCGAGCACGTAGTGTAACCCTTCCGTGGTGCTCGTGTCCGCGGCGTTTGCGATGTCCTCCAAATCAAGCTGTAGCTGCCTTGCCAAACCTAACAACCCAATCTGGATCTTCACAACCGCGATGCGATCGGCGCCCAGGCGCAACCCGGAGGCGTCGCCGCCGAATGCGTTTTTAATAGCGTCCAGAAATGCCAGGATCACCATGACGCCGAAAAGTAGGGAGAACAACCCACCGCCTCCGTACGCAGCGCCTCCCACCACGGACCCGCCCATCATAGACGCCCCTCCCATGCCCATGGGAATCAGCACCGCGCTCGTGGCTAAACCGCCAGAGGAGGACCCTCGTCCGAGTCCCGCTCCGCTGGATCCCAACCCGCTCGACCCGGTTGAGTAGGATCGCGACATCGAGCTGGCTCTGAACGAGCTGCCTCCCATCCGACCGCCGCTGCTCGCGGCGACCGCGTGTCCGGGAAACGACACCGTGACGACGAGGAGTGCGATTGCCAGGGCGGCGGGAACCGCGAATCGTTCGGCGACAACCGCCCACCAAGGTTTGGGTTTCGATTCGTTTTCTTTTTGGGGGGATTTCGGTTGGAGCAGCGAATCGGGACGCGCGGTTTGGGGTCGCGTGTGGAACCGCGAAACGTGTTGGTTTGTTTCCTTCGCGTCGTCCGCTTTTGCGTTGCACGCGACGCGCGTCGTCAACGACCCTGCGTCATGACCAAGCATAGAGGGGCGCGTGGTCGGGAACACGCGGAGGGAGACGGGTTTGTGAGCCACGCCGTTCGCAGATCGGACCGCGGTTTTCGTGGAGACACGTGCCGTGCGGGGTTTCCCCAGCCCGGTGATACGCGCGCCGAGAGACCCTACGGTCGTCGCGGCGAAGCTCATCGTGCGTGGAAACACGTGCTCGCACCCACTTCGAGCGGGTCGGGTCGCGCGCGATGCGAGTGAGGACAGGCGCGAACCAAGCGGCCAGGTGGCGATTTTTTACTCGGGATTTTGATATTCCGATCTTTCGTTTCGTCCGATGATGACTGACTTTCGAGCCAACGACTGATCCGACTCCTACCCTCCCACTCGACCACGCACGTCTGCGCGACCCACGATGCGGGAAGCGCACGACGCCGCGCTGAACGGCGCTCACCCAGCGAAGCGCCAGCGCGCGGACGACGCCCCCACGGTGGTACCGCCCCCGGACTTCACCCATGTCTTGGTGCGTTTTGAATTATTTACCTTTTTCCGGGAAGGTGCCGTCTTTTCCTGTCATCCCGACGCTGACCCCAACAACACCCCACCCTTCAGGTGTACAACTGCAGCTTGAGCGACATTCTCGTCACGACTCAACAATGCTGCTCTCGCTTCAGAAGGGGGTCTACCACTGGGGCTCTGATGTATCCGCACGACGAGAAGGAAAAACTCGTTGAATCTGTGGCTCGTCCGAAGTCCAGCGCGACGGCGAGAGTCGCGGAGGCGATCAAAGCTTCGATAGATACGGGTTCGGGGGTATCCTTGTGGAAAGAGACCACACACGAATCCCAACAGTGTGCCCTCGATTCACTGGGACTCCCTCTCGGGTTCTTATTTGATTACCCCGCGTCGCCGGGACTGCCCGCGGATGAGTACACCTGGCACCCCTACCGTTCCTCTACGTCCCGGTTCGCCGTCCCCCCCAGCGACACGCCTCCCGAATTCGAGGAAGTCATGTTCCCACTGCTCGCTGTGGTGATTCCCAAGTGGATCGCCGGGTTCGTCGGGACCGGCGCCGGGTTCTCTCCAGATGCAAAAATAAAACGCGTGTTGTATTTAGTCTCCGGATACGGCGCTCCCGTAAACGCAACGCACGCCCCTGAAGGGAACAGCACCGAATCCGTCGCACGTGTGATGATGCAATTTATGAACCGAGCGTACCCCGCAATAGACGTGCGTTTGGCGCACTCCGGGAACGGCGTGTTCCGTTACGACGCGAACGTCGCGTTCGTAAACGAAAAGGTTAGTATTTCCAATCACCACATTCCGCCTCCCTGTTTGCCCACCATACGAGACTGACACTTTCTTTTGTATCTCAAAGCTGCGACCCGCGATTGCGAGGGACCGCAACGCGGTCGCGGAGACCCACGGCGACACGTGGTTCAAACGATTTAAATTAACAGTGTGTTTGTCCGACGGCACGCCCGCCAGGCTCAACGCGCTGATGAACGCTTTCCGGGATATGAAACCGTACCTAGCGCACGCGTTTCAGTTGAAACGGTTCTGGCAAACCGGGGTGTTGGCGACGAGCGACGTGGATATCCAACGATGGGTAAGTATTATTTCCCAATCACCACATTCCGCCTCCCTGTTCGGCCCGATTACTGTAACTGTTGACTGTTGACTCATACTATGGAGTACAGTATACCCTTCCCAATCCCTCATACACATTACGAGAGACTGACCCTTTCTCTTTTATCGTATCAGGCGCGGGCGGAATCGGCGCCTCCCACGAGTGTCAGGGATATCCCACGCGTGTTTTCGAACTCAGGCGCGGGTGCTAGTACTAGTGACGTACACACGGGGTTGGTAAACGCTACCGTCACGGCCGACATGGTGCGTGAAATGCGGAAACACAGAGACGCGTTCCGCAAAGTCAGCGACGACGCGCAAAGCAGTAACTCGCACGAGTTGCTTTCGTTTTGGTTGCGGAAAACAAGGAAGCCCGTGTTGGCGGTGCTGTGCGTGGTGAAACCGGGTTCAACGCACAAAAGCAAATCAACCCTAACCCCAACCGATTACGAGTTCCACAAAGGCGTGAACTTGGAAGTATCAATGCCAACCGGGAGTCTTTGCAGTGAGAGGAACGCGATTGGAAACGCCCTGGCGTCCAACCCGTCCCTACGAAGAAGCGACATGTTCGGCATCGCGGTGTTGAGTTTGCGAACGAAGGACATAGACGGGGGAGGGGCTAGTGGTACTACGGGCATGACAGGGGGAGCGAGTACTAGTGCTGCGGGCATGGCAGGGAATAGCAACCCACTGCCTCCACAAGAAACCCCCCACCTCTCTTCCAACGGAGGCGTGTCTCGCGACGTATCCTTCGCGGATTTAAACGGTTTATGCGCGCCGGTAGGGAATGGAGCGGTGGATTCCGTCACGGATACTCCGTCTGACGACCTCGCCGGTTTAAACCCGTTGAAACCGTGCGGCGCTTGTAAGGAGTGGCTGTTGAAAATCGCCGAGGTCAACCCCGGGTTCCGAGTCGTGATGTTCACGGACGTGACCTGCAAAGAGGTTTTCGTGAAGGAAGTGGGACAGTGTTGATGCGGAGTGCGGTAGAAGGTAGGCAACGAAATCGGAAGGAAGCAGGACAGTGTTGATGCGGATTGCGTGGAAGGTAGATCCGAGGGGGAGAAGGTAAGGTAGGTAGAGAACCGTAGATGAAGATTGCATGGAAGGAAGGCAGAGAACCGTTGTCAAAGACCGTTTTCGATGAAAGTAGTCTTGATTGATTTCGTCTCGAAAAAGTGGTTCTCCCGAAAACGCGGAAGAAAGCTGGGGACGATGCCATTGATTCGTCGCGCGTGCGCGGGTCCGCTTTACATCCCAAACGCGTCGTTCATATACCAAAAAAATGGGCCTAAGCGCCAGCAGCTTAGCCCTGACGCAGTACGACGTGGAGGAAGTCGTGGAGCACTGCGGCGGACGGTTCACATCGCGAGAGATTCAGAGTTTATACAAGCGGTTTCGGTCGCTTGATAAACGGCACAAGGGCTATTTAAGCGAGGAGGAGCTCATGAGCATTCCCGAGCTGGCGATATCCCCGCTCGCCTCGCGAGTGGTGCAGGTGTTCCAAAACCTCAACTTCAAGGACTTTTGCGCAATGCTCTCCTCGTTTTCCGACCGCGCCTCGCGTGACGAGAAGCTGGACTTCATGTTCAAAGTGTACGACGTGGACCGGGACGGGTGTGTCACCGCGAGCGATTTGGAGACGATCGTGAAGCACTTAGTGGGCTCTTCCTTGAACGAGGAACAGGTCGCGGAGCTCATGGAACGGGCGATGGGTGAGCTCGCGGAGCTGCGGCGGAAAAACAAAGGCAAAGGCGGTAGTGCCGAGGGGGGGCAGGGGGGGATCACGTTCCACGAGTTTCGGACGATTTTAGAGGGGGCCTCGAAGCTCCCAACAGTGAAGGTGCCGGTAGGTTTCGACTGAAAAAGAAAATACAACGAGCTTTCGTTCACTCCATCAGCGCGCGCGTCGGAGCGCGGCACGTGCAAGTGTCGCCCGACGTACACGTCGTTTTCTTCCCCCAAACGCACATCACGTGTATCGACCGACGTTTCCAAAGCACGACGCATCCAGCGCACCACTGCGTCGACCCGAACGCGATGGCGAGAACCAAAAAAACGACGAGGAAACACCCGCCAAAAAAGGATCCTCCAAAAAAGTTGAAAGTGTTGTTCTGCGGGATGGAGTTCGAAGAGGGGTGGAACCAAACGCGCCTGGCGGTTGAGAGGTCTTATCTTAGTAATACAGTGGATATCGTGCGATGCGCGCGCGCGGACGTACCGACCGAAATCGTGGATGCCGACCTCGCGGTGCCGTTGATGACCAAGCTCGACGCGACTACGCTGGACAAAGCGACACGGTTAGCGATGGTCCTTCAGTTCGGCGTGGGATTGGAAGGCGTGGATCAAGATGCGTGTACCGCTCGCGGGATCGTGCTCGCGCGCATCCCATCAGAGCACACGGGAAACGCACACGCGACCGCGGAGATGGCGGTTTACCTGACCCTCGCCGCGACGCGCCGGGTGAATCAAATGCGGGAATCGGTTGAAGGTACAATTTTGGGATCGCCGATGGGCAAGACGCTGCACGGGAAAAACGTCCTCATCGTGGGCTGGGGAAACGTGGGACAGAAAATCGCGACGTTGCTCAGACCGTTCGGGTGTCGTTTGTCCGCTGCGAGACGGACGTCGTGGTGTGATCGCACCACTGGATCGACTTCCAAAACTGAAACCGAAAAGTGTTTGGAGCATAAATACAAAGGGTCCGTCCCCGATAAATTGCAAGGCGTTCCCGACGCCGATATCGTCATCCTAGCCTGCACGCAGACCGCGGAAAACAAAGGCATGATCGACTGTAAGTTTCTGTCGCGAATGAAGCAAGGTGCCGCGATCGTGAATGTGGCGCGGGGAGGTTTATTCAACCCCTCCGATTGCGTCGACGCGCTCGAGTCTGGACAACTCGGATACCTCGCGTCGGACGTCGCATGGGAAGAACCTGTTGATCCGAAACACAAGCTCTGCGCACACAAAAACGCGTACTTCACGCCTCACGTGGGGGGCGTCACGGACGTGTCGTACGGATGCATGGGGAACTGCGTCAAGGAGGTGGCCGAGGCGATGGTGGAACGGCGAGGCTACCCGACCCAGGAAGAATGGAGCGAACAAGCCGAATGCGAAACGGTTCGGTGGAACGGTACGGTGGTGCGCTGCGTGAACGTGCCGCAACTGGAAGTAAGATTCCCGCAGTGGCACTTTCTGTCCGGACCGAAAAACAATTATCAGCCCGACCCGGGTGAAAGCTTGCGTCCGTCCAAAGAGTTCGAAGAGTTCCCACCAGTGGGTGGCGAAAAAAAACGCGCGAGGACGAAATAATTTATGGAAATATCTTTTGGTCATCACAAAATTACTCGTCCGTGATCGCGGACCGCACCGTGGCTTGCACCGACGCGGGCATCATCCCCCCTTTCTTGCCCATTTTGAACCCGTCCCCGCCCGCGGTGTGGTCCTCGCCGTATCCTTTGTTTTTTATGCGGCCTTTTATCTTGGCCTTCTTTTGAAACTTGTGCTCCGCGCGCTTCAGTTTCTCCTGCGCTTTCGGTTCGATTCCCAGCTCGGTCATCATCTCCACCAGTAACTGCTTCGCGAGCGGGTCGTCAGGGTGTTGCTCACCAGGCTGTACATCGGCCGAAAAAGGCGCGTTCCAGTTCGCGGAAGTTTCGCTTTCGGTGTGCTGCAGCAGTAAACTCGTCTCTTCCTCGACGACGTCGCCGTCTTTACTCGCGATGGCGTCTCCCGCCACGCCCATCGGTCCGACGTACCCAGCCGGCCCGACGCAGAAAAGCAACTTGCCGTTGATGAAATCCTTCAAAACAGCCCGCCCAGCCCTTTGTTCATCAGGCCGGCCGTGCTGCACTGTCAGGCCTCGCGCCGCGGAATACGCCCTCAATATCTCCCCCGCCGTCGCGTTCCGGCCTTGGTCCTCGTGAAGCGCCGGAAGCGGCAGTTTCATCTTGTACACCTTCTCGATGAGGTGCCGGGAGATTCTTTGAGCGACAATTGATACGGGCTGCCGCACGTCCGTGAGCCGGTCAACAGGCAGCACGCCGTTGCACACCAGCTCCGCTCGGGATGCGGTGAACGACGGAAACACCAAACCAGGGCAATCCGCGAGAAGCAAACCCTCGCCCAGCTCCAGGGTCTGGAAGTGTTTCGTTTTACCGGGCGTCGCGCTGACGCCGGTTTTCTTCCGGGATTAACAAGAAAGTGTCAGTCTTGTATATCGCGATGTATGGACAAACAGTCAGGGTAATAGTCCCTTCTGGTACGAGTATATCGCGATGTATGGACAAACAGGCAGGGCACAGGTAACCGTGCCTTCTGGTACGAGTATGGGCAAACAGGGAGGCGGAATGTGGTGATTGGGAAATGCGCAAGGCCGTACCTTCTTCGCCACCAGGGCGTTGACCGTTGAGGATTTTCCAACGTTCGGGTACCCCACCATACCCACCACCACCCGGCCGTCCCTGCGTCGAGCGCGGGCGCCCTCGCCCGCCGCGATCTCCGCGCGTTGTTCCAAAATGGAAAGCAAATTTTCTCGCGACAGTAACCGGTTCAAATTGCTTGAGTCGTCTTGGTCGTCGCCGTCGTCAGCACGGTCGTGCGTACCAAGTTCATCATCCGGCTCCGCGTCACCGTCGTCACTGTCACTGCCCCCACTTCCTTCGTCAAAATCGTCCTCCACCCCCCCTATCCGCGCCGCGACGCTGGCGAGCGCGGCGGCGGCGTCTTGCTTTTCCTTTTTTTCGGCAAGCTCCACCTGTTCCGTTGCCGCCTTGGCGCTCCACCACAGGTACTCGATTCCGTTGTCGTCGAAATATTGGCTCCAAGCGTCGCGCAGTTCCGTGGATAACAAATCGGCTTTGTTTAGTAACAGCATGGTTTTCTTGGCCGGGTCTATTTCCTTAACGAATGCTTCCAAATCCAGACACCGGTAAAAAAGCGGATCGCGCGCGTCCACGACCTGTACCACGATGTCGCTCCGTTCGCACACGCGCCAAAGCTGTCTCCAGATTTCCAGGTTCTTCTCGAACGGCGTGAGCACAAGTCGCTCGTCTTCCTCCACCGAGGCGAGGGCTCTTCTCCACTCCAGGAAGCTTCTCCTTTCGTTCTGGTCAAGAAGGTCGGGGTGCATGTCTTTCGTCCACGGCGGTCTTCTCGGTACCTTCAGTTTGTCCCGGTGCGTCGCCTCCGCGATGGCGACCTGCTGTTTCTTAACCGCGGCTTGTTCGTCTTTGTCAAGGCTCGGGTCCGCGTTCGGGTCACTGCCGTCCGCGTGCGACACCACCACCGCGCCCCTCCGTTCCGCGGTGAAATCGCGGTCCCCGAGCTCGGCCATTGCGAGGAACTCGTCCAGGTCGTTCCGTTCCATCACGCTCCTCAAATCCGGCTTCTTGGAACCATCCGGGTAAAACTCCGCGACGTGCCTGTCGTAGCCTTGTTGAATGAACCGCCCGTCGTTCCCGTCAACGTGCGCGCCGTGCTTCTTGGCTTTCCTCCCGAGAGCCTGATGAGTTGGTGAAGGGTTCCGGGAAGGAAATGGGGGAGGAGGGGGTGAGGTGAGTTGGAAGGCGACGGCCAAAGGTGGGTGTCGAGATTTAACACGGAGAAAAGTGCGGCGGCGGCGGCGTTCGTGCCGACGTTCGCGGTGGGCATTTAGTCTGGACCCGCGTCCGTACGTACCGAACCCAAGCCTTTGCCCGTGACGGATCTGCCGCTGTTGCGTGCGCCTCCCATGGCGCCCGGAACGGAGATGCGCGTGTGTCTGCGACGTCTCTTGTCCTGCGGGGGCGCGCGGAAGTAAGTCTCGGAGCCGCGAAGATGGCTTTTTCCGGCGACGAAAAAGGCTCGCTCCGGTTCTTTTGGCAAGGTGCCAGACTGTTAGACTGTTTGCTCACTCATCAGCTGGACTTAGTTTCGATGCGTCGTCTGCCGTCAACAACAGAAGCCCCGCACTCGACTGTGCGCTCCCCGACGTGGATCGGATACGCCTGTCTCCTTGTCACTTCCCACGACTTACGTACCCGGCATTACCGGCGCGTTTGGTGACCTCACGAGCGTCCGGAAAGTAACTCGCGCGCCCGCTGTACGGCCGCACACCCGCCAAGCCTCTGCCACCGACGCCTCGCGTTGAAAATCAGCAGCCATGGCGACCAAGGTGCAGCGCATCATGACGCAGCCGATCGTACGTTGCGCGCGATTTCACGACGACGCGTACTACTGTTCGCGCGTATCCCGCGTAGCAATCGCGCAATCGCGCGCGCCACGTGCTGTCACGCCCTGTCACTACCCTCCGCGAAACAACGCTGACCTCGTTTCCAAACACTTCCCGCTCGTTTCCCCAATCCAAATAGAACCTGATCTTCCGATTCCTGCAGACCAAGGCCCGGATCCAGATCTGGCTTTTCGAGAACGTGGATGTGGTGATGGAGGGACGGATCATCGTACGTCCTCCTTACGAACCCGGTTTGTGTGGTGTATCAGGACACTTCTTCCCGTGTCGCGCGCGCGAGCACCCAACCGCCCATCGGGTTTCTGCTGCTAGGGTAAATCGACCTTTAATATTTTGTTGCTTTTGGCGTTTGGTTTTTTTTCGCGCCTGACCCTCCCCTTGCCCGGTAACCCTCCCCACCCCACCCCAACAGGGTTTCGACGAGTACATGAACCTCGTGCTCGATGAAGCGGAGGAGGTGAACAAGAAGAAAGGCACGAAAAAAACCATCGGGCGGATTTTGCTGAAAGGCGACAACATCACCATGATGGTGAACGTGAGCGATAAGTAATGGGGACGGTTGTTGCGAAGGCGGAGTTTAGAGAGATGCGCATTGCTACCGGTACGGTTTATTGCTTTTCATTGCTACCGGTACGGTTTACGGTAACAAATCGTCAAAGTCATCGCTGCTCGAGCCGTCCCCACGGAGCTCTTGCATGATTCTTTCGCGGTGTGTTTTCGCGGGTTCAGGGTCGACCCGCTCCGCCTTTCGCGTCGCTTGGTGTCGCTGAAACTTCGCCGCCAAGCGCGAGTTTGTTTTCACCTCGTCCTGTTTCGCTTCACCATCGTCTTCGAACGGATCGTCGTATCCGTCCAAATCAACCTGCGAATCCTCGACGAACATAGCCGAGGTGATACCCGGGGCTATCGGCGAACTGGCGGCCAGCATTTTACCCACCATTCGCTGGACCTGTGTTTTCGTCGCGGCCGTGCATCGCAACCGCCGCGGGAACGCGCGAAGCACGTCGATTATCACTTTTTCCGCAGCACCAGCTTCATTTACATTTTCCCCGCCCGCATCGCCCGGCACCTTAACGTTCACCACGCGCGTTCGCGTTTTACCAGCATCATCGGCGTACTCCACGATGAACCGGGCAGGCGCGAATTTCACCGCGAACCGTTTGGGGAGAAAGTCGGCGGGCTCCATGGCCGCGCGCGACGCGCGCGTCCCCGGGAATGAGAAGCCACGCTCACGGTTTTCGTATTGCGGGTCTGAAAATTTCGTGGAAGCGTTTTCGGTTGGACGAAACGACGTCTTTGATCGCGGTCGCGTCAACCCTCCTGGCCACACTCCTCGCCGCCTCGTCGGTGACACGAGTCGTCGCGGCACGTGTTTAGACAGGCAGTACGGCAAGCATACCAACCGGCACCCGGAATAAAATGTCCACCCCCGAGCCCCCAACCCGCGTTCCGTTCACGTTCTGGGCGCAACGTAAAGATCGGGTGTTCATCACGCTCGAGTGCCCCAACTCGACGAACCCGAAAGTGAACCTCACGGACGACGGCGTGCTGACCTTCAGCGCCACCGCGAAGGTGGACAGCACGGAGGACGAGCATAAATACGAACTCATCTTGGAACTGCTACACCCGGTGAACGGGAAGGACTCGCAAATACACGTGGGACCCCGGCGCGTAACGATGGTGGTGGCGAAAACAAAGGAGGTGAGCAGGCGAGAGGTTTTTTTTTTTTTTTTCGCGAATCCGGATGTGTTTTTTTCTTGTCTTTCTTTCCGGGGGGTGTTTTACGTAAG
>Ga0115003_10004274_pt1 | contig 11024 bp, 8 predicted proteins | sample ArcticOcean_MG_C_7_FD_88736 | JGI IMG/M metagenome (GOLD analysis project Ga0115003, IMG submission 88736) | Marine microbial communities from western Arctic Ocean - ArcticOcean_MG_CB11_88 | ecosystem: Environmental > Aquatic > Marine > Oceanic | place: Arctic Ocean: Canada Basin | collected... | reverse complement strand
TCATACTGTTTTACTACAACAGTCTATTGAAATATCTTTAGTAGATAATGGGGTTGGTATTTATGGTCTTGCTAGCACCACTTGGGGTGCAGATAAAAAACAACATGATTTACACTTTGTCAATGGCGCACATTTGCATGGAGGAAAAGTAGTTGGTCTATTAGGGCCAAATAATACTTTATATGACTATGCTCTATATAATGACGGTAATCAAAAATCACATGCTGAAACATTTGGTTCATCTATTTTTAGATTAATTAGTGTAGAAAAAGGAAATATTGGGGCTAGTTTTGATTTTCATTCTGTTGGTTTTAATGACCATGTTAATTATGAACATGGAAATAATAAAAGTGTTTATGGTAATGAACCCGAAGGAAAGTATTATGCTACTGCATATAAACATAGAACTAATCCCTCAGGCTCTGGTTATTATGGAGTAAATAGAACAGGAACTAATCCTAATTCAGTGTGGCCTGTTGAACAAAGAGGAATTGTTCCTATTACTGGTTCAAATTATTTTGATAGAAAGTTATTCCCTAATACTGGAACTGATGGGGCGGGATTAAATTTACTATCTAACTTTAAAACAGTTATTCCTATTGAGCAAATTGGTAGTGCCACTAACAATACTCACTTACCAACTATCCTGAGTAAAAGTAATTTTTATCAAATAGACCCAACGGCTTCTAGGTTTTTCTTGTTTGTCAATTCGGATAAATATTTATACTCATCTAGTAGAAAGGATAGTCTTTTAAATGCAGTAACAACAGACATTCGTAAATATGGTCTATTAACTATGGGAAAACCCACTATATCTAATTCTTCCCAACAAAAAGAATCTACTTCGGGCGGAACTTCTAGATTAACCTATTTAGATACTTCCTATAAACATAATAATATCATAGAGTGTGATAAAATAGATGCTAATTCAGTCTCTACACTATCTACTTTAACTAGGTTTGGTTTAATGAGATTAACTGAATGTGTTTATGATGTAATGTGGAATCCTATAAATCCAGAAAATAAGCAAGATACAGAAACAGTATTACAAGGCAACCATAAAAACTTTTCCCATACTATTGATTTGGCTGGAACTATTAACTCATGGAGTGCTAAAGTCGCTACTTTTGCCTCTACTCCTAACTGTATAGTGGGGGATTTATTAGTAGATAGAATTAGGTATCAAGTAATAGGTAGAGTTACTAATATAAGCACTAATGCCGTAACTATTGAGGATGACGCTATGACAACCACTAGTAGTTATACTCCTATTTATAAAACAGGGTCTATTTATAAAATATCCTGTGCAGGAACACAGGTTGTTGGGGGGTATGGTAGCGGTTCTTCCTATATAGCCGTTACAAATTCTTCACCTTCTATTAATTTATCTAAAGGGCTTGTGTTTCAAGGAGACCAAGGAGGATTCAGTGCTGATATTAACTCAGATTGGAATAAAGAGTATAGGTCTTTGATAAGCAACACACAAAACGGTTATAATGCTGCATTTTTATCCCCTTTGACTTTTAGAGATAATAATTATGCCACTAGTAGTATTATTACTAAAATCAATAACCAAATTTGCACATCCAACGGCACTACCAGTTTAACGGTTGGTGATTCTAGCGTATTTCAAATAGGTGATTACATTGAACCTAATATTACTTTGGGCGTTTCTGCGCTTGGAAATGGTCGTTGGAATCATATTGTAGGAATTCCAGATTCTACACATGTTACTTTAAATGCTGCGGCTACAACTTCTGCGGCAACTCTAGCATATTTTACCGAACATACTTGTGATTATCATAATAGTAATATTATAACCCATGATGCTAATTCAAGTATTGTGGTGGGTCTATCCGTTACAGGGGCCTACATGCCCCCAAATGCTATTATTGCTAGTATTACAGACTCTACTCACTTTGTATTAAACAGGGAGGTTATTACCACAGGAAGTGCCAATACTAATGAAACTTTAACTTTCACTAATAAAGGAGTGTTTTATTCCAAAAAGCCAGTCAAGACTAATTATATGAATTCAATATTTAAGTGGTTGGATTCAGCCCCCCTTACTCCAACTAGCATAGGTGCTAGTGACATGCAAAAGATTTCAGTTACTGTTTTACAAAATAACACTACAAATAACCAAAGTGGCTTTTTAACTGTGGGAACTACTACTCCTTTATCTTCTCTTATGTGGGGGCATGTTCTTATTAGTAAAGGTATAGCCGACGACCATTCTTCCTATAACAGTGTTTTAAGTTTCCCTTTATATACTACAACTCCTTCATATGCTAGATTTAAAGGAACTGGCTTAAATACTGCGGAAATGAACTTCGCAACATTAGATGGGGCTGTATTAGGATTTAAACCTAGTTTTTTAGGAAATGATGTAAATACACTTGGTGGTAATAAGATAACAGCCAATGCTAATTCTTTAGGGCCTAATAATAAAACCTACTATAATTATACAATTAACCATAATACATCATATAAGTTTTTAGAATTTATAGACATTACAGGATGTTATTTAGTTCCTGAATATGGATATAGAGAAGGTAGCCTCCAAGCGGCTACTGATTACGGCTCTTGTAATGGCGTTACTGTGGCTGATATTATTTGTGTAGTTTCACATGAATATGATACTAAAACAGCGATGAGTGCAATCACTACCGATAACTCTAAATTAATACTGGACAAAGCCTTTTTGACTAATGTAAGGTATAAAATAATGCAACCTAATCCTGTTTGTTTTTGGCCTAACTCTCCTTCAAACTTTAAACTAAATGAATTAAATTCCAGATATACTAAAGAAGCAAGTAGTGATAATATGTATAGTTCCATGAATGATTTCCAGATTTCTTCAGGTAGTGGAAATAGCGACACGGTTCATTCATCCGAAGGTATTTCTTCTATGTATGTAGTGGTTGATGTAGATAATCTAGGGGGAAGTAACAACACAGTATTAAAAACTATTACGGAAGTAGATACCGCTATTGGTGAGATTGATAAAGAAGTATGCATAAGTGATGGGGAAACTACGGTAATAACTAATTTAAAAACTGATAATAAGGTTCATCTTAATAAACTATTTGAATGCAAGTTTGGAAAAATTAGTAAAAAATTAAATGGGGTGCTTTCTATCTCCGAACCCTTTGAACTGAAAGTAAATGGTAAAGTTAAGACCACCGACACTAGGGCTATGATAGGGTCAAATGTTAGTATAGTTAAAGAAAGTGAAGATTTAATTGAAGAATTACTTAATGAATCGGCAGTTGATTATTCTTTAACTGCCTCCGAATATCCTATATTTAGTTCCCCTGACTTTCAAGGAACTTCAGTGTTTTCAATGATAAACTACTTACTCAACTTAAAAGATAAAAAACTAGTTGATGATGCCGGAACTTTTAAGATGGCTTCCCAGTCTACTAAATTAACCAAATTTAGTTTTGATGATGATGACATTTTAGAATATACTCAAACAGAAAGTGGCTTTGATTTCTATAATGAAATTGTTGTATATGGTAGTGGAATTAAGGCTATTAGTAAAGATATGAAAAACATAGAACTCCAAGGAAGAAAAACACTAGAAGTGTTTGATAATAAATTAACTACTCAAGAAGATGTAGATAAACACGCATTTACATTATTGAAAATACATAGTAATTTTACTCAGAACTTAGAACTAAAATTACCAGTCAGTAAAGTAAAGACTTTATCAGCAGGAGACATAGTTTCTTGTGAAATTAAACAAGAAAACATAACCCGAAACAATTACATGGTTTTAGAAATAATTCATGATTTTAGTGGAATAGTTTCTTTAAAGATAGGTAAATATGTAAAAAACCTAGAGGATAGATTTGCTGAACTATTACTAGAAAGCGGCAAGACTAATTCTTATTTAAGGAAGAAAGAGTTTATTGAAAATGAAAACTCTTTTAATTTCTTTGATAATTTAAAAATAAAAGAAATATCACTTACTATTAGAAAAAGGATTCAATCTGGAACTTCACTGGGCTTCGGTGAACCTTTAAATACTGATGGCACTACTCTAGGATTCGGGGGAAGTGTCTCCCACACCGTTCTATTGCAGGAGGACTTATAATGACTATAACAGATAAAGCAAGAGAATTATTAGCAGACCAATTAAAAACCTTAATTAGTGGAGGGACTCATAAAATAGGATTAGGGGGTAACTCTACTAGTCCAGCCTCCACTACCTTAGATGTGCCTTTGACTGTTACAGTTAGTGATACAGTGGGTAAATCAGATGAAAATGTAATTCAAGTTAAATTAGAAATACTTGGTTCGGCTATTCAAGGTAAAGTTATTCGTGAAGCAGGGCTTTTTGATTCTTCTTCTAATCTACTGCAAAGAATTAATTTTACGGGAGTTGGGCCGTTTAGTTCATCTGAAAGATTACAAATATATTTAACGATGGAGGTCGAGTGAAATGGTAAATAATCCTTATTTTTATAGTAATCAATCAGTTGCCTCATCAGCACAAATTACAGATAGTTCAGACAACCCCCATACAGGATTGATTAAAGCGTTAAGCGTTGGATTGACCGGCAGTTATGCTATTAGAGCAGAAAATAACTTTGTTATAACTCATCCCAGTGCTTCAACTGTAAGTGTAGGAACAGGTGTAGTATTTAGAGATGGTATTAAACAGGCCACCACTACTGCGGTTACAGGTGTAACTATTGTTAGCACTTCCCCTACGGCTGGTTCTACCTATGCTTTAATAGTAGTTCAAGCAAATAATACAGTAGTGGTAAGAGTTACTAATACTACCAATTCAGTTCCTGCTTATATTTTAGGCGATATTCCTATCGCTTTAGTTTTATACACTAACAATGCTTCTACCACAGAAGTTCAATTCTTAACAACTAATAAAGCAAACAATGGTTTAGATTTAGGTTATGCTGATGGTAGTTCAGAATATGTATCTTCTGGAACTATTACTGGCACAAGTGCCGCAGTAATTCTTGAAAGTGAAAATGATGTTACTGTTAAATTAGGAGGAACAGCCGCTACTGATGTTTTTGCAGTAACGGATAGTGCAGACCAAGTGCAATTAAGTGTTACTGGTGCAGGGGCAGTTGCATTGGCTTCGGGAGGAACTATTACTATTGGTAGTGCCACTATTGATGAAAATGAATTAGAAATTCTTGATGGTGCTACATTGTCTACTACCGAATTAAATATTCTTGATGGTGTCAGTGGCGTTACTACTGCACAAATTAATAATTTAAATGATGTTACAGGCGACATTCAAGCACAAATAAGTGCTTCATACTCAAGGTCAGGTGGCAATATTACAGGAAATGTAGATATTGAAACCGCAGCAACAAGCGCAACGGCAGGTAAAATTGCTTTGGGTGTAGATTTAGATACAACTACGGCTATTGGAAATGGACAAACTGGTAATAATAAAGGAATTGTAGTAGACTTAAATGCGACAGGTGATGTAAACGGGAACGGTGCAACTGTATCTCACGCAGGAACTGTTAATAATACAGGTATTGAAATAGATGTAGTTGGTTCTACGGGAGGAACTCAAAAGAATGTAGGATTAGATATAGCAGTTTCTGGTGCTGATACTAATTACGCCGCTATATTTAATGGTGGTAATGTTGGTATTGGTAATTCCGCCCCATCAGCAACTTTACACATTCAAAGTTCAAGTGCATCCGACCCTCAATTGTTAATCGAATCTTCCGATAGTGGGGGTTCTGCCGCACCCGATGTTGTATTTTTAAGAGATTCTACTTCTCCTGCTGACGGAGATGATTTATCACATCTTAAATTCATGGGAAAAAATCAAGAAGCGAACAGTGGTCCAATTGCTACCTTTACTTACGCAGACATATTCACCGAAATACAAACTGTGCTTAAGGATTCCGAAAATGGCAAATTACACATAAGAACAGCAAAAGCCGGTGCAATGGATAAAAGAATAAGTTTAGACGCTTCATCAACCACTTTTAATGAAGACTCTAAAGATATTGACCTTAGAGTAGAAGGTAATGGCGACCAAGAACTTCTTGTTTGTTCTGCATCAAACGATAATATTGGAATTGGTGTTACACCAACAGCGCAACATACTTCTAAATTAACTGTTGAAGGTTCAATAATGTTAAGAGATAGAGGTGCGGCTACTGCTGACTTGTCGGAATACGGACAAATTTGGACTAAACAGGCAGTTCCTAATCAATTGTATTTTACCAATTTTGCAGGTAATGATATTAGATTAGATGAAGAAGTATTTATTATTTCTTTATCTGACGAAGCAACCAATTTAACTGCGGCGACAGGTAAAGCAAGTTTTCATTTACCCTTTGCTATGACACTTACGGGAGTTAAGGCAACTGTAAATACTGCACCAACAGGCAGAACTATTGTTGTTGATATTAATGAAGCAGGTAATACTATTTTAACTACTAAACTTTCAATTGATATTGGAGAATTTACTTCTACAACTGCTGCAACTGCCGCAGTAATTGGTGGGGCTGGCCCTGCTTTAGCCAATGATGCACTACTTACTTTTGATATAGACCACATAGGTTCTTCAGCCGCAGGTAAAGGTTTAAAGGTCACACTTTATGGATATAGGACATGATATTATGGGAACAATTATAATTAATTCTTATGCTTTTGGTGGAGGTAGTAGCGTTTCAGCAGTATCGGATATTTATTCTAAAGACGATAATGGAACTGGTGCAACTGGTGATGGTAATAGTAAGTTCACTAAAACCGTAGGAGGAACTGCAACACACAACCAAATAATATTAAACCCAGTCGAATTTACTGCCGCAGGACAAGCCATGACATTAGGATTAAATGGTAATTGGACTGGAACGGCGGCTTCTCAAGCATGGTCTATTACAGAATTAGATAACGGACAGGGTTTAATCGGTAGTATTTCAGTAGCGGTGAATGGTTCTACTGTGGCTACAACTGCGGCCTTTGACCCTGTATTTACAACTGCGGCGGCAAATACTAACCCTCAAGGTAAGCAAGCAATTTATCTTATAACATTAGATGTTACTAATTCCGCTGGAACAACTAATAAACGATGGGATTTAATATTTGATTACCCGTGATATTATGAAATTATTAGAATTATTAGCAAAGATACTTTTATTCATATTAATAGTGTCTTATCCGTTTGTTATGGCTTATGGGCAAAACTTTATGCCGGAACATATGGTTAAGACTTGTTGAAAGAAATGAAAATAAGCGATTTTCAAAATTGGTAATCTTAAAAAAATCCAAAAAAAAATGAGAAGGCCGAAGCCCTCTCAAATTCTTTTTTGCGACCAAATACCTTTACAGGCACGACACTCCCACAACTTCACTTGCTCGGTTGAACCGACATAGAAGCCTAGTAGTCGTTTGGCTATCGTTGATTCGTTACAATACGAACAACTTTTCTTTAATCCCATATCATCACTTCAATGTTTTTTCATCGTTCATCAAACGCTTCATATACTCTTCAACGCTTTCATCAGTAACACTAGTGCCACCAAATGCTGCAAAGAAAAGAAGCATCAAAACAATGAGAAAAACAAATAATCCGAACCATTCCCAGCCAGTCATTACCAATTCACCTCCAAGTCTTTATGTTCTCCCTTTTCAATAGAAAAGGCTTTTACAAATCCATTATCTTGTCCATACTTCCATAGGTCATAAACCAACTGAGTATCTTTCATACAGTATTCTACTACTTCATCATACTGACCCATTTTCCACAACTTAGGTGCATCTGCACTGTCCATTAGTTTAAAGTCATTCATGGTGCATTTTACTAGATTCTTAAGTGGGAATCTTTCACCATGCTCTTTAAAAAGAATTTTAGAAGTATCAACGAATTGTTCTGCTTTAACATACTTATTGATACAGTAAATATCCATTGAGTCTCTAAGAATAGGTAAATCAAATGCTTTGATGTTATGTCCAAGAAGAAGACCACCTTTTTCAAAGTGTTCATCTAAATCATATTTCAGTTGCCCTAGTGACTTTACAATATGGCCGCTTTTAGCAAAAGAATCTAAAGGTTCATCAACATAAACAGTTCCAGTTGTTCCATCCCAAGTAGCAACAGTTGATACTTGAAACATATGAGTATTGCCGAAACCGCCTATGTCAAAAGACATATTCTTAGTTTCAAGGTCAATTGCTAACATAGACATTATTATCAATCCTGTGCAGACGACCAAAGTTTACTAATCTTCTCTTCTTCCTTGTTTGCTTTTGGTTCTTCATCAACATCTGTTCGACGCTTTAAGAAACAAACAATCTGTGAACCAGCGACAATTAGTTGAGAGCAGCATTCCCATCCATCAGCACCATATGTGTCTAATGTGTCAATAATTACTTTTGGCCCTTTAGTTACTTCAAAAACTAGATATGTATTTTCCCACTTCATTCTTCATCACCTTTATTATATTTAGCGTAAACACTTCTTCCTATTCTCATTTCATCAAACTTATGTCTAATAACTTCATAATGTCTATAAATCTGCGCTTGAGATTTTTTAACTTTGTTTCTGACTTCTGTTAATAGTAAAGTCTTGTTTACGAAACCTTCATCATCTTTATCCATTTTAGTATAAACTTCGATAAAGGATGATTCTAGAGAGTTGTCGGCTATGCTTTGCCGTTGCACTCGTAGGCTTCGCTCTAGCCAATCAACCAATGTCATATAACACTGTCGGATGATGGTCGCCGCTTGCCGCACATTATGGCCTGTAACAATGAATCTTTGGTCTTTATCTGTTATTGATGGGGCTGAAGCCACACTACAAAGAACAGACATTTTATACAGTATTTTCATTAAACGGGTAGTAAAATTTCCAGCAATTGCGCTAACATCACTTCTAGTGTTATGTAAGTAGGCTCGCATATTTTCATACTCTAATCTAAGAACTTGATTAAAGTCCTCCGTATAGGTCATAGTCTTTAAGGGGTCGCCACCAACTTCATTAAATCTTTCCTGTGTCTTTTCATATAGTTCAAACATAGCCTTAACATACTTGTCAATAGGTTGGTTTACTTCTTCAATTGTTCCAGCCTTTTCAATTTGTTCTAGTCTCATTTTGTGTTGAACGAATTCAGGAACATCCCAAATATACATAAGCATTCTTTGTAATACACCTTTTTCGGCCATTACAGCGTTTAAGTTAGAAGGAGGATAGGTCATAGCCAATACTGAACGCTCACAGAAACATTCCATTACTTCTCCACCATATGAACTTAGGGCTTTTGAAATAACCCAAGATTCACCTGCTAATGAATTCATTAGAGTATTAAGATAAACAATAGCGTTGTCTTTATGTTGGGTTTGTTTAAAAATTCCTGAGTATTCAAATTCATCCCAGTGGGCTAAACCACTACCCTCTAATACTCCGGGGTTTCTTTCCCATTCTTTATTACCTTCATCGTCTAAACTTTCTGAAAATCCACCAACAAGGACTGAATCGGTATAATCAGTTACTCCGAAGGTATCAAAGTTTCTTGTCATTGGCACTTTATCTTTATTTAAAAAGGCAGGGTGCTTATTTAAGTCATTAATCTTGGCAAAGGTTCTATTTGCTACTGGGCCAACGAAATTCCATAGAGTAGATTTACCAGTTCCAGATGTTTGAATCCAACAAAAATGTATTCTTGTGTCTTCATGGTTTCTTCCATTTGGGATAGTAATAAAATCTTTACATATCTGTCCTAAGATAGTAAAGAAACTTATAGCCGCAGGAATATCGTTATAGTGCGATACTTCTACTGCTGACTTTTGAAAATCTCTAACTACTTTTGGCAGGGCTTCACTGAATACACCGGCATTTGTTTCAAATGTTTCCATGTATTCTTCTTCATCATATTCTTCATTCATATTTTCACCTTCTCTTCCGAGTTTAATGTGGTAAGTATTCTTTGGGCTAAGGTTTCACCAATACCTTCAATGGCTTGTAGTTCATAAGATGAACACTCACCAATTTCCATAATTGAGCCGTATATTTTTATTAATTCTTTTGCTTTTTTAATTGATACGCCTTTGACGCTACTTAGTAAATCTATTCTTAAATCATCTGTTGTTAGTCTTTTAAATATCTGTGGTTCTATTGTATCTCTTGTCATCGGTTTCATTTTACAGACCGCAGTAATTATTAATGCAGCCTCTTCTTCTGTTGGAACCCAAATAGGTTTTATGTCGGTATCTAAAATAATTCTACCTATTGCCCCTAGAAACTTATTATTTAACATAATGCTTCTTGTTCCAATAGGCATTTTACTAGGGGAGTTTTCTAATACATTTAATACTGCTTCTTGCATATCACCATGTATGATAACTATGTTTGTCTTATAGTGTCTATCCATGTTATCTAATTGAGTCCACATTCTTTTAGATAATACTGAACCTAAAAAATCAGTGGCTGATTTGGCTTCAAAACAAACATCATCATAAACATAATCACCAATCTCTATCCACCGTTTTTCATTAGGTATGCTAAGTGCTTTTGCTTTTTGCATAACTAACTTAGACAGTTTAGAATTTTCTCTTGAATCAATTATTAACATTAACTATACCTCCAACACTTTCCTACACAATACCCTTCACTTATAAGTTTATCACAGTGAGGGGTATTGTAATTATTAAAGACAGTAAACTTAGCGTGTTTCTTTGTCTCATGTTTATCCCAGTCTAACCATATTGAATCGGAATCAGCAAACACTCTTTCCAACTCTTCAACTACCAATTCAAGAGTTTTAGTTTTTTCAGCAGTTGTTGTTAAATCCTGATAACCAGAAATCAAATCACGATACCAAGATACCAAGTAGGCTCTTGACATATGCGAAGGATTCTCCGTCATTACAGCATTATGCAAACAAGGTAACATGGGTAATTTACCTACTGTATTCGGCACAGAAACCTCGCCCCCTATTGCCTCAAGGGGGGGTGCATCGGGAAACACTACCTTGTTTTTTCCCCCTTTTTTGAAGGGGATATGGCGAGGGCTTGATGCT
>Ga0115003_10004272_pt1 | contig 11028 bp, 11 predicted proteins | sample ArcticOcean_MG_C_7_FD_88736 | JGI IMG/M metagenome (GOLD analysis project Ga0115003, IMG submission 88736) | Marine microbial communities from western Arctic Ocean - ArcticOcean_MG_CB11_88 | ecosystem: Environmental > Aquatic > Marine > Oceanic | place: Arctic Ocean: Canada Basin | collected... | reverse complement strand
TCGCTGGAGAAGCGTGGCTGGACCGTGAATGGTCGTCGAAACCTCTTGGGTCGGATCAGACTGGGTGGGACTGGTTCTCATTGTCGTTTGATGACGGGTCCAAGCTAATGGGCTTTTTGCTTCGTGGTGACAGCGTTTTTACACAAGCTACGCTGATCGATGAGGAAGGGACATCGGTAGCTTATCCAGATGGAGCGTTTACCGCAGAACCGGTCAAGCAGTCACAAGTCGCAGGACGTGATGTGCCAACTACATGGAGGGTAATGTTGCCGGATGCTGGCATCGATGTCGTTGTCACGGCGTTGAACACACAAAGTTGGATGGACACGTCGATACCATATTGGGAAGGACCCGTGCGCGTCACTGGCTCTCATACGGGGCGTGGATATTTGGAGATGACAGGATATGAATGATTTGTTTTGCGACCTTGACGGGCTTTGAGAAAGATCCCGGCAGACGAAAACACTTGAGACGGGCAGGGCTACTTTGTAATCTCGCTTGATGAAAAATATTCTCTATTTTACTACTTTTGAACCAGCTCTGAGAATATTCGTTTGGCAGTCAATCTCTGATCTAGATTGTATTATGGGAGTGTTAGCAGATGAATGGGAGATGATGGCTGAATATAAGACTAAAAAATATGATTTAGGGCACATTAATATAAGTGCACTTCGAAGTTGTGTTAATTTTATTAAGTTTCCTAAAGTTCCTTCGGATAAAGAGATGAAGAAAGCTGTGGAGATCCGGAAGTTGACTTATTAAGAGTACTTTGATTTCATAGAATAGAAATAGACGTTAAATAATTTTACCTCCCCACATTCCCTTTGGCAATACTCTACACTTTCTTAAGGCAGTGCATTGACCAGAGCACTGTATTTAAGGTCATTGTTGGTTTCCAAGATGGCAACTATAGCTTTCTCTGCAATAGCCTTTTTAGATGAACTGTTGCCCCTAGGTCGACTTTTTTCTGGTACCAAAATGAATGAGCTTATCTCTTCTTCGTTTGTCTGTTGTAGTAAGACCTCCCGGAAACTAAAGGTTAAAGGACCAAATTCTTGGGCATCGCGTTGTTTCTAACATTTCATCTTCAATATTTTGTTTTTGCTAGAAACATTGATTTCAGTATCCACCGCGTCAAGTAGAACCGTGGTGCCCCGCGCTCCCTTGGCGGGGTCTTTCCCTGAGTGATTAACCTTACAAACATGGCAATCAAATGTTACTTTTTAACACCTTAGATATCGTCATTTACGCCCCCCCCTTTTCAATCGAAAGGCTGATACGTTCTGCGGTTGCCATAATAAGATCTGCTAGAACGGTGATGCGGTCATCTGAGAAACGTTCTTTGGGACCTGTAAGGCTAATGGCACCAACAACTTTATTCCGGTGGCGTATAGCTGCCCCAACGCAACGGATGCCATATTGACGTTCCTCATTGTCGATTGAATAACCTCGGGAACGGGTCTTCGACAATTCGTCCATTAACAATTTTGGGTCCGTTATGGTGTTGCTTGTGTAACGCTCTGGGTCATTGGTTAGTTGGGTTCGGGCCGTATCTTCAGGCAATGCGGCCAAAATCGCTTTTCCGGTCCCTGTGCAGTAAGCGGGTTCGCGCTCAAGCCTTATTATCTCGTTGTTGCTTTCTGACATTTCGTGGCGATCAATAGAAACAACATTCTGTCCATCAAATACACACACATGAACGGCTTCACTGCTCTGGTTCATCAGCATTGCCGCAGGCTTTCGGGCATACCGTGGAACGTCTAAATCAGACAGAGCAACACCGCCCAAAGATAGCAGGCGCAGGCCTAACCGATAGGCACCGCGATTTCCATCCTGAACCACCAAGCCGATTTCTTTTAAGCTGGCCAACAATCGATGAATAGTCGCCTTTGGTAAGCCCGTTCGCTCCGCTAGGGTTTGAAGGTCAAGCCGGGGTTCCGCTGGCGTAAAGCAGTCCAGTACCTGTGATATTTTACGAAGAGATTTCATTTCTACATCACTAAATTCCAGACTATGGAATAGAGCTTACATTATACGACTCAATTCCACAATACGGAATATATACAACAACACGTTTCTATTTATCCTAAAAACAGGCAAGTTTGACCCAGAACATAAACGTAATCATCCACACTGTGGAACAGGAGAAAAAATTTGAGCAAGTTAAAAGGAATTATTGCCCCCTTCACGACCCCCTTTACCAAAAGCGGAGCCATCAATCTGGATCTGGTCAAACCACAAGTCGACTGGTTGATTGAAAACGGCGTGCATGGATTGGCGGCAGGCGGCAGTACTGGCGAAGGCCATGCGTTGGAACGGGGCGAATATCAAGAGTTGATGGAGAAAACCAAAGCAGCCATCAACAATCGAGTGCCGCTTGTCGCCGGTATCATTGCCAATTCCACCCTTGAAGTCATTGCCCGCGGGAATTCCATAAAACATTTGAGCGTCGCCGCCTTACAAATCACCCCACCCAATTATCTTTTCAAGCCTGACGATGATGCATTGGTCCGACATTTCAAGGAAATTCACAAAGCCTGTGGTGTGCCTATTCTGATCTATAACGTGGTACCTTGGTGCTATCTTTCGCCCGAATTACTGTTGCGCATTATGGATGAAGTGCCGGGCGTGCTTGGTGTAAAACAAAGCGCTGGGGACATGAAATTGTTTGCCAATCTAATTCGCCAAGCCAAACCGGAGAACCTGATTTTCAGTGCTGTCGATGCCATGTTGTATTCGTCGTATACGCTGGGTGCTCCCGGTTCCATCGCAGCCATTTTAACGGCGGCCCCCGGACCGTCGGTTCAATTATGGGATGCGGTTATTGATCAAGATTGGGAAACTGCCCGCGATCTTCATGAGCGTTTAATGCCACTTTGGGATGCCATTGGTGTCGAAAACATGCCATCGCTTTGTAAATACGCGCAGAAGCTTCAGGGCTTAGATGCCGGGTATTCAAGACGACCAACATCGCCAGCTACAGAAGAGCAGAAACGTAAAGTTGAAAATGCGTTGAAAGGTCTAAGTCTAATCTGAAGTCAGCTCATGTCTTTGGCGAAATGGCAAGTGACCTATTTGCCCGCAACCTCACACAAAGGGGGGGATATCTGTTTCACGTACCTCTTTTGCAAGTAGGCAGCGGCCATGGAAAACGCAACCCGTCGGCAAGTCCATGGCCGAAGGCACTTTCCCCATCGTTGCGCAGATGCAATGATTCAGACCCATCCATTTTGGAATGGCGATTAACAGCAACTGCATATAAGGCTGATGGGGATTAGCGAATAAGGTCTTGGTGTCGGTCAATTTACAAACAACGCCTAAATACATAACCGCAACGCGGGTGCCAAAGTGTTTGACCATCAATAAGTCATTGGTAATAAACAAATATATCAGATATTGTGGTTGGCTTTGATAAAGGTTCCTAGTGGGGTAAGAAAAACTAACTTTGATTGATAAATATGAAGAGTCTCGCTATTTTATGTTATAGTGAATAGGTGGATATAATGTTTGAAGGTCAAAAATCTAATATAAGTTCAAATGCGTTGATATTTATTTTATCAATGGCATGTGTCCCTAATTTTTTAGCTAATGCTTGGGCTCAGTCGCCTCAAATGGAGGCGGTTTCGAACAACAACTCAAACACCTTTGAGTGTGCAGACACCTCAATCAAACTTTCTGGAGATTCTGATCTCACTCAAGAAGAAATAATAGAACAAATGGATCAAGCTTTGTTCGCGTCACTTAGCAAATATGATGCTTGTCAGAACCAACGCCAAGGTGCCAACGTTAATAGCGGTGGAACATCTGGAGGAGAGCCCTCATCAGGTGGGGGTTCAAATCAATCTGTTGCCGCCAATGATATGTCCGGAGAAGAACAGCCCATGTTGGAAAAAGGTTTGCTAAGTGAGACAAGAAGTCTAAACGACGCAAATGCTTTGGACCAATCTGACCCCACTTCCAAAAGCAATGAACTAGGTTCGAACGTAAAAATTGTGAGCACAGATAATGGCAAAGTTCCAGACGATATCCCTCCAGCAGATAACGATAGCGTTTTGGAAGGACAAATCAGACAAGCTGCCATAAATGAAAAAGATCCAAAAACCAGAAATAAACTTTGGAAAGAATATAGAAAATATAAAGGGTTACCTGAAACCAAATAGGAAAACCCTTCTCAAGAGGACTAATTAATGAGCATACTAAAAAAAGTGACAACAATCGTTGTCTGTTGCTCGATCATGTTATCGGGTTGTATAACGACCACAGGAGGGAAATCAACTGGCACTAACGTTGGTCCGCAACTTTCTTCATTTTTTTCCAAGGCCGCTCGCCTAGGCAAGGAGCCGGGTGACCCTCTGGATCCCAATAAACCCAAACTCGATGTAATTATCCCAATTTTTGACCCGGGACTTATTGAAGGGAAGGAATATAATAAAGAAGGCGTATGGGCCGAATTGCGCCGAGCTGAATCTATAAGGTTCGCCTATAAGCTTAAAGTAGCTCTGGAGAATACTAATGTATTTGGTGCAATCAGAGTAACGCCAGATCCAACGGCCACAGGGGACTTATACATTATAGGCAAAATAAACGAATCTGACTCTGAAGATGTTGAGATTAATATCAGTGTATACGATATCGCTGGCAACCATTGGCTAACAGAATCCATTGACCACGAAGTCGATGAGTCGTTTCATAAAAACATACGAAATGAGGGGAAAGACCCCTACGACCCGCTTTTCGAAGAAGCTGCGAAAGAGATTGTTGAAGAACTGGCCTACAAAACAGTGGAGGAGCTTACAAAGATCAAGCAGGTTGCTGAGCTTCGGTTTGGCGCAAACTTTATTGAAGAGGCCTTTATGGAGCACATGGAAATAAACGGAAGCATTGTCAATATCGCGAGTTTCCCGAGCGATAAAGACCCAATGCTTTTGAGGACGCGGGCTATAAGGGTAAGAGACCAATTGTACGTTGACGGTTTACAGGACAACTACCGCGCTTTTTCTGAAAGAATGAACGACAGCTACCTCGTTTGGCAGAAACAAAGCTTCATGGAGATAAAGGCAAAAAGTGATGCCCAAGTTAAGGCTGTCGGCGAAGGGGTTGTTGGCGTTGCGCTAATTGGACTTGCAATTCTGGCAGTGGTTGCAGGTGCAAGCTCCGACAGTATTGTAGACAGTACGGCCGCGACAACAGCAGGAACTGTAGGGGCAATAGCGGGTGCAGGTTTTCTTTCCGATAGCTTCCAAACAAGCAAAGAAGCGGCTGTTCACCGAGATGCTCTTGAAGAACTAGCGCAATCAATCAATTCTGACTTATCACCTCAAGTCGTCGAATTTGAGGAAAAATCGACGGAGTTGACAGGAACAGCAGTGGAACAGTTTTCTCAGTGGAGAAAATTTCTCAAAAAAATATATCTCGAGGAACAGACACCTACAAAACAGCTATAAAGTGTTTCGGTCATTATGCTGGAAATTAAATTAGAAGAAGCGCGAAAAAAGACCTCCACGACGCGAATGGCAATATTCGGGATTGCCGTCGCGACGGCTTTGATTGTCGTCCTGAGCATTATCTCAATTAATCTCTATAGGGATTTAGAAACAACACGTAGCGAGAACGAAGCTTCGCTCTCTCCACCTGTTCAAGAGAAAAGTAACCAAAAGCGATTACAGCTAATTCAGCGAGTTGTCCCCAACAACCAAAGTGTAGAGGAATTGATTGTCGACGGACCAACAAAGGCACATCAGTCAGTAGTCCCGTTGAAAACACCCAAACGAGATATGCGAAAAGAGGAACGCCAAACTCCTAATGTACAGCCAAACACCAAACCTTTAATCAAAAAACCTACAACTTCGCAATTTAGGGAAGCTCTTGATCTCGCGCGGGAACCGGTGATACAAACTTCGGCAGCCATTCAAAATACAGAGGAAGATAGAAGACTGTTAAGAAGCGAACTTAAAAAATTTGATAATAGGATATCTCCAATGATTGAGGGTCCCGGTTTCAAATTTTGGAACCAAGAAAGCCAGCTGGATATATTGTTTTTAAGGGACCAAGCAGTTGCGGCCTTTGGCAGCGGAGAATTTAATCAAGGTCTAGAGCACATCCGAAAAGCATCTGAGATTGGAAAGCTAGAACTTATTGATATGGAGAATGCCTACCAATCGGCATTAGAAGTTGCTCAAAGAGATAAAGAAAGTGATTCATATGAAACGGCGATATTGAATATAGAAAGAGCATTGGCACTGAAACCTAGTTCACAGCCAGCCCAACGGTTAGCAGAAGATATCGCCAAATTGCCGGAAGTATTAAAATGGTTAGAATATTCTAAAGTTGCTAATATCGAAAATCAAAAGCAAAAGGAATATGATTTATTAAAAAAGATCCTTAAACTTCAACCAACAAGACAAGGCACTAAAGAAAGGGCGGATTTTCTTGCAAGTGAAATTCGTGAGCAAAAATATACAAACCATATAAAATTAGGGCTGAGTTATGTAAAAAAGAAGCAGCTTAAGAGCGCTCAGAAACGTTTGGATTTTGCCTCTAATTCTTTCCCAAACCGGGATGAGACCAAACACCTGTCAAAAGCGGTAACAGTTTTAAAAAGTGACCAGAAAACCAATGAGTTTCTTAAAAAAGCAAGGGAATCGAGTGATATAGACGATTGGGCTCAGAGCCGAGAGTATTATAGTAAAGCACGAGGGGTTCAGCCAAATAATGCTGAGGCCCAAGAAGGCTATGCGTTGGCGGCCTTAATAATTTCCGCCAACAATGTAATTGCTCAATTTATTGCTACCCCAAAACGCTTATCTTCTAAGAAGATTGTGAAGAAAGCAAAAGAGGCAATTGGCTTGGCCGCTCCGATAGTAATTCATAGTACAGCTTTGTCTCAAAAGACACATGCGCTCTCTGAGCTAATTGCAGCATATTCCAAGAAAGTTTTCGTCAAAGTTTTGTCTGATAAGCAGACAAAAATATCTGTTAGAGGAGTCGGGCAAGTTGGCGTCGTCACAGAGAAGATCATCCAACTCAATCCAGGGAGTTATACTTTTGAAGGGAAGCGCGATGGTTATAAATCAAAACTTCTCCGCATTTCAGTTTCGCCCGGGGATAATCAAGTGGAGGTGAAACTGATCTGCGATGAACGAGTTTAATAAAATGCTCCTAGCTGCGAGAAAAAAGCAATGGCGTACCTTTTTCCTAATTGCAGCCCTTATTTCGGTACTAAGTGCTATTACATTTTTTATTATTGCCTTTACAGCGGGCATCTCAATTGTCGTTCGGCCTGATGACGCAAATAAATCAAGTGAGATTAAAATACTGAATGGTTTAGGTGTCTTCATTTCTGGGGCTATGTATACGGTTTCTAGTGAAACAGAAGTATTAATTTCCGCACCAGGTTTTTGGGATCAAACCTTATTAATTAAATCAAATAAACGCGGAAAAACAATTGAAGTCGTACTCAAAGAGCTTCCAGGACAATTGACAGTCTCGACCGTTCCTGAGCTCGACACGGTACGATGGAAAATAAATGGTAAACGTGCAGGAATTTCACCAATTCTTGAAGCAGAGCTGTATCCTGGCACCTACCACTTAGAAGTTGATCACAAGTACTTTGAGAAAGATGAAAGAGATATAAAAATTCAGCGCAACAAGAATATTGATATAGAGATTCCTCTCCGCCCAATTAAAGGAATAATGTCAATCGGATCCACTCCGGAAGGAGCAAAGGTTATTATAAACGATGAAGATATTGGAACGACTCCATTGCAGACAAACCTCAATGGAGGGAAGTTTGAGATCGTTCTCTCATTAGATGGCTATCAAGGAATCACAAACACAGTTGAAATCACACGCGAAAAGACTGCAGTCGAAAGAAACTATCGTCTCATTCCTGTGATTTCTCAACTGCGGTTTAAAGTGACACCATCTGGCGGCACTTTAATTGTTAATGGAAAAAAAGTTGGGGCTCAGTTGACCTATCCTGTTTTATCCGGCAAGGAATTAACTGTCTCTTACTCAAAAGAGGGATATTACCCTCAGGAAAAGAAAACTTCACTCAAGCCCGGTCAAACAAAAACGGTTAACTTCGATCTAAAAGCCGAATACGGAAGAGTAGAAATAATTTCTAAGCCATCTGCTAAAGTGACTATCAACGGGAAAGGTGTTGGCAGTACGCCCATATCCATAAAACTTTTGGCAAAAACACACGTTGTATTAGTTGAAAGGCCAGGCTATCGATTATTCAAAAAGACCATCATACCGACAAGTACGCAGATCACAAAAATATTGGTCAACCTGCAAACAGAAAAAGTGGCTCAGTTAAAGGGCGCGCCTAAATCATACACCAATGACGTTGGTATGGAGCTTATTCTTTTTGAACCAACACCTTTTACAATGGGAGCTCCCCGCCATGAAAAGGGACAGCGGGCGAATGAATTTCTTCGGCAAATAAAATTTTCTAGACCTTTTTACGCGGGCACGCATGAAGTGACTATAGAGCAGTATAGTAAATTTCGTCCAGATCGGAAAGCTGCCAGAGACGTAAAATTTCCTATAACTTCTGTCACTTGGTTCGATGCTGTAACCTATTGCAATTGGTTAAGTAGCAAGGAAAAGCTAGAGCCTTTTTACGAGATGGAAGGTTCAAGATTGTTGAAAGTGAATAAAAAAGCAAACGGTTACCGTTTGCTTTCAGAAGCCGAGTGGGAATGGTTAGCTCGTAAGGCAAATCGACCCAATATCAACATATTCAGTTGGGGTGATAAATCTATTGTACCATCGATGGCAGGAAATATTGCGGATGAATCTTCAAAAGGGTTATCCCAATTCTTTGTACCAAACTACACAGATGGATATGCTGAAATAGCACCTGTAGGAACCTTTAAAAAGGAACTATCAGGGCTGTTTGATTTAACAGGGAATGTACGCGAATGGGTTCACGACACCTATTCCGTACAGCCACCCGTTTCGAACATTATTGAGATAGACCCTATAAGTACTTCGCTTGGAAGAAATCGCGTAGTAAAAGGTTCTAGTTGGCGATCTGGAACACGGTCAACTTTAAGAGCAGCTTATCGCAACGGTTTGGTAAACCGCCAAGATGATGTAGGGTTTCGAGTAGGCAGGTATTTGTAAGTGGGAGTATTGATATGCAAGTTTTTAAATCCTGGAGGTATTTAACAGTTGGCTTAATTTTAGCATTGATTGTGCTGGGAGGAATTGCCACGGCAATTGCACAATCGACGAATGTGTTCAATCTGAATTCTCCGGCATCTTTTCCAGTGGATATTTAATATGATTAGAATGATCCCAAGCATATTAACGTTAGCTTTTACCATAGTTTCAGTTCATCTCGTCTTTATCGGGTATATAAGGCCAGAGGCAGAATTAGCCATTGAATTGGCCAGGCAAGCGGGTCAGTCATCTCCACGTGTGCTCGAAGTGATTTTGAAAGACTACGAGCAGGAGATATGTATCATTTTAATGATTTGGGGTGTTTTTCTTATAGTAGGAAAATGTCTGACTATACTTAAGGAAAGGTACCTTTTCAAAGTTGATTTACTTGAAAGCTCAGTTGCAGAGGATAATAACCTTACTTCTATTTTGAGTTCTCTCGATTCCCTCCCGAACAAAATTAAACATACGCCCTTAGTCAGGATTTTGATGTCGAGCATTCGGAGATTTTTAATCACTAATGATGTTCAAAATACCTCCGATGCCATTGATTCAAGCATTGAGGCATTAGCGATAAAACAGGAGGCCGAAAACTCCATGATTCGATATTTGATTTGGGCAATTCCTTCTATTGGATTTATTGGAACTGTCCGTGGGATCGGTCAAGCGCTCTCACAAGCTGACCAAGCGCTGGCTGGTGACATATCCGGGATGACCGACAGCCTAGGTGTTGCATTCAACTCAACGTTAGTAGCCCTACTCATAAGCATCGTTTTAATGTTTCTGTTGCACCAACTGCAGCGACTTCAAGATGGTTTGGTTCTTGATACACAGGACTACTGTGAATTGTTTCTCCTCAATCGAATTAGTAAAGTAGGCCAAGACTGAAACCAAAACGCAAGCCAGAAGGCTTTAATATAGCCTTCCTAGACATTATGTCCTGCGGTCTGGGAGCCGTTATCCTTGTTTTCATGCTTGTTAAACATAACGTAGAGGTTGCTAACCCTCTGGATCATAATCTTGAAGCAGAATTGGAAACACTAAATAAAAAGGAAGCAAATCTCGACGCTAAGTTATCGACTATTTTGAAACTATCCTCTCTGACTGATAGCAAAATTCTAGAAATTTCAAAAAATCTGAATTCAACTCAAAAAGAACTATTAAAAAGGAAACAGGAAGCTAAGAATCAAAGTCTGGATCTTGAGGCTCTAAAAAGGAAGATTGAAAAAACAGAAGTTAGTAAAACTGCAGATGTGATCAACGACCCGGTATCTGGTGAAGAAAATTATTTGATTGGCTTGAAGGTTGAAGGCTCTAAAATTGTCATACTTGTTGATGCCAGTTCATCAATGACCGATGAAAAACTGATCAATATAATTAGGCGTAAAAACCAATCTGATCAAATAAAGCGGTCCGGGCCAAAATGGGTGCGGGTATTAAAAATTGTTCGATGGTTGTTGGCTAGGATTCCCCAAAAGAGTAAAGTACAAGTGGTGAGTTTTAACGACAAGGCTTCAAAGGTTGGGCCTAACTCATGGACAAGTTCGAACGATGCATCTGCTTTAGGGAATATAATTAGTGACCTTGACAAACTTATTCCTTTCGGACCTACGAACTTGGAAGCAGGTTTGGACAAAATCACCAATTTGAACCCTTCAAGCATCTACTTGATAACTGATGGTTTGCCGACAAAAGGCAGCTCCGCGTACAAAAGCCTAAATCCATTTGCCGCCTGTAGCGCACTATGGGGGAAATCGAGCACTATTTCGGGAGAGTGTCGGGAAAAACTTTTTGTTCATACTGTAGGAAAATCAAGTGCTGTGTTGCGATCTAAAATTAACGTAATTATGCTCCCTA
>Ga0115003_10004270_pt1 | contig 11031 bp, 7 predicted proteins | sample ArcticOcean_MG_C_7_FD_88736 | JGI IMG/M metagenome (GOLD analysis project Ga0115003, IMG submission 88736) | Marine microbial communities from western Arctic Ocean - ArcticOcean_MG_CB11_88 | ecosystem: Environmental > Aquatic > Marine > Oceanic | place: Arctic Ocean: Canada Basin | collected... | reverse complement strand
AATGGTTAGACCTGGAATGATTAATTTAGACTTTGCAGATGTTGAAACCGTAATGAGCTCGATGGGTAAAGCAATGATGGGAACTGGAGAAGCTGATGGAGAAAACAGGGCAATGATTGCAACTGAAATGGCTTTAAATAATCCTTTGATAGATGAATATTCTCTTCAAGGAGCAAAAGGTTTGCTCGTAAATATTACAGGCGGGAGTGACATCAAATTATTTGAGGTAGATCAGGCAGTAAACAAAATAAGAGCAGAAGTTGATCCCGAAGCAGAGTTAATTTTTGGAGCTATTAAAGATGATAATATGAATGGAAAAATGAGAGTATCCATAGTTGCTACCGCTTTAGATGGACAAAAGCCAGAATCTAAAACTGTTTTAAATATGGTGACAAGAATACAAAACAGAAATAATGGTTACTCCGAAGGTCTATTTTCTCAAAATACAAAAATAGAAAATACTACTTTTAATTCAATTGACGGAGCTACTGCATTAAAATTAGATGAAAAATTTGAAATTAATGAACAAGAGCAAAATTCTTTGATCAACAATTTGGAACCTAATATTTCTGAACCAATAAATGAGAGCGATACAAATGAGGAAGCAAATATTCCAAATGGAGTATCAATTGAAAGCGCATCATATATAGAAAACAGTAATGACAATTCTTTATTGTCAGAGGATAATAAAAATTTTGATAGTGAAACTAATTCGAATTTTGAGGAAGAATATACACCAAAACTTTTTTCCGATGAAGATCGTACTGAATTAGAAAATGATCAAGAGGAAAATCATGAAAGTCGTTCTGAAAAATTATTTGACCAAGACACAAATGAAGAGGAAGATTTTGAAATTCCTGCATTTTTAAGAAAACAAAAATTTTAATGCTTCAATCTTTTTATAATGATCAATCAAACTTTATCACTGGATTCCTCTCATTTCCCAGTGATGTTGGATGAGATAATTAAGATTTGCTCTCCAAATAATGGAGGTAATTATCTCGACTGTACTTTTGGTGGGGGAGGTTATTCAAAAAAGTTGCTAACATTTTCTAAAACAAAAGTAATAGCTTTAGATCGTGATAAATTTGTTTTAAATTTTGCCAAAGAACTAGAAAAAAAATATCCAAATAGATTTTCTTTTTATCAAAAAAAATTTAGTGAGGTTGCCGCAGTCATCAACAATCCTGAAATGGATGCAGTTATATTTGATTTAGGTTTGTCTTCAATTCAACTAAATAATTTAAAGAGAGGGTTTTCTTTCAAATCAAAAGAATCACTTGATATGTCAATGGGACTAACAAGTTTATCAGCAGAAGAAGTCATAAATAAATATAGCGAACAAAAACTAAAACTAATCATAAAAATTTTAGGCGAAGAAAAAGATGCCTCTAGAATTGCAAAAAATATAATAAAAGCTCGTGCAACAAAGAAAATATCAAAGGTCAATCAACTGGTAGAAATAATAGAAAAAAGTAAAAAAAAAAATTACAAAAATAAAATAAACCCATGCACTAAAACTTTTCAGGCCTTAAGAATATTTGTAAATAAAGAAATTACAGAGCTTATAAAAGGTATAATTAATGCAACAAAAATTTTGAAACCTGGGGGAAAAATTTTAGTAATTAGTTTTCACTCAATAGAAGATAAAATTGTAAAATATTTTTTTAGCAACTATTCATCGGAACGATCTAAGCCCTCAAGGTATTTTCCTGAAACTGAAGATGCTGAAAATTCATTATTTGAGAAGTATAAAAACAAAATATTTAAGCCATCTGTTGCTGAAATAAAATTAAATTCTCCTTCTCGATCAGCTAAATTTAGATACGCAACAAGAAACAAAAATAAATTTTTTTTTCCTGAAAAATTATTAATTAAATTTGAAAATTATTTAGAATTGGAGAATTCCCATGTTTAAACCTAAAATAATTACATCTGTTTGCATTTTTTCAATTTTAATAGGCGTTACGTCTATTGTAAAAACTCAAACTAGAACTGTAGAAAAAAAGATTGCTAAAACTGGCGCTAGAACCATGACTTTAGAAAAAGATTTGCATGAGACTCAATTAGATTATTCTTATTTATCTTCACCTCAATACTTATCGATAAAAGTTAAGAAATTAGCTTTAGTTGAATATATGCCCATGCACTTTTCAAGAATATATTTAAATTATTCAGATTTTAATGCCACAAAAAATAAAATAACCATACTAAAAAATAACAATGAAAAGAAAACACAAAAAAAGTAAAGATTTCAATATTAATCAAGCAAGTTTTTATTTTGAAGATTATCTAGAAATTAATCAAAAAAATAAAAATAAAAATAAAAATAAAAATAAAAATTCTAATATTTCCCAAGACAGAATTTATCTTCTCTTCTTTCTGTTTTTTTCATTAATTGCTATATTTTCAATTAAGATTACTTTTGTATCTTTAAAAGACCCTGGAATCTTAAATCATAAAATTAATTATTCTAAATTTACTACACTAAGACGAGATATAATTGACAGAAATGGTGTTTTAATATCTAGAAATGTAAAATCTTATCATGCCGCTATAAACCCTAATCTTATAAAAGATAAAGAAAATTTTTTAATAAAAATTAGATTTAATTTTCCAAATTTATCAATTCAAGAAATTAAAAAAAAACTTGATAAAGGAAAATATTTTTATCTAAAAAAAAGACTTGATCAAAAAGATAAAGAAAAACTTTGGGTCCTTGGAGAAAAAGGAATTATTTTTGAACCTTTCCAATCAAGAATTTACACGCACGGTAATTTGTATAGCCATATTTTAGGTCAAGTTGATTACGATAATTATGGTGTTTCAGGTGTTGAAAAATACTTTGATAGGGAACTTAAAAGCAAACAATTATCAGGCACTCCCTTAGAGTTAACCGTAGATTCAAATATACAATATATATTGGATGAAGAATTAAATAAAGCTTTGGTAACTTTTAACGCTACTGGAGGTGGAGCTTTATTGATGGACGTTAATAACGGTGAAGTTTTATCTTTAGTCTCTTTGCCTAACTATAATATCAACATAAGAGAAAATATTACTGACAAAAATTATATGAATAAAGTGACCAAAGGTATTTATGAATTGGGATCTATTTTTAAAACATTCACTATAGCTTTAGCTATAGATAAAAATTTAGTTTCTCCTAATACAATTGTCAAAAATATACCGAGAAAAATAAAATGCTCTGTACACGAAATTTCAGATATCAAAAAATTTCCTAAAAATTTATCCGTTGAAGATATTTTGATTAGATCATCTAACATCGGAACTTTAATGCTTGCAAAAAAAATAGGAAAGCAAGATTACAAAAATTTTATAGATGATACAAATTTGTTAAAAGCGTCCAATTTTCAATTAGAAGAGATTGGCAACCCACTAAGCTTTAATTGGGATAAATGTAAGCTAGAAACAATTTCATATGGCCATGGTATTGCAGTAACACCTTTACAAGCAACAGCAACTTATGCAGCGCTAACTAATGGAGGCACTATTATAAACCCAACATTGATCAAGAAAACTGGAAATCAAAAAAACAAAAAAATAATTTCAACTGAAACTAGTTTAAAAATAAATAAAATTTTAAGAAAAGTTGTAACTGATGCAAATGGAACTGCTAGTCTTGCAGATGTATATGGCTTTGATGTTGGAGGAAAAACAGGAACATCACAAAAATATGGAAATGAAAATGAGAATTTAAATACTTTTATTTCTATATTTCCTGCAAAAAATCCAAAATACGCTTTGCTGGTAATGCTTGAAAATCCAAAAGTAGCTTCAGATTTAATCTATGATTATAGAGGATTAAAGATTAGAGGAACAAGAAATGAAGCTGGCTGGAACTCTGTTTATACTGCTGGCAAAATTATAAGGAAAATTGGACCTATTTTAGCCATAAAAAACGAAGAGTTTCATTACAAATATGCTGCTAAAAAACCTAATTAAACATTCCTCTAAAAAATATAAAAATCTAAATATTAAAGGTTTAGCAATTAATAGTAAGGAAGTTAAAAAGGGATTTATTTTTTTTGCCATTAAAGGAAATAGAGTCAATGGAGAAAAATATATTCGCGAAGCTATAAATAGGGGTGCAATTATTATTATATGTTCAAATAGCTGTAAATTTATAAGTAATAGTATTGTTGTAATTAAAACCAAAAAAATAAGAAACTTTTTAAGTGAGATAACATCAAGATTTTATAAGTTGAAACCAAAAAATATTATTGCAGTTACTGGCACCAATGGGAAAACTTCTACAGCTGATTTCTTTTATCAAATACTTAATATAAATAATATTAGAGCAGCATCCATTGGTACACTTGGAATTAAGTATAATAATAAAATTATAAAAAATAACCTTACTTCTCCTGACATAATTACTCTTCACAAAAGTTTAGAAAAACTTAAGAAAAATAATATAGACAATGTAATTATAGAAGCTTCTAGCCATGGATTAGATCAAAATAGACTTGACCATTTAAATATTAAAGCAGGTATTTTTACTAATTTTACTCAAGATCACCTAGATTACCACAAAACAATGAAGGCTTATTTAAATGCTAAACTAACCCTATTTTCAAAACTACTGCCTAAAAATAGCTATGTAATTTCCGACAAATCAAATAAGCATTTTTCAATTTTAAATAAAATATCAAAAAAAAGAAAATTAAAATTATTAAGTATTGAAAAAAAAATTAATCAGATTAAGCACGACTCAAACTTATTTCCCGGGTATTTTCAGAAAAAAAATTTAACAATGGCAATTTTAGCCGCTCAATTATGTGGTTTAAAAGACAATAAGATTAAAAGCTCGTTAAAAAAAATAAAAACTATTAATGGTAGGTTGGAATTAATCAAAAAATATTCAAATAATATTAAAATTTTTATTGATTATGCCCATACACCAGATGCATTATCTGAAGTATTAAAATCAATTAAAGATACTTATAATAATAATATTTCTTTAGTATTTGGCTGCGGCGGTGAAAGGGATTATAAAAAAAGACCTTTAATGGCAAAAATTGCAAAACTATACTGCAAAAATATTTATGTTACAGATGATAATCCTCGAAGAGAAAATCCTGTAAAAATAAGAAAAGAAATAATAAAAAATCTCAAAGAAAGTAATTATTTTAATATCCCGAGTCGGACAAAAGCAATTAAGCTAGCAGTATCTAATGCAGAACCTAATGAAATAATATTAGTCGCAGGTAAAGGACATGAAAATTATCAGGATTATGGAGATAAAATTGTTTCTATTTCAGACAAGCAAATAATAAAAAGTTTAAGAATTAATAAAGTTAAAATAAATAAAAAAGATCAAAAATATTTACTTAATTCAAAAATACTTAAACAAATTACTAAAAATAAAAAATTTCATAAATTTAACGGTCTTACTGTAGACTCACGAGATGTAAAGAAAAATAATTTATTTTTAACTTTAAAAGGAAAGAAGAGTGATGGAAATAAATATATTCCAAAAGCAATAAAAAAAGGTGCCAGTCTAATCGTCTCTTCAAAAAATAATAAAAAATATAACAATAAAATAGTTAAAGTTGATAATGAAATCGCTTTTCTCAATAAATTTGCTTCACTAAAAAGAGATAATTCTGTAGCAAAAATTATTGCTATAACTGGTAGTGCTGGAAAAACTTCTTTAAAAAATTTGTTAAAAGCCTTACTTGATACTTTTGGTGAGACCTATGCTTCACCAAGGTCTTTCAATAATCATTTTGGAGTTCCTATAAGTCTTTCTAACCTAAATATTAATCATCAATATGGTGTATTTGAAGTAGGTATGAGCAAAGCTGGAGAGATCAATCACTTATCTAAAATGATCAGGCCCAATATAGGATTAATCACAAATATTGGAGAAGCCCATATTGAAAATTTTAAAAATACAAGAGGGATTGCCAAAGCAAAAAGTGAAATTATTAGTAATATAGAACCTAATGGAACAATCATTCTGAATCGTGATGATAAATATTTTAATTTTTTAAGACACAAAGCTGAATTGAATAATGTAAAAATTGTTACTTTTGGAATTACAAATGCAGCAAATATATATCCAATTAAAATTAAAAAAAATGGGGAACTAATTAAAATTTTTGTAAAAATAAATAATGAAGTAATAAAATTGGAAATTAAAAATATTAATATTTATAATGTTCTTTCTTCTTTAGCTATTTTAAAAGAACTCAATTTAAGCTTTGATAAAATAATTAAGATATATAAAAATTTTGAACCTTCACAAGGTAGAGGCAAAAAGCACAGGATAAAAAGATACAAAAAAAACTTTGTATTAATAGACGAAAGTTACAATGCCAACCCATTATCTGTAAAAAATGCAATAGTTAATTTTTCAACTATAAAGAAAAAAAAATTTAAAAAATATTTGTTGTTAGGTGATATGCTTGAACTAGGCAAAAAATCAGAAATTTATCATAAAAACCTATCACGACTTATTAACAGTTCAGACATTGATAAGGTTTTTGTAAAAGGAGAAAAAACACTCTATACTTATAAAAATCTCAAAAAAAATAAACGTGGAAATATTATTCAATGCGATCAAGATATAGATCTCACTTTAAAAGACATAATAACCAACAATGATTATTTGATGATAAAAGGATCTAACGCAACAGGCTTATATGAAATAAGTAACTCAATGATTAGAGGATCTTAAATGTTATATAATATACTTACATCTCTTATAGAGCAATATTCATTTTTAAATGTATTTAAGTATCTTACATTTAGAACAGGGCTATCTGTTGTGACTTCACTTGTTGTTGTTTTTATTATCGGTGGTCCACTTATCAAAATATTTTCTGAAAATATGATAACAGGACCTATACGGCAAGATGGGCCTATAGATCATATTATTAAGAAATCTGGAACACCTACTATGGGCGGAGTTATAATTATAATTGGAATGTTGACCAGTACTTTACTGTGGGCTGATCTAAACAACGTATATATTTGGACGTTAATTTTTGTTTCCTTGAGTTTAGGAGCATTAGGCTTCGTAGATGATTTATTAAAAATAAAATTTAAAAATTCTAGAGGACTTAATTCAAAATTAAAATTTCTTGGGCAATTAGTTATTGGCTCTATAACGTTATTTATTTTAATAAAATATTCAGAGCATGAATATTTATATAATCTTTATTTTCCATTTTTTAAAAATCTGATTTGGCATATGGGACTTTTTTTTATTCCATTTGGTTTATTTGTAATAATTGGATCTTCAAATGCGGTGAATTTAACTGATGGATTAGATGGTTTAGCAACCGTTCCAGTTATGTTGGTTGCTCTCTCCTACACTTTGATCTCATATGTTGTAGGGAATACGATTTTTTCTGATTATCTTAAGTTACAATATATTCCAGATGTTGGTGAACTTTCAATTTTTTGCGGTTCAATTGTTGGATCTTGTTTGGGCTTTCTTTGGTATAATGCTCCTCCTGCAAAAATTTTTATGGGTGACACAGGTTCATTATCATTAGGCGGATCTTTAGCAGCGGTAGCAATAATTGCAAAGCATGAAATTGTACTAGCAATAATTGGCGGATTATTCGTGTTAGAAACTGTTTCAGTCATTATTCAAGTTATTTCTTTTAAGTTGACCGGAAAACGAATTTTTAAAATGGCACCGATACACCACCATTTTGAGCAGAAGGGCTGGGCTGAGTCAACTATTGTAATTCGCTTTTGGATTATTGCGATAATTTTAGCTTTAATAGGGTTAGCGACATTAAAATTACGTTAGTAAATGTCTAAAATATTAAATTTAAAAAAATTTTCTTTTTTAGTATACGGTTTAGGTTCATCAGGATTTTCCGTAGTAAAATATTTCAAAAAACATAAAATTTTAGATTACTCAATTTGGGATGATAGCTCAAAATTAAGAAAAAAATTTAAAATAAAAGCTGTTTCAAATTTATCTAATTCTTTAAAAAAAGTAGATTTTATAGTTCTAAGTCCAGGTATTAGTTTAAAAAAGACAAAATATAAAAAAATTTTAATTAAATATAAAAAAAAAATTATAACAGACATAGACTTACTATACTTAAGCAATTTAAAGTTCAAATCCATTGTAGTTACAGGCTCTAATGGAAAATCTACAACTTGCAAAATTATAGCTCATCTTCTAAAAAAAAATGGATATAATATTAAACTGGGTGGTAACATTGGTACGCCAGTTTTAAATTTAAAGACTAAAAAAAATATTTATTTTATTATTGAAGCCTCTTCATTTCAGCTTTCTCACTCACAATTTATACGTCCAGATTATGCAATCTTATTAAATATTACCAATGATCATTTGGATTGGCATGGATCAATGGAAGAGTATACTAAATCAAAGTTCAAAATTTTTACATTACAAAATAGCAGCAATTTTGCTTTAATTAATAGAAATTTTATAAAAGATTATAAGAAGAGCAGATATCTAAGCAGATTAATTTTACTAAAATCAAATTCCTATAAAAAAATTAAAGTTAAAATAAAAAATAGCTATCTTAAATCTAAAATAAACAGTGAAAACATGAACTTTGTTTATACACTCTCTAAGTTGCTGAAGATTAGCGGTAGTTCATTTATAAATTCTATGAATACATTTAAAGGTTTGGAACATAGATATGAAAAATTTTTACAAAAAAAAAATATTACATTTATTAACGATTCTAAAGCAACAAGTTTTGAAGCAAGAAAACCGGCTTTAAAAAGTAGTAAAAATATTTATTGGATACTTGGTGGTTTGCCAAAAGTTAAAGATAGAATAGATTTAAAAAACCTAAAAAAAAATATTATTAAAGCATATATTATTGGAAAAAATGTAAATTATTTTAGTAAACAATTAAAGGGTAAAGTTAATTTTTCTATTACAAAAAATTTAGCCAATTCAATCAAGGAGGCATTAAAAGATATAAAATTGAATAAAAAAATAAATAATACAGTCTTATTAAGTCCTGGCACGGCATCGTTTGATCAATTTAAAAACTTTGAAAATAGAGGAGATCAATTCAAAAAATTATCTAATTTATATGCTAAAAAATATATTTAAATTTGAGTATAATAATTACTGGAGAAATATTGATAAAAATATTCTTTTTTGCTTCCTTATCTTATTTTTTTTAGGATTATTTTTTTCATTTTCATCAACTTCGTCTTTAGCGGGAGAAAGGCTGAATAAAGCTTATTACTTCTACTTTGCAAAGCATTTAGTTTTCACTTTTTTAGCACTTTTAATCATGTTTGTTATTTCTGCAATGGAAACTACTTTATTAAAAAAAATAGTAATCCCTCTTTTTATATTTTTTTTTATATCACTTATTTTAGTCCCAATTATTGGAGTTGAAGTGAAAGGAGCCAAAAGATGGCTTGATATATATTTTTTTAGATTACAACCGATAGAACTTTTAAAACCATTTTTTATACTAACAACGGTTAAAATATTAACTGTGAGTAAATTAAAAAACTCGCAGATTAAATATTTATTTAGTTTTTTGTTATTAACCTCTGTAATTATTCTCTTAATTGACCAGCCTGATTTAGGACAATCAATATTGTTAATTGGAAGTTGGGTTTCAACAGTATTTGTTTCAGGGGTTAGCCTAATTTATATATTTAGTTTCTTTCTAGTTTTCATAGTTTCAATAGGTAGTCTTTTATTTTTAATGCCTGAAAAATTTTCTTATATTATAAACCGTTTGGTTAGTTTTTTAGATCCAAGTAAAGGTGATAATTTTCAATCATCAAAAGCATTAGACGCTATAAAGCAAGGAGGCCTTAAGGGACAAGGAATGGGTGAGGGAATTCTAAAATATAGAGTTCCTGAGGCACACACAGATTATATTATTGCAATTGTATCTGAAGAATACGGCTCAATCATTTCAATTATGATTATAGCAATTTTTTTATATATCTCTTTTCGCATTATAAAGAATTGTATCATACAAAAAGATGAATTTTTAAAACTTTCTTTATGTGGACTTGCCTCGCTTCTAATTTTTCAAACATTTATTCATATAGGAGTTAATACTACTTTATTACCCACGACTGGTATGACATTACCATTTTTAAGCTATGGTGGTTCGTCACTAATTGGCAGTGCAATTTTAGCTGGGGTGATTTTAAACTATACAAAAATAAGATTAGATTTAAATGAATAATAAATTAATAAAGATAATTATTGCAACAGGAGGCACAGGAGGTCACGTATTTCCTGCTTATAGTTTAGCAAAGCATTTGATTGATAAAAAAATTAATGTTGAGTTAGTTTCTGACAAAAGGGGGATGAAATATTTAAAAGATTATCCTAATTTAAATATTATTCAGATTGAATCTTCAACTTTATCTAAGAAAAGCATTTTTAATTTTTTAATTTCAGTTTTAATTATTTTATATTCTATATTTAGATCACTTATTTATCTTTCATTTAATAGAGTAAATTTAATTTTTGGAATGGGTGGGTATTCATCTTTTCCCGTCTGTATTGCAGCTAAAATTCTGGGTATTCCTTTTGTAATTTATGAAAACAATTTACATATTGGAAGGGCAAATAAATTTTTATTGCCTTTTGCAAAAAAAGCTTTTGTTTCCCATATAGATTTAGAGGGAGTTTCTAGTAAATATAAATATAAGCTATGTAAGATTGGCAATATAATACGAAAAGAAATTCTTAATTATAAAGAAATAGAGAAAACAAAAGATAAAAAGACTAAGATTTTAATACTAGGTGGCAGTCAAGCAGCTAAAGTTTTTGCTGAAAAACTTCCACAAATATTTAAAAAATGTCTTAATGCCAATATTTCATTAAAGATATATCAACAATGTATGCCAGACCAGAATAAATTTTTATCCTCCTTTTACAAAAAATTAAATTTAGATTTTGAGATCTTTAATTTTAATAATAATATTCTTGAATATTTTCCTAAAATTAACTTTGCAATAACTCGATCAGGATCTTCGATGTTAGCAGAATTAATAAATGCAAAAATACCCTTT
>Ga0115003_10004268_pt1 | contig 11035 bp, 12 predicted proteins | sample ArcticOcean_MG_C_7_FD_88736 | JGI IMG/M metagenome (GOLD analysis project Ga0115003, IMG submission 88736) | Marine microbial communities from western Arctic Ocean - ArcticOcean_MG_CB11_88 | ecosystem: Environmental > Aquatic > Marine > Oceanic | place: Arctic Ocean: Canada Basin | collected... | reverse complement strand
CGAAGACCCGCGTAAAGCCCCGGTTGAAACCGAAGTGCGATGACACCTGGGCGGTATTCGCGATGAGGATGGTTTCGTACCCTTGCTTCCTCAAGATCGCAGGCAGATATGGGAGGTGAAGCGGAAGTCCGCTCGCCAATGACACGATCCCGTGGTTGATCGAACGCTGCGAGGTGAGCAACGCGGCAACCGCCGGTCGCGTCCACGAAGAAGTCGATCGCGCCGACAAAAAGGTTACGCCCTGCCGTCCAAGCTGTTCGAGTCGCGGCGTCAAAACCGATTTTGCGCCGTAGGGCTGAAGGTGATCGGCGCGAAGCGAATCGAGCAACACGATGATGACGTTGTAGCGATCCCGCTTGAACTCCGGGGCCGGGGGGGAAGACGGGCCCATGCCCTCGATTCGTAAATCCTCCCAGCTCACCAGCACGCTGCCCGGGCCTTCACACCGAACGGCAACTTCGACTCGCATCATGTCACCCCAGTAAGCACCGAGCGATTCGCTGAACGAAATGACGTTGGTGTCGACATCCAACTCTTGCAAGTAGACCACTCGCGCTTCAGCCTGACCGTCGCTCACTCGAACTGAAACACTGGCGCCTGGTTTCCCTTTGACGACCGAGCCTGCCCCTATCAGCTGCGCGCTCTCCGGCAGCGCAAAGTAATAAGCGAGTGAGCTGTTACAGGCCTGGAGGAGCTGACTTCCAATCGCGTGCGTGGGCCTTGGGTTGTGTTGGCTCGGGCCGCGGCGTTCCGCAACCGGGTAGTGATCCGCCAACGAGATGCTCACGGGTTCAGTGTAGACGGGGGCTTGAGGGCTGCATCCAGCAAGCACGACGAGGCCAATCAGCAATACGCCGAGTCTCGACCATGGGACGACGCAGAAAATTCGGCCGTCGCTGATTTCGCATTGCCGGAGCGTGAAGATCATGTCGTGGCAGGGTTCCGCGGGTGGTGCGAGGTGAATTGGGCTCGTGAATGCTGAGTCTAAGGAACCTGTGTGCTTATTTCACAATTCGGACACGCAGCCACTCCCGGACTCACACATCCAACCTACTCCGCGGGTTCTCCAAAACCCACCGGTAGAGTAGCCCGGTGCAGTTATCCACCCCGAGCCCTCGCCAGATCCGGACAAGGAGATTTCCACAATCCGGCTCCTCCGTTGATGCGGCTCGTGGCGACAAACCCCAGATCTTGACTTTGATCCGAGGCTTGGGGAGCGGCGAGTCGCAAAGCAAGTCCGCGAGCTACTCCCAGTTGAGACGTTTGCGTTGGCTACGAGGGCAGAACTACCTCTTGGACGGTGCCGAAATCTGGCGTGGATAAAATCACACCAAGTAGTGTCAATACGTGCAAGCCCCCACCTTTCCCCGTGAGACCTGGTAGGACGGAGAGAGAATGGTGAGCGCGCGGTAGGGTTCGGGATCAATCGTAACCGTGACTGCGTAGCCCCGACGATCGATCCCGATCCCAATCAGCCGATGACTCGTTCTAAGGGAAACCGAAGCCCCTACTCATGGCGAGGATCGCCTGCTGGTTGACATCCCCCTTCAACCGCTCGAGTTCACCCCCGTCGAGCCAGACGCCGCTGCAGGTCGGACAGCGGTCGACCACGATCATGTGGGCGATCTCCTTGCTCATCTTGGACTGATCGATGGGGCAGAGTCGATCGGTCTCACCAGAGGCTTGAACGATCAACACCATATCCTGCGCGCAGGCCTCGCATATGGGTTCGCCCTCCTCTGTACGACGAGTCCTCTTCCTGCACCGATTACACTTGTCTCCGAAGATCGACATTTTTATCCCGTTTACCTTTTGTTAAAAAAATCAGTATAAATCTCGTATCGACACAATTGCAAGTCTCGCCCGCGACTCAGGCAACGAACGCGTGGCACATCTCGCCCCAAAGTCTCTGAATCGTGAGCGTTTCATCGAGCCCTCCTTGAACTCAAGCTGCCCCCTAATATGATCAGCATCGCGAGATCAGTCATCGTTCGATCGCTTTACTTCACCCGCTTCATGGTCTCGGTTTTAAACTCTGCCTTGAAACTACGAGATGTCCGCTTCTGCTTGCGTACATCATGGTGGTGTGGGCGCTCTGGCACTTTTGCGCACAAGTCTTTGGCGTTCTCTCCCTCGATCGGATCAAGGCCAACCAGTTCGCCCCGTCGGATAAAAACTTTGACCGCGCCTACAGCGTTCTCTTGATGACGATCACCAACCCGCCTCTTTTGGCTCCTCCGGCACCAAGCGCGCCGCCCCGGCAGTCTCGACCGACGTCTGAACCGATTTCGCCAACGCACCCGTAGGGGCGAGTCTGTGGCCTGAGCGTGCGATCATGAAACAGAGACCCGAGCAGCTCCTAGCATCGGGCAAACGTTCGACTTGGGCACCACTCGCTTGGTCGCCTACTGTTCGCTGTGAGTCGTGCGTCCCACTCTTGGTGATTGGGACGAGTTCATCCCGGATTTCGTCGGAAAACGTATTTCAAGATGCTGTTCAGCTCCCCGGTATTCCTTTTCTTATTTCTGCCGGCAACTTTGATCGCCTATACGATTCTTCCCCGAAGCGCGCAGAACTCGCTTCTCCTCTGCGCCAGTCTCTTCTTCTATGCCTGGGGAGAAACGCTTTACGTAGGGCTTTTGCTCATTGCGATCCTGGTCAACTACCTGCTGGGGCGCCTGCTCATTTCACCCAATGGTGGAGCGCCAAAGCGATCGGTCTTAGCCGTTGGCGTGGCGTTGAACCTGTTGATGCTTGCTGCGTTCAAATACACAGGGCTCTTACTGGATACTTGGAACGGCATTGCAGCGAGCGTCGGCGCGCCAACCTATTCAATCGGCGCCGTTCATCTGCCCATCGGTATTTCATTCTTTACTTTTCAGGCCATCTCGTATCTGGTTGACGTCTACAGGGGCGCGGCGCCGGGACAGAAGAGCCTGCTTAAAGTTGCCCTCTATATCTCGCTCTTTCCTCAACTGATTGCAGGGCCCATTGTTCGCTACGCCGCGGTCGCGCAGCAGCTGACCCAGCGCACCCAGCGCCCGGCACTGTTTGTTTCCGGAGTTCATCGGTTCGCTTTCGGCCTGGCAAAGAAGGTTTTGCTCGCAAACCCGCTTGGGACGATGGCGGATCAACTTTTCGCAGTCCCTGGCGATGAACTCACAATGGGCCTCGCGTGGCTCGCCGCTGCGGCGTTTACGCTTCAAATCTACTTCGACTTTTCCGGTTACTCAGACATGGCCATCGGCCTGGGCCGCATGTTCGGGTTTCGTTTTGAGGAGAACTTCAACTACCCGTATGTCGCAACGTCGATCGCAGACTTTTGGCGGCGATGGCACATCTCACTATCCACTTGGTTTCGAGACTATCTTTTTATCCCGATGGGCGGCAGTCGCGAAGGTGCATACAGGAACTACCGAAACCTGCTTCTCGTTTTCTTTTTCTGCGGCCTTTGGCACGGTGCGAGCTGGAACTTTGCGTTTTGGGGTCTTTACCAAGGAGCGTTTTTGGTCATCGAGCGCATCGGCTTCAGACGGGTTTTGGAACGCTCGTGGAAACCCCTTCGCCATGTTTACGTGATGGTCGCCGTTTGCGTAGGTTGGGTGTTCTTTCGCCTTGAAAACTTCAGTGATGCATGGATTCACGTCCAGGCCATGTTCGGCTTCGCAACGGGCGACGGCACCGTCTTCTACCCAGCGATCTATTTGGGCCCCAAGATCGTGGCTTGCCTTGCGATCGGCACTTTGTGCGCCACGCCTCTACTCATGCGCATCGACGCGCAATGGCGGGGCGTCGGGTCTGAGCAGCGAAATGGAACATCGCCGCCCATGTCCTACGCACTCGCGCGAGCCTTGTTGTTTGTGGCATTGATGGTCGTTTCCGCGTCGACCGTGATGGGTTCAAGTGCAAATCCATTCATCTATTTTCGGTTCTGAGGCCAGTCCGTGAAACCTTCCGCCCAACGTCGAAGCAACATCGTGATCGCAGCCTTGTTTTTGGGGATGCTTCTCTTGCCGGGCATCGTCTGGCTGGTCGAGCCCGCAACCGGCTACTCCGCACGAGAAGGAAGGCCCCTTGCCAAGCGCCCCAGTTTCCCCCGCAGTTTCGCTGCACTCTCCGTGCTTCCCAACCAGTACGAAACGTATGTCGCCGAACACGTGGGGCTCCGCGATCGGCTGCTTGCGCTCGAAGCCCGGCTTCATCTTTTACTTGACGATTCACCCACGCCCAAAGTCGTCGTCGGACGCGACGGCTGGCTATTTCTCGGCGAATCACTCAATCACCATCGAAACGTCGGGCCCGTCCCAGAACACCGCCTTCAAAACTGGCTCGCCACACAACTCGCAAACAACCGTTGGCTAGCGACGCGAGGGATTCCCTACTTCATCGTAGTCGCTCCGGACAAGCACACGATCTATGGCGAATTCATGCCGGATCGCGTTCGCGCACTGGACGGTCCTTCGGGATTCGACGGAGCTGTCGCGGCCCTGGCAAGTCATGACAACCTGAAATTCATCGATCTTCGGCGCGACCTCATCAACGCGAAGACCAAGGCGCGGCTCTATCACAAGACCGACAGTCATTGGAACGCGAGAGGCGCGGATATCGCGCAGCATCGGATCGCGATTGAACTGAGTCGCGACTTTCCAACGCTACGCCCCGTTCTTTACGCAGACTCCTTCGACACAATTGCGGCCTCGGGGCGTGGTGGGGGAAACGCTCAAATGCTCTATTCGTCAGATCGCATTCGCGAGCTCGATGTGCCCGTCCTGCGCGACACAAACTATTTATGCCCGACAAAGCAGAATGCGAGTCCATCATTTTCGGTCCGCGGTGACTGCGTGACGATGAGAAAGCGCTGTGAACGACGTCCAGTCGAAAACCCGTTCGAACTCGGCGACCGCCGCAACCTGCAGTACGGCGATGCATTCGAAATGAATTGCGACGACTCCCCGGTCGACGCCACGTTACTTGTGTTCAGAGATTCGTTCTTCACCCAACTGGTCCCGTTTTTATCGGCCTACTTCACGCGCACGATCTACATTTGGAGCCAGCCCATACCGGAGTACCGAGACTTTTTTGTCAGAGCCTATGCCCCGGACGCCGTCCTATACGAGCGGGTCGAACGCGAGGCGTTCCCATCACCGCGAGTTCCGGGAATGATGGGCTACCTATCGAAGCAACCGAGCTCGAATCGAGGCGCTTCGCGCTGATTCTCTCGCTGTGCTCTAAGCACGAAAAGGCGCGATGCGATGAAGCACTCCGCAGCCAACGGGTGCTGAAGCCTCCGAAATAAGCCGACCGCTTCAACGAATCACTCGCTTGTGGCTCGCGATTCGCCCTCGCGTTGGCAAGGACATTCTGGGGCAAATTTCATTTCGGAGTTTCGCCTAAAACGGTCATATCAATGCGTTTCGGTCAAACGTGGGGGAGTAACGTGACGACAGTGTTCACCGAAGAGGGCGCAAGAATCATCAACCGACTTGCACCCGAACTCGCCGCCGGGAAGCTCTACCGGGCGGGCCTGGATGCCGTCCGGCACTTCCTCCGCGGCCTCACCGCGTGAGCCACGCAGGCCCCACGGAGCCCCTTGCGGATGCGCGGCCCGCGCCCGCGCTCTCGCGCGCCACAGTCCGCTGGTATGCGCTCGGCCAAAGCGGCATCGGCGCCAAATCAAGCGCCAAAGACTTTCTCGTGTTCTTCTACACGCAAGTCATCGGCCTCTCCGGCTCCCTCGCCGGCATCGCCGTCCTTTGCACCTCCATCATCGACGCACTGAGCGACCCCATCGTCGGCGCCTATTCCGACCGCACCCAGTCCCGCTGGGGCCGCCGCCATCCCTACATGGTCGCCGCCGTCCTCCCCTACGCACTCGTGTTCTACCTGCTCTGGGTACCCCCCATGTCGCTGGGCCAGCTCGGCCTATTCCTCTGGCTCATGGTGACTTACGCACTGCTGCAACTCTGCCTCACGGTGTATCACGTGCCCTACCTCGCGCTCGGGGCCGAGATCAGCGACGACTACGACGAACGCACCCACATCGTCATGCAGCGCAGCGTCTGGGATCGCATTGGCCGCTCCATCGCGGGCACGCTCATCCTGCTCGTCTTCTTCCGCGCTACGACCGAGTATCCAAATGGGCAGCTCAACCCTGAGGCCTACCCCCGCTTCGCGCTCCTGTTCGCCATTCTCATGCCGATCGTCATGTTCGCCGCGGCGTGGAAGACGCGCGATCGCATCCCGCACCTGCGCAAAGACCATCCGCCCGCCGGCGTCCATCCCCTGCGCTCCATGATCCGCGACATGCGCGACGCCCTCCAGTACCGCGCCTTCCGCTCCATCTTCGCCGCCCACGTTGCCATGAACATCGGCTGGCGTCACTGGCATGCTCGGCCTCCACATGATGACCTACTTCTGGAAGGTCGACACCAACATGCTCTTCATCTGGGGCGTTGGCATGACGGCCGGGGTCTTCGTCGGCCTCCCGTTCTGGGCCCGCCGCGCGACCCACATCGACAAGAAGGCCACCTACATGTGGGGCCTCACCCTGTACATCCTCTTCATGGCTACCCCGTGCCTCCTTCGCGCCTTGGGCTTCTGGGTCGCCGAAGGGAGTACCGCCGACATCGTGCTCTATGTCACACTTACCGGCTTCGTCGCGCACTTCGGCCTCTGTGCCGGCGGAGTGGTCACTGGATCTATGCTTGCCGACATCGCCGACCTCGATGAACTCACTCACGGCCGCCGCCGCGAAGGCATCTTCTTCGGTGTCGAATCATTCGGTGGCAAAATGCTCACCGGCATGGGCAGCGTCGTCGCCGGCTTCATCATCGACCTGGTCGGCGTCGCCAGCCTCGACCCCGCCGACGCAACACCGGAAGTCGGCCGCAACCTTGGCCTCGCCTTCGGAGGCGCTGTCTTCGTGTTCATGTGCATCGCCACCGTCTGCATTTCCTTTTACGACCTCAACCACGCCCGCCACGACCGCATCCGCGCCGAGCTTTTCGAACGCCGAGCGGCCGACACCGAAGCGTTCAGGAAGTAGCGCAAGCAGCCCTCCGCACAGGAGCTCAAAATAAACTTCAGGCGCCATCCCGTATGCGGCGACCGCGAGCAGAGCTTCGGGGAGTGCTCCGTCGAGAGCAGAGAGACAACAGGCGAATCCGGCGTACTCACTGGTTCGTCCTATGAAAAAGAACTCAACCCCTCAAGTCCCATCGAATTCGTGTCAAAAATCGGTATACACCACTTCATCAATGCCAGGAGATTCAAATGGCGATCCATCCGTTGGCCGGCAAGCTTGCTGACAAATCAATGCTGGTAAACGTTCCCCGTTTGGTTTCCGACTACTACACCGAAAAACCCAATCCTAAAGAGTCGACCCAACGTGTTGCGTTTGGCACGTCCGGGCATCGCGGCAGTTCACTCCGTTGCAGCTTTAACGAAGATCATATTCTTGTCGCAGCGCAGGCCATTTGCATTTACCGCAGTGAACAAGGGATTGATGGCCCGCTGTTCTTGGGGATCGACACCCACGCGCTGTCCGAACCCGCATTCCGGACGACCCTCGAAGTGTTGGCCGCAAACGAAGTCGACGTCATGCTCGATCAGGCTGGTGGTTACACGCCGACCCCCTCCGTCTCCCACGCGATCCTTAAATACAACCTCGGACGCACGCGGGGTCTGGCAGACGGAATCGTCATCACACCCTCCCACAATCCGCCCGAAGATGGCGGTCTGAAATACAATCCACCCCACGGCGGGCCTGCGGATACATTCGCGGGGTCGTGGATCGAAAACAAAGCCAACCAGTTGATGCTCGCAGGTGTGGAAGGCGTGAAGCGCGTCACGTTCGATCGGGCGCGAACGGCTCCCACGACCCACCGCTACGATTATGTGGGCAGCTACACGGCAAACCTCGACGCCGTCATCGACATGGAAGCCATTTGCGCGGCCAAGGTTCGCATTGGCATCGACCCGATGGGCGGAGCCGGGATCGACTACTGGGCACCGATCGCTGACCGATTCGGGTTGGACATCACCGTAATAAACGACCGTGTGGACCCGACGTTTTCATTCGTGCGCGTCGACAAGGACGGCAAGATTCGCATGGACTGCAGTTCGCCCTATGCGATGGCCGGCTTGGTTGAACTAAAAGACCGCTTCGACATCGCCTGCGGCAACGACACCGACTATGACCGTCATGGCATCGTGACCAAGACCGGTGGCTTGATGAATCCAAACCACTACCTGACCGTGGCCATTCAGTACTTGTTTGGAAACCGACCGGGTTGGGGCAAGGGAGCTGCCGTCGGCAAGACACTCGTCAGTTCGAGCATGATTGACCGCGTGTCCACCGAACTTGGTCTAACGCTTCGCGAAGTTCCCGTCGGCTTCAAGTGGTTCGTCGACGGGTTGGGGGATGGATCCTTTGGCTTCGGCGGCGAAGAAAGTGCTGGGGCTTCGTTTCTGCGCCGTGACGGTACGACTTGGACCACGGACAAAGACGGCATCATCATGGACTTGCTCGCCGCAGAGATCATGGCCACGACGGGCAAAGACCCGAGCGAGCATTACGCCGATCTGACCGCGCGTTTTGGCGCCCCCATCTACGAGCGCATCGATGCGCCGGCGACTCCGGAACAGAAGGCCGTACTCAAAGACCTTTCTCCAGACCAAGTTCCAGTGACCGAGCTTGCCGGTGAGGCCATCCAAGCAAAACTCACGTCGGCTCCGGGCAACGCGGCTGCGATCGGCGGACTCAAAGTCGTGACGAAGAATGGCTGGTTCGCGGCGCGCCCGTCGGGCACGGAAGACATCTATAAGATTTACGCCGAAAGCTTTGTCGGGGCCGATCATCTCAAGCTGATTCAAAGCGAAGCGCAGGCGATCGTCGACGCCGCACTCAAGTAGTTGCGCCCTTTCGTGCCCCGCTTCGAGCAGACTCGCGCGGAACGCGACGCTTTTACGTAAGGCAAAAACGAAAGAGGCGGAGACTCCGAAAGGAGTCTCCGCCTCTTCTTTTGTTAGGTGCTGCGTAGCGCGGTTCGTACGCGTTCATTTCGCGAGTCGGATCAACGAGCCGAACCCAATCGACTCACTGCTCCGAACTTCAGGAAAGTTTCGCCACTTCTTCCCCGATTTCCTCGGGCGTCGCCGTCGGTTCGAAGCGCTTGATCACCTCGCCGTTCTTTCCAACGAGGAACTTTGTGAAGTTCCAAGCGATGTCTTCGTTGCCGTCAGCGCCGGCGTGGCCGGCCTTCAGGTATGCGTACAACTCGCATGCACCGTCACCGTTGACTTCGATCTTGGAAAACATCGGGAACGAAACATCATACTTTGAAGTCACGAACTCAAGAACTTCGGCGTCGCTCTTGGGCTCTTGGGCACCAAACTGGTTGCACGGAAACCCAAGAACAGTGACGGACTGACTCTCGTTAAGGGTACGCAGACCTGCGTACTGAGGCGTAAGTCCTCACTGACTCGCGACGTTGACGACCAGGCAAAGCTGGCCCGCGTATTCCGCGAGTTTGACGTCGTCACCCGTGATCGACGTCATCGTAAAATCGTGCATGCTCGGCATAAAGGCCTCCGAATTTCGTTGAGGGTTCGACGGGCAAGGCCACCGGCGGCCCCTCCCGCGCTCGATGACACTCTACCACGACCCCGACCAATCTAGAGCGACGCCAACCCTCCTACCGGTTGGCGTTGTGTCTCCATTCCTAGCTGCGCAGGCCGATTTTGATCTCGAGGAATTCCAGATGATGGCGGGCATTCCAGATGACGGGCACGTGAAATGCCCTGCACCTCGTGTGGGCGAGTGACTTCCCGCGCAGCGATTCGACCTGGCCATGGTCGCAGCGCGTGCTGAAAGAACACACGGTGTATCTGTCGCAAGAAGCGAAGGAACCGGCTCGTTCACGACAACGTGTGGGAACTCTACGAGTTACCGATGAAGAACGAACAGTGTGACAGGAGCATGTGGACAACGGCTTCTAAATCGTTCGATCGACGGTCTAAATACGATCGATCGTGACCACGCCAGTTGTGCCAGCACAGTCAGGGTTCGAATCATCCGAATACTCGTAGGTACCTTCGATACGGTCGCTGGCCACGACTTTTAGTGTCCATGTGATGAAATCGCCCTCTGTACCATTAAGATTGCCGACAATGTCCTCACCGCGCTGGGTCCCCGACAGGATGGGCGCGACCCCGGGACAATTTTTCGTTCTAAAATTGCATTCCGGAGGGACGCAATCAAACTGAACAGGATTACTGAGGGATCCATCACTCGGACCGCTCCCAAAATATTTGAAATCTGTAGAGAACGGATCCCTCTCGTTCTCAACCCCCTCTACGTCGAATGCGACCATTGCGCCTTCCCAACTCCCCTCTAAGTCGGTCCCTGGCGCGTCGGAACCTCCGCCAGATTCGCTGCTGCAGCTCAGCAAGCCGACGAGAGATAGAGTGATCACTGTGAAGAGGATCTTGTGCATTGGGTTTCCTTGAAGAGGCTTCGACTATAGAGAAACTCAATAAGTACCTTCAAGGCCACCTCGGATAGAACGTAAATCAACGGACCTACTCGCCCGCGCATCGAACATCGCAGCTGAATCAAACAGTACATCCATGCTGCGGTGTAACGGATGTCCCCGCGGTCGACATTTTCGATTGTAGATTCCAATCGTGAACCCGGGGCGTGAAGTTGCCCGCGGTTTGAGTCCGGGTGAGCGTGCCCCGCAACCAAAGCAAACCACTCGAAAGAATCCTCGCATAAGTTCAACAAGGGACAGTACCCCGTGGGGTCGGAATCGCGGGGGGCCGAAGCCAGCAGAGTTTCGGAGATCGATTTTACGTGCCCCCGATCGTCCGAACGTGGTTGTACATTGCGCGGTCCGTTCATAGACTGGCTCGCGGAGATCTTCGAAGACGTGAATCCGCTGCAAGCGCCGGGAAATAAACCGAAGATCGGACTCGTTCTGATCGGGGGAGCGAGTGAAGGGGGAGGCGGAACCGGAAGACGGTTTGCTCGTCT
>Ga0115003_10004265_pt1 | contig 11041 bp, 6 predicted proteins | sample ArcticOcean_MG_C_7_FD_88736 | JGI IMG/M metagenome (GOLD analysis project Ga0115003, IMG submission 88736) | Marine microbial communities from western Arctic Ocean - ArcticOcean_MG_CB11_88 | ecosystem: Environmental > Aquatic > Marine > Oceanic | place: Arctic Ocean: Canada Basin | collected... | reverse complement strand
TTTGAGGGAAGGTTCTCCAACAACTCTACCGCTACTCTACAGCTACTCAACAGTACAGTTGCCCAACTTGCCAAGGCCGTGAGCGCCGTGCTCACCAAAACTTACAACCAGCTGTACGCGGACGACGACGAGGGTGAAGAGGAGCCGGCCCAGCTCAAGCTAGTGACCAACCCGCTCTCCGTCGCCGAGGAGATCGAGAAGCTGTATACGGCACAGCTCATCGACTACGAGTCGGCACTCCCCGCCGCGCTTCACGCTCTCGGCGCCACCACCGAGGAGATCGAGGCGGCGATGGCCCGCGCCAAGGAGAAGGAGGATAAGAAGTGCCAGTGTGAGGATGAGGAGCGCGAATTCCAGAAGAAGGACCAAGAGCTGCAGCTCAAGGAGCGCTCATCCGGCGCCGACGTCACCAAGGCAAAGAACCAGGTCGACCTTGATCAGGCCAAGGCCAACGTGGAGCAGACCAAGAAGCAGACGCAGGAGATTGGCAAGGTCAATCCGGCGGCGTCATCGAGCAAGTGATACGTGGTGTAAGCAAATATAGAAGCACATCATGGTCAGTGCGACGGCGCCAACGGTGACCACGACTCCCGTCACACACGTGGTGACCGTGCACTCTTTGGACTTGAGAAACGGGCGCATGATAATGGTGTGGGTACAGGGGGGTGAAGGAACGTAATAATGTGTCTTGTATCCATCCGAGCGCGAACGTCGATGACTTTCAATTTCACAACCGGGTAAAAAGCCGGGAGCACGCATGGGCTCCTAACAAGACTTCTAACACATCGGGCAAATGTACGTGTTCAATCGACTTCTGGTTGTAGGTTCAACGTGTGGATATCGAGATAGACTACATTCCACACCCCCGAACAAGCGTGCCACTCCGTTTCCAACATGCCCCGCTCACCAGAGGACCCAGTGATTCGTGACTCGCAATCGACACTGTGGGCGATGATGCGTGAGGGCTTGTACAACTCAAGCGAGGTCTCCCAGTCGGGGCACTGGCACCCGTCGCGCGCCGTCACGCCTTGGCAGAGTATCCAGGCACAGACGCCCTACGGACGCCAGCAGCGACTGACGCTCTCGATTATACCACCATCGCCAACCACGCCCCACACACCGACGCCGCCACGGCGTGCGCCACTCGGCGAGGTGACAAACATCCAAGTCAACGTCATGCAGCGCGAGCTGGCCAAGGAGGACCTCAAGCGTGCGGCAGAGGATGCCGCGCTGCGCAAGATCCACGAGGGGGTGCGTGAGTTGGAGCTTGCACGGAAGATGTAAAGAGGGAACGTCTCGCTAACGGGTATGTGGGCTGGTGGTAAGGTGTAAAGGTAACAACGAAACATGTCGGACGGCGGTTCCCCCTCGCTCCGCTCAGAGGGCTCAAGCGCCCCACCGGCGGTGGCGCCCGCCACCAACTCGGCGGCCCAGCTCGCCTCGGCGCACCCGCTGTGGCAGCGTGCCGCGGGTCGTGGGGGTGGACAGCCACCCGCACCTCGTGGTGGCGGCGGGCGGGGCGGTGGCTCCAACAAGGACGGCGCCCGCTACGAGCCGCTGAGCGCGCTTGCCCTTGAGCTCGGCGGCTTTCGTGCCAACGCCGACGGTGACTCTGCGCTCTTCTCGGAGGAGGCGGAGTCGGTGGCGCGGCCGCCGCGTGCACGTGGCAAGCGCCGTGTTGAGGAAGCAGAGGAGGACGAGGAGGGTGGCTTCTCTGCGCTTGCCGAGTCAGACGAGGACTCGGACGACGGGCACAACCGCCACAAGAAGAAGCAGAAGGCGCGTGGTGAGGCACCGGCGTCGGCCGACGCGGCCATGTACGCTCAGGCGGCCTTTGGTGGCGCCTATGCCGCCTCCGACGGAGAGTCGGTCTCGGCCGTCTCGGGAACCAGCGAGCAGCGTCGCAAGGCGGCATACAAGGCAGCCTTCCCGATCAAGGGCATTGACTGCGTGGGGTGCATGCTCGTCAAGCAGATCGCACCGGTGGAAAAGTTTGTCAAAGATCACTTTGAGAAGATGGCAGAGGACGCGCTCTGGAAACAGGCGGCGCTGGTCTACGTGCGCATGGTCCAGGAGCCACGCAAGAAGGAGGGCGTGCTCACCCCCGGGTGGTCATGGAAGGACCTCCGCACCCACTACCTACTCCACTGCTCGGACCACCAGATCTCCCGCACGTTTGCGTGCCGCCAGCTGCAGACCATGCGGTACGCAGTTGAGCAGCGCATGATGCGCGTCGACGGCGACGAGCGCGAGATCGACAAGGGCAGCTGCGACTTGATGCTCAAGGTGCACCAGCGCCAGCGCCACACCATAACCATACCCATAGACCTACTCTCTCACCTGCTCCCGTCTTTTGTTTCACAGATCATCAAAGAGGAGTCGGCGCAGCGCTCCATCCTGCAGGGCATGACCAACGGCCCTGGCAAGAAGGGACAGTCAACAGTCGGCGACGCCAAGTGATGGGGAGCCCGTGAGCGGTCACGCCAAGTAGCAACGGGTGTTGAGGGTCTGTGTGTGTATAAGGGCGTGGAAATCTGGTATAAAAAGCACCGAGTGCGTTGCCCATAATTGGCCCCCCTCACATCCTCCAATTCGTTACCCTTTCGTTGACACCCCCGTACCATTGTTGGCTACGTATCCGAAGGTGAGCGCAACCATGGCTTCGGTTTTTTCCGTCACCAGCGAGGAGCTTGCGTCCGCCCGCGACACCGGCGTAGAGGATTGCAAGGAGCTCAACACATTATTCAAGGGCACGCGCATGCGCGCCCTCCTCGCGATGGACAAGGTCGCCTTCGTGTACCACCCAGAAGTGGCGAATGGAAACATGGGCACGCTGTACAAGGAGGGCACCGAACACTGGGTCAATAACGGTGCGCTTGAGCAGCTCATGGATATGATGGATGGCGCGGCGGGTAAGCGCCCCAAGTTTGGCACCGGCTCGTTTGGCTCAGTGTGGTTTGACGTCAAGCTCACGGGTGGCATCGGCGAGAAGAAGCGTACCAAGCTCGTCCGCGTGACACCCATGCGCGACGGCAAGGGTGGCTGGAACATCATTCTAGACAATACCTTTGACGAGGAGTGGTAGAGACAGAGAGACAGAGTGACAGAGTTTTGTATCACGCTCGGTCTACTGTCGCGGCCCGGTCCGATAGCCTAATAGTCTTGGCTATTATCTAGTGGCGCGTCGCTGCTAGACTCTGCGTCCGTCAGGTAGCCACCCGGTGGCGGAGGCTGCTCAACGCGCCGCACATACCCCGGATTCCGAGGGTCTGGCTCCCAGCCTTGAGGGTTCATCTCGTTCATATCATAACGCGGTGACTCGGGTCCGCCATCACCCAGGAATTCCTCTTCAAAGTCGCTCCACTCATACGCCATCATCCCCACCGTAATGTCCAGAAAGCTACGCCAGGCGTTTCCACTGGCTGTGTTTGGTAGAGCGTTGTACAGGTCGTAATACTCGTCCGCGTCCTCCATGATTCGCTCCGGCTGGTACTCGCCCTCGCTTACAAACCTGGCTTCCATGAGCATACGAAGTAAGTTCCACGCAGACTGTCCCGAGTCGTCGTCGATCTCCAGTCGAAAGTTGTGGTACGCGCGAATACGATTCGCAATGCGACTTGGGTAGGGCTCCAAGTCGCGCGCGGTGGGCGGTTCGGTGTAGACGCTCGTTGGCGCCGACCGACGCGAGGCGTCAAATAATCCGGACAGTCCAGATAGGTTTGGTAGCATACCCAAGTATTTTCTTTCTTACTACACCACGCCCGACCCGATTTATGCTGCCTTTCATTAGACCGTGCACGCTTCTGTTCACAAGTCGTCATCGTCACTCCCACTCCCCGCCGCGGCCGCGGCGGTCGCCGCTGCGGCTTCGTCTCTGGCCTTGTCGCGGGCGTTCACGACACTCATGTAATTATCAGAGGCCTCCTTTCCGAGAAGCTCGGCCTCCTCCTCCGTCTTCCCGTCCTTGTTGAGCGCCTTGCTCTTTGCGCGCAGGTACGCCGATCGCGCCCCCTGTGCGACAGTCTGCTTCTCCGACACGTCCTTCGGCTGGAGCCCGAGCAGGCGCGAGAAGTCGCCCTTGCGCGTACCAATCACGCCAATGGACTGGTACGAGTCGACGTTGTCTATGAACTTGGTGCGGAAGCCCTCTTTCAGCACCTGATACATTGGCTTCTGATCACCGTTGCGTCCGACGTCGGCAAAGCGCTGCTCCATCGCGCTGTACTGCTGCAACACCTTGACTCGGTCAGCCACGCCAAGCAAGCGGATCTCCCAATCCGTTGGCTTGCGGTGGTACTTGATGTCGACGAATGCACGTCCGGCGATCTGCAGCTGGTCGTCGAGGGACGACGTGTCGGGGCTCGCGAGCGCAACGTACTGCGGTACAAACTGGCGATCAATCCCGTCGCCATCGACGGCTGTCTGCGCAGTGTCGCTGCCCGGGATGAAAGTCTGCACAGTGAGACCAGCGCGCAGCATGCCGTAGCCAAGGACAGCAAACTTGTTGATGCCATAGTGGAACTTCTGCCAGACGAACTTGATCGCACTCTCGGCGCTGCTTGCCGCAAAAACGTACAACATAGGGTTATTCGGGTCCGGGTGCTCAATGGTAGACTTGAAGCCATCGGTCGGATCGTTGATCGCCGGGTCGTACACAAAGACCAGCGCGGCGCGCACCTCCTGAGAGCCAACAAAATTGTCCTCGCACGGCGAGTACTTTTTGGTATCGCCTGGCTTTGGGATGTCGGGCTTGAAGGGCACCGGGCCCTTGTTGTTGCTGCCCTCGCCACCGTAGTACGCGTTGACCCTTGATCTCCAGAGGTCGGTCTTACTCCTGAGCGTGGTTGTGAAGAGTATGAACGCACAGCCGTACTTGCGACGCTGTTCAAACCAGTCGACACTGTGCTTGGTGGTCCACATCTTGTGCGTCGACACCTTGGGTGGCGGCTTGGGCTTAGGCAGTGCCTTAGACTTGGGTGGCGGTGGCGCTGCATCCTTCCTGCTCCTGCCGCTGCTGCGAGAACCGCTTGCTGCCTGCGGATCTAGCAGCGCCTCGGGAAGAGGGGCTGGCTGGAACGGATTGTCGAATAGCAGATGCTGATCCTTTGCAAAGCGACGCACCCATGAGACCATGCCCGTGTACTTGATCTCGTTGTTCAGCGCACCGATATACATTGGGCACATAATCAGCGGATTCTGGGAGTCTGGGTCGATACGTTGGCCATCGGAGTCCACCTCCTTACTGCGCCAGGTGTCGATTCTGTCCTCCTTCTGCGTCATCCACTCCCTAAAGTGCTCGCGGATCGACGACTCGTCAAACGCCTTCTTCTCGGCCGGCTTCATCTTTTCAAGCTCCGACTTGCGCGCCTCGCGCGCCGCTTTCTCCTCCTCCTTCTTCTTCTTCATTGCCTTTTTACCATCGGTATCGTCTTCGCTGTCGTCGGTGCCGTCATCGACCGAGTACTCGCCATCGCTGCCCGTAACCTTCTTACGGCCTTTCGAGTTCCGCTTGCCAGCCTGGGGCTCGTCGTTGCCCATCACCCGACTGAGCGCTCGACCACCACGCGTCGCGGTTCGGCGTGCGCGGGCGAATTCGGCCTCCGTCATCCCGGCGCCTTCAAGGTCAGCATCCTCCTCGCCGGCCTCCTCGCCAACCTCCTCCTCTTCCTCAACCTCCTCCTCCCCGTAGCCACCCGCCAAGCCAGCCATCGGGTCCTCTTCAGCTGCGGCCGTAATCGCATCCTTGCGAAGCCTCTCTTTCTCTCTTGGGTTGAGGTCCTGCTGCTCACTGCCAGTTGCCAGCTCGGGATTTGCCTGTCCGAGATTCGGATCGGTGCGACGCGATGCGCGCTGCGCCGCCTCCTCTTCGATCTCAACCCTCGTCGCTTCAGCGACCTCGCCCTGGCCCGCCTCAATGACCCCCTCCTCCTCCTCCTCCTCCTCCTCCTCGGAGGAGGAACCGCCGTCGCCACCCTGCGCGGCGCGCATAGCAGCGGTGGCACTCTTTGCAGCGGCGCGACCCGCCACAGAGCGTCTGGCGGCAGCGTCGGCCTTTTGCTTTGTCGCCGCTGCCGCTGCATCGTCCTTATCACGCCTCTTCTCGTCTTCCTGCATGTCTTGCGGTGGCTCCCGTATCTCAGCAACCACTCGAAAGACGGGCGCATCCTTCAAGGCCCCACCGGCCTTGGCCGCCGCTGCCGCCTTAAAGTTGGCCTCCTTGACAAGTAGGTACTGCTCCTCGCGCAACCCGGTCTTGGCATTGGTCGCCTTCCAGGTGACGTACTGGTCGACGCCAATGTAGCCAGGTGGCACGTGAGGGAGCAGCGCGGGGACGAGCCGAGGCAGGAAGTTGGCACCAACCTGCTTGTCGATTCCCTTTGACCCCGACGCTTTGGCATTCGCCGCCATCCCCGCTCGTATGTTCTGGTCCATACTTCCAAAGTAGCCCCACAGGTTTGGCTCAAGCAGAGTCGGAAAGTGCGTCGCCGTCACGTTGCAGTTCATGCCGTACATGTTGCCAAAGTACATGCGCAGGTAGGCAAGCTCTGGCGGTGGTGGCACATCACGCTTGTGCGTCGACACCTTTTCGTTCTTCACCGCCTTGGCCAGCGACTGCGCCTCGTCGCGAATGTGGAAGACCACTGTCTCGCGATACTTCCACGCGGCAAGAAGTGCACCAACGCGCTGCGGGTCGATCATTGTGTCGCTGGAATAGACAACCATGTCGACGAGCGTGTTGCCCTGCATGACGGACGACTTCTTCTTGGGATCGTTTGCGTCAATGCTTGGGTACCGAGCCACCTCGGGGTTGGATCCCTTGCCCGCGAGATCGTCAATTGAAAAGCAGGCAAATGGCATGTTGGTGCACTCAAGCTCTGCAGCGCGATTGCGGCCCTTGCTGCTTGGGGTATCGGCGGAGGCGTTCCTCATACTACGAGCGTAGGCGGCATCCTTGTGAGCCTGCGCCTGCGCGTCGTACGCACCGCCCATGGACGCTTTGATCACAAACGACTTGCCTCCAGAGGCATTGAGCGAAGTGTCCGGCGTGACGTTGCGCCATCCAATGCGGCGGAGCTTCTGCTGCAGCTCGCCAATGGGCACAACCTTGAAAGGCGACACGGAGTAGAGACTGACCATACCGGCGCGCTTGGCGAGGCTTGCCATGAGAAGGGCAGTCGCCGACTTGCCGACGCGCGGAGGCGCCGCGATACGCAGCGGTAGATGGAAGGGCTGCGGCGTGTAGAGCTGGCCCGGAAGCTGGCCGTTCTCCGACTGGACTAGACGCCGAGCCTCGACAAGCCACGGGGCCTTGATGCACAGCTTCTCCAACCGCTTGCCCGTCTGTTTGATGATTCGCATTTGTTCCTCGTTCGACTTGTTCTTGGCACCAGTGGACGCGCGTTCCAGGAAGAAATCTTTCTCCTCCGCGTTCTGCATCCGCTTCACCGCCAGCATCGTGTTGCGGTACCGGAGCATCGCCTCAAACAGCGGCAGGACGTCCTCCACGATTTTCTCGAGCGCTTCGTTCTCCTCATCGGCAGCGGGAAGACTAAAGGGTCCCATGCACTCGGCCACGTTGACAAATCTTGCGCTGTCGTTGTAAGTCTCGGCACGGAGCTGCATCACCTTCAGCGACGCCATGTGTGCATAGAGGAGATTGCGCGCGTACGGCTTGTTGAAGATGAGCACACCTGACTGCTTCAACTCGTCCACGCTGAGCTGCGTACCCGGTGCGATCTTCCTAAAGAGCCCGTCGTCGTCCTTACAGTTGACCGCTCGCTGGGCCTTCAACGCCGCGCGGGCGGAAGCCTTGTCCTCCTCCGACGGCGCGCCAATGTCGGAGACGAGAGGAGGCAGGTCAAAGCCCCGCGCAACCAGAAACGCGTGCTCGTACGGAGAGGTGACGACAGTGCTTCCTTCAGACATTGCCTCCGCCTGACCCCCCGACTCGTCGTCGGCGTCGCCGGCGGAAGTGCCACCGCCGACATCCGATACCTTGCGCTTCTTTACCTTTTTGGGCGCAGCCGGCGCCTCCCTGTATCCCACAGCGCTGGCCCAGTCTTGCAGGTGGGAGCTCACCTGCTCAATGCTGATAAAGAGCTCCTCGTGCTGATCATTGCTGAAGCGCGACGAGGCAAGCGGCCACCTGGAGGCGTCGCCCCAGGTGGCAGTTGCGCCAAGGCCCATGCCTTGCAGCCGACGATCTTTCATGAGGATCTTGCTCTCGCCCAGTGGCTGGTTGGCTACGAGCTGCTCGGCGGGGAGGCGCCCTTTACCAAGGAGTTTGATCGCAGCGCACTTTTCATCAAAGTCCTTCTGCTCGTCCAAGCGCGTCTTGTCGAGCGCAAGCGCCGCGGCGGCGATCTCGGCGGACTCGCCCATGACCTGACCCCGGATCCTCTCAACGGCCTCCGTGTGGCGAGTGTCGCGGTCTTTTATGCGCTGCGCCACCATCGCGCGTGCCGCCGCTGCTTCGTGCGTTGCCTTCTGCGCCTTGAGCTCACCAACTTTCTTTTCGTACTCGGCGATCTCCGCCTCATACTTGGTGATCATGCTCATGTTTTCGGGCAGCTGTGCCGAGGCTTGCGGGTTGTCGCTGCCGGCGATCGCATCGCGGAGGTCTTCGAGACCGCGCGATGCGCGGTCAAGAAGCTGCATCATACGGCTGATCTCCCGGCCTGTGACGACCGCTTGCTTGCTTTCCAGAGCCGCAAAGCTCTGCGCCTTGCCCTGCCGCGCATCCACACCCGTCTTGAGGAACTCCATGCGCGTTTGCATCCCGGTCTCCTTGAAGACCGCACGCCGCCGCGCCTGCCGCGGCTCAAGCTGCTTCTTGTTCTGTGCTTGCTTGCCCTTGGTCTTGATACCCGTGATGCCGTCGTCGTGACTTTGGTTGATCTTACTGCTGATGTAGAGGAGGTACTGGTACTCGGCGTCGTCGATGGCCTCTTGTGCTTTCGAATCCGACCGGTAAGTTGCCAGCCAGCTGGTCGACCCGTCGCCAAAGATGGCACCCCAGTCGCGCAGCTGAGAGCGTGCCTGTTGCTCTGCGACGCGGCGCACCCAGCCGTCGCCCGGAGGCGTATTGCACCCATAGTAGAAATCGTTCCATGTGTTCGGGTCAAACTCTCTTTCCTTGCCTGGCTTCCGCGCCTTGTTGAGCGCAGTCTTGTAGAGTCCCCACCACTTTTGGTTTGCACCATTTTGCTCAGTGTACCACTGCTCGAATCGCGTTTCGTCTGCAAGGGGAATCCCTCCAAAGCCACCATTGCCATTGTTGATGTTCTTCGTCATCCACCACGAATACGCCTGCTTTTTCAGATCCTTTGCAGTGGCCTGCAGCGCGCTCACCACGCCCCTGGCATCGGCCATCGCAGAACTGCGAGCCGCAACGGCCTCGTCGTATTGTTTTGTCAGCTCTGCGTTTCGCGCATCCTCCGCCGCCACGGCTTCCGCAAACTCCTGCTGTTGCGACTTGTAACCCGTAAGCACGCTGTCGTAGCCTTTGGGGTCTTTGAGCGCTTCAAGGGCAGCCAGTGCGGACGTCTCGTTGTCACGAGCTGTCTCGTACTTCTCATCCTCTCCGTTCTCCACGTCGCGCCGCTTTCGTTCAAGATCCCCAGGCTTGGTCTTGAGCACACTGTAAGGAAGATACTTGCCATTGTCATTGATGATATCTGCCTTCTCCTTGTCAGCGGCTTGTCTGGCTAGCTCAACTTGCTCCATCAGCCGTTCTTCAAATAGGCCCGGGCTCCGGTCGCGTTCCAAGTCTTCGATCCAAGTCTCCATATTGTTAATGATCGCGTTGTTGAGAATCTGACCCTTCTTGGCCTTGCGCTCATACACAGGCCTAGGGACCATCGGTGGTGCGGAAGCCTTCTTTGTCTTGCCCGCCGCCGTCACTGCCGCAACCGCCTCCTGCTCGTCAGCCTCCTGCTCGTCGACCTCTCCTAATGGCCCAATGCCCGCTTCGGCATCCGCAGAATTTGCGGCTGCCTCAGCCTCCATCATCTCCTCCTCCTCCTCGGCCTCATCATCCTCGTCATCTTCGTCGTCGCCAAGCATGAGTTCCCCAACTTGCCCAGGGGCCTCACCGCCCACCCGCGGCGGGGGCTCTTGCGGGGCCTGTGGCATTAGTTCCTCTGCAGGCGCCGGTACCGGCACCGGCACCGGTGCCGGCACCGGTGCCGGAGCGGCCCTGGGGCTGGCCGCCGGGCGCCGCGTCGGTGGTTGGTCTTCATCGGACGTTGACGAGTTGTCGTCGTTGGCTACCGTCTTGCGCACCTTAGGCTCCACGGGCGGACGCGGCGGCCTTGCTACTGCAGGAGGAGGCGCCTGCGGCGGAGGCGAGTCGTCGTCGTTGGCTACTGCCTGGCGCACCGGAGGGCGCGCTGCAGGAGGCACCACGGGCGGACGCGGCGGCCTTGCTACTGCAGGAGGACGAGGGACAGGCCGCGCTGGTCGAGGCATGTCACTGCCACCGCCACCGGTGCGCGCCCGTGGCTGCCTCTGTGCAGCGTCGCCCTTTTTGCTCTTGCCTTCCTTGGCCCCAAAGTTAGCCTCGACTTCTGAGTCGTTGTCGTCATCGTCATCGGTGCCTTCCTCCCCCTCATCGTCTCCAACCTTTGCCTTCTTCTTGGCAGGTCGCTTATTCTTCTTTGCAGCAGCCGCCTGCGCTCGAGCGACGGCAGCCTCCTGGTCCTTCTGCTGCCGCTGCTGCTGCCGCTGCTGCTGCCGCTTCATCTGTTCTGCACGTTCAGGTGGAATTGCGGGGGCATCATCGTCGTCATCGTCGTATATGTCGATAAACTCCACGCCCGCCATCCGACTTGCACCTTTACCCACGGCTCTAACCTGGGGTTTGAGTATCGGCCTTATCGTGGCTAGACTGTCTCCTAATTAAGAAACGAACCACCTCCCCGACGTCAGTTGGAAACGAGGCGGCAGTTGACCAAAAACGGCCGTTTCGTCGTTTACACCCCAGGACCATCGCTGGATTCTGGATACGTATCCAAAAGCGCCCGTCTTACGATCCGACAAC
>Ga0115003_10004262_pt1 | contig 11044 bp, 12 predicted proteins | sample ArcticOcean_MG_C_7_FD_88736 | JGI IMG/M metagenome (GOLD analysis project Ga0115003, IMG submission 88736) | Marine microbial communities from western Arctic Ocean - ArcticOcean_MG_CB11_88 | ecosystem: Environmental > Aquatic > Marine > Oceanic | place: Arctic Ocean: Canada Basin | collected... | reverse complement strand
CTCATCCTCATCCTCATCCTCATCCTCATCCTCGTCATCATCCTCGAAATCTTCCATCAAGTAATCATACGAACCTTCGACACCACCTTCGGAAGGTTTCAAAAAATGTTCATCCAAAAATTTCAACAAAATCATAAAAAACCCATCATCTTGTGTTTTCAAAGTACCACCTTCTACTGAAGAATCGACAAATTTATCGAAAATAAATTTCCGAATGCTTGCTTTGACTCTTTCTTTCATTTTTGTAATTGCATCACGGAAAAAGAATCCAAATAAAAAAACAGCAGCAATAATTAAATACGCAGTCCACATATATTGTTCACTCGGTGCAGATAAAGTTTTTTCCGGTGTTATAAATATCATATCTTTTATAGTCGATAATTATATATTATTTTTCCTAAACAAACATATAGATAATTATCTTTTATAATCAAATGAATCAAAGCGAAAGACTTGATTTAAAACGTCTCATGGATCACAATGAATATGAAGATAATACAGAAGGTATTCGAAAGTTAAAACATAGTCATTTGATTGAAGCTGAAATTTTAAAAATGGAAAATATCAAGAAACGAGATGCGGATGCGCGAAAAAACACCCCCTTGTTTTTTGAATCGATATGTAAAAAAGAATGTTCTTTTTTGTACAATGCATATACGGACATTTTTAATCGTCTTTTGAAAGACGAATTAGATTTAGGATTAATGTCACAAGCATTGGTAATGTTGCAAAAAATAGAAGAAGGAGAAATTGACCAACAAGAAGGTGCAGTAATGATGGGGAAAATGTTACACCGTGTATTTGTGGAGTCTGCACTAAAAAGAGCAGACTCACAACGTGATAAAGATAAAGATATAGACATTGTCAAACGTATAGATGGTAAAGATCTTTCATGGAAAGAATACAAAAAAACAATGAAAAAATAAACTATTCATATAGTAACAATATGAATACTAAGCTGTTGACAAAAGATGACGTTAAGATTTTCAAAGGAAAACATTACCTTCCCTGGTTTGGTAATACAACTGAAGATACCGTTCATTTTATTGTGCCTAAAAAAGTAATCGTTTTTGACATGGATGAAACTTTAGGATCATTTGCGGATTTATATATTTTATGGTGTGGTATTTATCAAATATGGCCACAATGCAATAATTTTAATGAACTCATGGACATGTTCCCAGAATTTTTACGGTATGGAATATTGACCATATTAGAATATTTGTACGATTGTAAATTGAAAAATATGTGTGATAAAATTTTTATTTATACAAACAATCAATGTTCTAAAAGTTGGGTAAATGCAATATCTGATTATTTCGAATACAAAGTAAAAAATACACATCCGCGAAAATCACGAAGAAAACTATTTGATAAAATGATATGCGCATTCAAAATAAACAATAAAAAAATTGAAGAATGCAGATCCAGTCATCATAAAAAAATCGATGATTTTTTAAAGTGTTCTATGATTTCAGATGATACAGAGATCTGCTTTGTGGATGATGTTGAATATCCCTCTATGAAAAATAGTAAAGTGTACTATATTTGTCCTCGTCCATACGTTCATTTTTTAAGTACAAATCAAATCGTCAAGAGAATTACAAAAGCAAAATGGATCCCTAAAGAAAACGTCATATTACATTCGGAAGAATATTGGTCCAATTGGTTTATGATTCACCGTAGAAGATTAATTCGCCGAGGTACTTGTGATGTGGAATTAGATTTACAGGTTTCACAAAAAATAATGTGTCATTTAAGAGATTTTCTAAACTTTACTATTTCTCCTCCACCAAAAAAAATGTGTAAGACTCAACGAAAAAATAAACGAAAAAAGAATACAAGAAAAAATGTCAGTGATAATATATGAATAACCGTTTTAGTCTAGGGAATATGGACGAAACCATCTCTTACGATGAAGAAGAACTCTACAATAAAAAAAAGATTCAAACACCAATAATAACTCCTCTTAAAAAAAAGAAACCTTTTTGGAAACGATGGATTTCCAAAGTTTTCAAAAACAAAAAATAATCTCATCCTTTTGCCATTAAAACAATCCATTCTTCTGCACTGATCTTTTGAAATGTAATACACTTTTCTAATTGATATTGCATTATTTTATAACCGTTTTTACAGACTACATACACCCCATTTTTAAGGAATTTTGTTTGCACTAAAATACCACCATTTGTCAATAAATAAGTACCGTCTTCTTTTTCACGTATCCAACGTATATGATGACCTAACCGTAAGTCTTGTAAATCATTTATTATCCTGTACATTGACAACGAATTCATCCATTTATCCTTTTCTACAAATTCTCTCAATATTTCTTCTTTATCCTCATGAATACTATGTGTTGTTTTGTTTTCTAAATAATGATATGTTTCATCTTTGTCTACAATTGTTTCAAGCCATTTTTCAACCCATTGTACATTCACTTTTGTTTCAGGATCTTTTTGGACTTTCTCAAATATTTCTTCTAAAGACATATTTAAGTAAAATAATACGGTTTATATTTTTTCCAAAAATTCTGTTTCCATATTTTTTATTTCTTTGAGAGGATCGATTTTCAATTGAGATACAATATATGAATAAAGCAATGGTAAGCTTATTACGTTTGCCAACAAAAGCATTGCCGATCCAAAAATCAGTTTTGCATCGTATGGTTCAAATACATGTGTACGAAATGGATGGTAACGAAACATCAAAAACAGACATAATCCAATTTGTACTACTAAATTCCACATGTAAATATACTCCGGTACAGTAGAAAAAATGCCTAAAAATACCATTGCATATATCACATGAATAGTGATTAACGAGAAAAAGTAAAATTGATAGGGCAATTTCATAAAACAATATAAAATGTAGTTATATTGTTTTACAATGAATATTATAGGGAAAAAATACAAATTGATTGAAAAATTAGGACAAGGACAATTTGGTTCTGTCTGTAAGGCACAATGTTTAAAAACCAATACTTATTATGCTGTAAAAATGGAAAGCCAAGACGCTTGTTTTAGTCTTTTGAAACACGAATCCACAATTCTTTTTTATCTAAACAATCAGAAATGCACAAATATTCCACACATTTTTTATTATTGTGTAGCAAATCCTTATACATGTATGGTACTCACGTATTGTGAAACCATTTTAGAACCTTCTACAATGACTATAAAAAATAAGATATATTGGTGGAATACAATGTTAAGTGCAATGGAAAAAATACACAAAGCAGGAATTGTTCATCGCGATTTAAAACCGGATCATTTTATGAAGAAGAACGATCAGTGGTATATTATTGATTTTGGACTCGCGACTTCGTTTTTAGAAAATGGTATACACATTAAAGAAACGGCTAAAGAACATATCGTAGGTACACCGAATTATGTAAGTTACTATGTTCATGAAGGAAGAGATGTTACAAGAAGAGATGATTTTTTATCACTTGTGTATATTTTTATGGAAATCGTTTATGGTAAATTTCTAGAAACATTTGAGAGAAAATCAGAAGGAGATATGACCCATATCAATCACGCGTACAATATTTGGTTACATGAACAAAAAGAATGGGATCACATAATGACAATAATATCACAACAAAGTAACGATAATATAAAAACAACGTTATTAAGTGCATTGATACATACACAATATTTGAGTTTCAACGAAAGACCGAATTACGATACATTTACATTGTCGGTTGAATAGGATTGTCGTAAATCTCCTTTGCTTCATCGGCAGTCACTGCTTTGTTGATGATACGAAAGTCCCCTATGTATCCTTTGTAAAAAGGATCATGTCCCCAATTGCTTCGACCAATATACATATTTTTGTATTCATATGGTACCGTTTTTGGGGTTTTACGATTTTCCCAACGTCCATGCACCGTCCAATGATGGTTTGCATGTTCGAATTTTTGAGTAAGCCAGGAAACCCTTTTCAAGTCATCATGGTCATCAATATATTTTTCCCAGCCTTTTTTGTACGAAATGATATCTTTAAAAACACCTCCTTCATTCTTTGTTGTTTTTATTTGTACGTCGTCTTTCGATAACTGATTTGTGGCTGGATATAATTTATTATCAAAGGTTTTGTATAATTTACCATTCAAATAAAACTTCCATTTTCCTAGCCAGTGTACAGAACTTGTAGAATAAGGCGGTTCTAGTACCCATACCATATGGTACCATTCATCGGTAAGGTCGCGAATTGTATGAACATCGTAAGTGGCGTGATATGCATTAAACACATATAAACGCATCGTACCCCACCCAAATGCACAAACAACATTATTATAATGTGGACCATTGCCGAAATCAAATATACGATGCCAATGGTTATTTGACTTATCTGATTTAAACCATGTTGCAAAAGAAATACCTTTATCACCAAATTGCAAAGGAGCGTCTGGATTGTATAAATTGATATGATTACGACTATTGCGATGAAACTTGTAAAAATATATTTTTTTACCGTCTTTTATATAAGGTTCCATTTCGTAGGTTCGGTTTGCGTCATCATACATCGGTTTACCATCCATCGTTTTACCGTCCTCGTGATATCTTAATAGTGATTGATTATAGAAGTCCACGATTCCTTCCAAAGATCCAGATGTTTGGAATGTTTCGTAACGAGCATAAGATGGACGATCCCACCATTTCATAATTGAAGTAACCCCTTCTTGAACTGATTTCATTGTACTAAAAGTATCGATCCCCAATGCTTTTCGTGCCTCATCGGTTGCACCTTCAATGGAACCTAATTTGTTTTTTGCAGCACTATAATGTGCAGCAACATCGCGAGATTCCAAAGTAGCATCCAAAATTTCGATATCTCTCATTACATAGTTCGTATAATGAGCATAACCCAATTGAATAAAAACATTGTCAAAATTTCGCAATCCGATTGCCCTTTCTGGCCATTCTTTTGTAATACGATGTTCACCATTCCTGTACAAAGAATAATTGTTGCTTTGAAACACGATCGTGTAATGAGCGACTTCCGCAATGGGAATACCACATGTTTTTATTTCCTGGTTCCAATTATACTTTGGGCGATTCCAATGTCTGGGGGTACGTTGACGAATATGTAATGCCGAATGTCCACAACACCAAAGCCATACACCAGGTGTACGTTCTGAATGGTGTGGATCAATAACACGAAATATTGGTTGCCAATGATGCTGTGTTTCGTGTAAATACATCCAAAAAGAAACCGTAAAATCACTGTTATTGTTTTTTACAGCACCGGAAGGTTTCAAAGGATTTGCCGCACAATCTCCAATTGGTTGTCCAGATTTTTTATGATCATATTGACTAGCCCAACTACATTCTGCATGAGTTAAACAGCGTTTACCAACCCACGATGCACCACTTTCACGACATTGTCTTCCAGACTGGCAATCTGTGTCATTTTTGCAAGACCCCCCTCGTTCAACATCGTTTTTGCCACTATGATAAATGTGTCCTCCAAATGGCAAATCTCTCCATTTGATGCGTAATTCGCGTCCATAGATTTTACTGTTCAACCAGCGCCCCTGAAACGCTTTCAAATCACTGAGAGCGTCGTCTTTTGCAATAACTTCTCTCTTATTGTAAAGATTCTGGCTCAAATTAATAGTAGCTTGTGGTGTTTGATCACTGTAATCAATTGTACTCTCAAAGTCATCTTCTTTTCCTACATTATCGTCATCAAGAACGAATTCTTGAAAGTTTTCGTTTGGTCTTGAGTTCCAATAGTATACAATCGAGAAAACAAACAATACTAAAACTAAAAATAAAATCATGTGTTTTCGTATATCTGCAACATTTGCCATAACAATAAAATTATATACTATATATAAGATTATTTAACCAGATAAAAATGATTATACTCCATGACTATATAATTTCCATATTTGCGCATGGTTCAATACACCTTTATCAATCCGGAAATCGGCGATAGAAGGTCCAAACGAAGGATCCCAATGAACTGCTGGACCTCCTACATGTTTTGTATTTCTTTCTTTATTTTCCGGATATGGACGTCTTCGCCTTCCTAAAGGTTTTCCTTGGTGATAAATGATCCAATGAGCTGGTTCAGAACCTTTTTCTGGTACTAACACCCATGCAATATGATGCCATTTATTGTCTAACACTTGTGATGCCAAATTCCATGCCCAATGATTCCTTCCATTTACAGACGCGCCACATATTAGACGACTTTTTGTATTGTCTCCATCGATTGCAATAATTATGTCGTCGCGAATACGCCACCATGATCGATTGCCAAAGTCAACTAAACGAAACCATTGTCGTGTTCGTTTTCTCATACCAGGCTCTACTTTGAACCACATTGAAAAAGTAGTCCCTTCTTGTGAAAACATTACGTCTTTTTCTATGGTAGACGGAACCACTAAATCTAAATATTCTCCTTTCTTTTCATTTAAATCGACATAAGAGAGTTTTCGCATAGACATGTCTGCCACTTGCACTTCTTCTTCGTATTTCTCAAAATCGTTTTCATTTCCATCTGCAGAACACCTTCCCATTTTTACCCAAGCAATATTGTTGATACACTTGGGTGCAGATGGACCACATGTACCTGCCCAATGATATGGTTTGCATTGTTTTGCACCTTGATCCCAAAAGTGATCCACGCGATTATAACATTGTACAGTGTTTGCGACTTCTGTAAAAAAGGTGTTTTCTTGACCAGGTTTGTATTCAAATGTTATACTATTGCTGTCTTTTTGTTGCGTTATTACAGTACCTTTTGAATATAATGGCATATTATTATTGGGTTGCCAATTTCTTGGCATTTGTATATGGAGTTTGAAAGGTCGATCCAATTGAAAGTCCTTATTCAAAGTGACTTGTCGTCCTTCTGAATATTCTTTCATTACGGCCCTAAACAAATTTGTTTTGTCTAATAAAATAGGGGGTGTTTTATAGGGGGAAATTTCTTGTTTTACGTTCATAACTTCATATGTTTTCCATTGTGGATGGTCTTGAAAATTAGAGGATTTTTCTTCGTTATAATTACGGTAACATGAGTTTCCGATGTTTGATCGCAATTTTGCATATTCCGTAGTTATCGAAGTTTTATTAATGGTAATTGATCTTGATTGGGAAATAATAGAATCTCTATTTTCATGGAATTCTTTGGCATCACGGTATCTGTATTGCACATTGTCGTCTTTGTCTACAGCAGCTGCGTTATCAAACGATTTAAAAAAGTCATCCGGTGCTTGTTCTGCCAAAGTTGAATCTGTATTTATGGCCGGAGGCTGTTCGCCACTCAAGAATGATTCTTGATTCAAATCCGATTTGAAAAAATTACGTAAAGATCCCATAAGTGAAAATTCTTCTACATTTCCTTGATCCCATCCTCTTGCTGCTAATACTGTATTCTTTTGATATTTATATATCGCTTTAATATTGAATTCCTTGAGAGACTCTCCGTAAATGAAAAAGTCTCTTATGGAAATACCTTTTGGTTCTCCATTATAGGGTGCATATGTGATACCAGACATTATTTTTGCATCATCTGGAGGCGGAGACAAATACCCTCCTCCAAATTTATTTTGTTCTTCGCCATCGACATATAATTTAATTTGATTGTTACTTACTACTACACACACAAAACTTGGTAAATGGTTATAGCCAATTTCATTTCCACCATAATCGTCATTTTCTAGCGAAAACTCTCTACCTCCAGCGTTTATGTTTTTGTGTCTCATGGTACGAATATGTAGAGTTGGTCTTTCAGGATACGCAAATACAGCCAAATAACGATCACGTCCACGCCAGTTACGATCTCCATTATAATCACCATTTGCGATTTGAAAGATACTTGTCAAAGGACGGTTTCTACCTAAAGCTTCATCGAAATATACCCAAAAAGAAAAGGAGATATTCGATATATTCAAGGTTCTGTCAATCGATTCTGCTCTCTTTTTCAGATCACTCCATCTGACTAAATCTGTTTGTTTTGTTATGGGGTGCCATTTATTTTCACTATTTGCATCCTTCCAAATCGGAACATTTGGAAATACGCGTAAAATATCTTGTAAATCGCTAAAACCTTCTTTATTTTTGTCTACTCGACTGAACTGGCAGTAACAACGGTCAGTCATTTCCATTTTACATGTATTTTTCCAATTTGGTCCTTTGTCTTGACATTCTGTTTGATTCATACATTGTGTATTACACCTAGCTGGATTATGTGAACTAGATCCGTACAGCGGTTTCTTTTCCACATTGTAGCGTAGTGGATTGTCTAAAAATTTTGATCGAATATATATAGGAGCCCCTTCTTTCCACTCGTTTGGATATTTTTCCTCTAGTAGAAAGGATTCTTTTCTAAATGGAAAAAAAAACTGCACAAAAAATATTGTGAACAATGCCAACAGAAAAAATATTACTAAAAATGTTCTATTCCTCGAAAACAAATCCATATTATAGTATTTATAGAGAATAAGTTTTATTAAAAACAATATAAATACACACTGATCTTAAGTGTATACACTATGGAATCTCAACTGCCCACCACAACTACACCAAAGCGTTATACTGGACAAGTCAAATGGTTTAATAACAAGGCCGGTTTTGGGTTTGTCACTATGAAGAATGAATCTGGAAAAGATGTGGATATCTTTACACATTATAGTACAGTACATGTTACTGATTCGCAATACAAGTACCTAGTACAAGGCGAATATGTTGAATTTGAATTGGTTGATTCTAGCAGCGATAAACACAATCACCAATCCGCAAATGTTACTGGTATCAAAGGAGGTAAGTTAATGTGTGAAACACGTCAACAAAATCGTCCAGAAAAGCCTAGAAACAACAGGAGATTGAGCCGTAATGATGAAGATGCTGGTTATACCAAGGTACAAAAAAAGAGATCAACCAGAGATGATTAAAGAACAAATCAAAAAAACAATATAAATATTCATAAGCTAGAATATTTATATGTCAACAGAAACTCAAGAAGTAAAGCCACCATCTGTATTTGAGAAAATAACTGTTTTAATTGCAGATTTTGACGATAATCTAGCTGCGATGAAAGTATGTCATGATACAATGAGAAATAGACAAAAACTTCTCAAGAAACAATTCGCCAAGATGCAAAATAAAGTTTTGAAACAACAAAACAAACCAAAAACAAATCGTAAACCATGTGGATTTGCTCGCCCTTCTTTGGTTTCCAACGATATGTGTGATTTTATGAAACATCCACACGGAAGTTTAGTGTCACGTACAGAAGTCACAAAAGCTTTGATTCAGTATATCAAAGATCACAACCTCCAAAATGAAGCAAATAAACGACAAATTCTTCCTGATGAAACACTTTATAAAATATTTGGAGAAGCGTCAAAATCAACAGATCTTACGTACTTTACAATGCAAAAATTTGTCAATCATCATTTTCCAAAATCAGATAAAAGTTCTAAATAAACTGATGGAATGTATGCAAAATTGATTTAGATTTAGATTTCATGTTTTCATATAGAAAACATGACTTTACAACAAATTATTTTCGAGCAATATATATCTTATATGATCAATGAAAGACTTGAGTCTGATGATGAACGAGAAAGGCTATTTTTGAAATGTTATAAAAATATGCAATCCTTTTTAAACGACCATTCGCAAGAAAATGTAAAAATAATGATGAAACAAAATGGTATAATGAATTGTTTTATCGAACAAAAAAAATTTATACATGCGTTTATTTTGCACTTTCATATGCAATATAGAAAATTGCACAATGCCTTGAAGGATTTGACACGCGACTGTCATTTATTTTCACCTACGTTGCAGAAACTATGCATAAATCATATTAACTGTACAAGTCATATTTACCATGATTATATGAAAATCTTAAAAGTCATTCAAGGAAAATATGATAATTTTTGAATAAGCTATTTAATGTCTAGCTAAGATAAGATACAATGAGGTTACGCGTATCATATGGCAGCGTGTTCTCTCGAAATAAACTTAAGTTCACTGTTTTTTTAATCATTTCTTTTTTATCAAAATCATAATCCTGCATTAATTGTAGTATATAGAATTCGTCTACTTGGATATCGTCTGTATAATTATTTGTATAATTCGTCGTCGTATAATTTATAGCATTAGAACCAGAGTTGTCTTCTGTTGTCGTGTCTAAAATATATCCGTTTATTTTCGAAAAATTCAACAAAGAGGCAATAATGACTTCCTTTTCCACATACCTACTCTTTATAGCACATAATAAAGGAGTATTGCCATCGTTATCCTGCATGTTTATATTTATCACTGTATTCAATAACGCATTGGTTGCTTGTATACTCCCCTGTGAGGCTGCAATATGCAATGCATGCTTTCCGAATGCGTCTGTTTTGTGAACATCTATCTCTGGAACCTGTAAAATAATATTGAACACGTCTGACTTCTTATTTTTTAAATAAACGTTACATTCGATCGCAAACATGAGTGCGGTCATTCCATGATGATCGTCCAAATTTCCCTGAATATTTACATCAATGTTTTGTGCCGTCAATAATAATTTCACATAATTATCCATTTTATAATGGCTTGCTAGCATCAGTAACGTTGTGCCACTTGTTGTTGTTTGCGCACAATCTTTTTTGTAATTCACTATATTGGGTATGATCGCAATCTGTTCTCTCAAATTATTATAACCATTTACTAAATTCATTTCTATTTCATGTTTTTCATTTGTTGAGTCAACGTCAAACATATTTGGGTTTTTTTCATAAAAGGCTGCATCCGAGAATGTCTGTAAAAGATCTAAAAATAAATTTTCAAATTCGCTCATGATTGATACGATTTCTGTGTTAAAGCTACAAATCATAATTTTTGCAAAAAAAATCAATTTTGCAAATTCGTGCACAATGAAACGGTTATACTGTGATTGTAGTATCTTCCATGATCATTTTTATCATTTCTTCAGGATACTCCATATCCTCTAAAATACCTACAGCTCCTTCAATACGTGATATACCTTTTTCAATGCAAAATGTGGGCACATTTTTACCCTTTTTCTG
>Ga0115003_10004261_pt1 | contig 11046 bp, 10 predicted proteins | sample ArcticOcean_MG_C_7_FD_88736 | JGI IMG/M metagenome (GOLD analysis project Ga0115003, IMG submission 88736) | Marine microbial communities from western Arctic Ocean - ArcticOcean_MG_CB11_88 | ecosystem: Environmental > Aquatic > Marine > Oceanic | place: Arctic Ocean: Canada Basin | collected... | reverse complement strand
GCCAATACTGCCGGAATCGGCAATCACCGGGCGATAGTTTAAGCCGAGGCGGTCGAAGATATTGCAGTAGGTCTGATGCATGACAGCATAGGTTTCATCCAAGCATTCCTGGCTCGCGTGAAAAGAATAGGCATCTTTCATGATGAACTCTCGTGAGCGCATGACGCCAAAACGCGGGCGGCGCTCATCGCGGAACTTCGTCTGAATCTGATAGATATTCGCCGGCAGCTGGCGATAGCTGCTGTACTCACCACGGACGAGGTCGGTAATCACCTCCTCGTGAGTAGGGCCTAGGCAAAAATCGCGATCGTGGCGATCTTTAAAGCGCACCAGTTCTGGGCCCATGTGTTGCCAGCGCCCAGACTCCTCCCACAGTTCTGCAGGTTGAACGACAGGCATTGACACTTCCATGCCATCGGCTTTATTCATCTCTTCGCGGACGATCTGAGTGACTTTTTGAAGTACGCGTAGCCCTAGCGGTAGCCATGTATACAGTCCGCTGGCAAGCTTACGGATGAGGCCAGCTCTTAACATAAGCTGATGGCTTACTATCTCAGCATCCGAAGGCGTTTCCTTTACTGTCGCTATTAGGTATTTACTTGCTCGCATGGCTGATCCAATTTAGAATTAACTAGAGTTTATTAGTCTAACTACCGAATATTTTAGACGTTGGCATTTCGCTAAATCACGTACTGTAAAATGTGAGAAAGGCAGCCTAAGGCTGCCTTTCTCATGGTTCTCTATAGAATCGCCGGTTTAGAGGCAGCTACAAGGGCTAGGCTCTATTTACACCAGTTTCTAGAAGTCTCTTTAGCACCCTTTATAGGGCAAATTCCTTGAGCTTCTTAAGAGGCAGTACTTTAACGCGTGTGCTAGCCGGCTTGCGAGGAATGTCCATCATCTCGCCAGGGCGGAAAGGGTTAGGTACATTTTTGCGAGCAGGTCGTGCTGGACGCTGTACAGATTTGATCTTCAGCAAACCTGGCAGAGTGAATTCGCCAACCGCGCGCTTCTTCACGTGACGTTGAATTAGAACACCCAGCTCTTCTAAGACAGCAGCAACTTCTTTCTTGCTTAGTGACGTGTTCTGTGAAATTTCATTGAGAATTTCAGTCTTTGTAAACTTCTTTTGAATAGCTGGAGTTTTGCGTGCTTTTACAGCGCTTGTTTTTGGTGCAGCTTTCTTTGGTGATTTTTTAACAGCCATGCCAACTCTCTTTCAATTTATAGTATAAGGTAAGTAGAATTCGTTCTAAGATTCGTGTTGTTTCAAATGTTATTCTGAGTAGTGAGATTTTGTTTTAATGCTTAATTTTGGTTGCTGACCAAGAATTAAAATTCCATCGTCTCTCAGGGGATGTATTTATAAATGATTCACATAGCGCTAGCAAGTAAATAGTGGAACTTTTCTGCACAAGCCTCATGTTTATCAATAGTCCGATAATTAAAGCGTCAAAATCGCAGATTAGCTTGCAAAAATCGCTAAAAAATCCGCAATCCTCGCGACATAAAAGATCTGCTTTGTCAAACTACTTTGGTTCTGATTTGGCTTCAGGTCAGGCTTTTTGATGGAATATTTTCTAAGAATCCTAAGCGTAAAAGTAAAAACCAGAACCGCCTTAATTCTAAAATCCAGTCGCTTCATGGCAAGCGTATAGCCCCGTTTTGTTAGTTGGATAATTTACGATTGATACAGATCTCGATCCGAAGTGGCTATTGTGTTTCTGTCTCCTGGAAATAATCTTGTATCGAACTCTCTTAAATCAACATCTAGATTTACACTAACCAGGCGCCGGATTAGGTGGAGCAGCAGATAATCCTCTGCATCAAAAACTAGCTTCCTCGTTGGCGGTGATAGGCGATTTTGCCTTGTGGCTAGAGCGCGTGAAGCTTTCGCAATTAGCGAAAGCAAGCATTCTTTCCGAAAAAGGGAGAGTTCACTGGCATTGAATTCTCAGCTCTGGGGTGGGTAAGGTGCCATGAGGGAGACGGCAGAGGATAAAAGCCACACAACAGAACGCAAAGAGAACGCAAAGAGAACGCAAAGAGAACGCAAAGAGAACGCAAAGATAGGTGCGAGAGAAAAACCATATAAGGTATAATCGCCGGCTTTTAGCAGCTCCAGCTCAGCCAAATCACGAGTCTGGGCTCGAGAATTGATCTCAGCGCTGGAAATCAAGCCCAAGGAAACTGTTCGATGCCGATTTACGAATACCAATGCACGAAGTGCGAACACAAGATGGAGGCTCTGCAGAAGATGAGCGAAAAGCCATTGCTGGATTGCCCCGCCTGTGGGAAACCGGGCTTAAGCAAGCTGATTTCAGCGGCGAGCTTCCGCTTAAAAGGTAGCGGATGGTACGAGACTGACTTCAAAACTGGCAATAAGAAGCAGCTAGCTGAATCTGAGTCGGCAGCTGAAAGTGGAAGTACTGCTGAAAAATCGGCAGGCGAAAAACCTGACTCACCCCCAAGCAAGGCAGACACAAAGGCGGCAGTTAGCAAAGAAGCGACAAAAAATAAGGGAAAAGACAGCAAAAAGACGCCTTCAAAAACCTCGTCTAGTTAGTTAATTAATAGATCGGGCACTCGTTGCTACAGGGCCAGTCTCTACTAAATAGCCGCTTCAAAGGCGGATCAACATAAAGAAAAGTATTGAAACAGGAAAACGCTATGCGCAGTAACTATTGCGGTGAACTAAACGAATCATTTGTGGGTCAGCAAGTCCAATTATGCGGATGGGTTCACCGCCGCCGAGATCACGGCGGGGTTATCTTCCTCGACGTGAGAGATAGAGAAGGGATCGCACAGGTTGTCTATGATCCAGATACCGTAGAAAGTTTCGCCATTGCTGAAGGTGTGCGTAATGAATTCGTAGTCAGAGTAACTGGGATCGTTCGCCTGCGTCCGGAAGGGACAGTGAACAATGATATGGGAACGGGCAAGATTGAAGTGTTGGGTAAGCAGCTAGAAATACTCAATGCAGCAGAAACACCGCCTATACATTTGGATGACCATTCGCAGGTAGGTGAAGACATCCGGCTGCGCTATCGCTACATCGACCTACGTCGCCCAGAAATGGCGGAAAGATTGCGATTTCGTTCGAAAGTCACCAATACCGTGCGTAACTTTCTAGATGGCAATGGCTTCGTCGATGTAGAGACTCCGCTGCTTACTAAGGCGACTCCCGAAGGTGCGCGTGATTATCTAGTACCCAGCAGAACCCATCCGAATAAATTCTTTGCGCTACCTCAATCGCCGCAGCTGTTTAAACAGATCCTAATGGCGGCGGGCATGGACCGTTACTACCAAATCGCGAAATGTTTTAGAGACGAAGACTTGCGTGCTGACCGTCAGCCGGAGTTTACACAGATCGATGTCGAGACTTCATTCATGGATGAAGAGCAGATTATGACTGTTATGGAGAAGCTGATCAGTGATGTATTTAAGAAGCATCTCGATGTAGATCTAGGGGTTTTTCCTCGTATGGCTCACTCGGAAGCTATGCACCGCTTTGGCTCGGACAAGCCAGATCTAAGGATCGATTTGGAGCTTGTAGATATTGCGGACCTAATGAAAGAAGTCGAATTCAAAGTCTTTAGCGGGCCGGCGAACGATGAGCAAAGTCGTGTTGCTGCGCTGCGTGTTCCTTGTGGCGCGAGCATTAGTCGCAAGGTAATAGACGAGTATACGAAGTTTGTCAGCATTTACGGCGCCAAGGGTTTGGCCTGGGTTAAGGTGAATGACATAGACGCAGGCTTAGATGGTTTACAGTCGCCGATCTTAAAATTTATGCCCGATGAGGTCGTACACGCCCTAATGAAGAAGCTGGACGCGCAGACTGGGGATATCATCTTCTTCGGCGCGGACAAGGCGAAAGTGGTCAATGAGGCATTGGGTGCACTACGAATCAAGGTGGCCCAAGACCTTGGGCAAATAAAAGAAGGCTGGGCTCCGCTATGGGTCGTCGATTTTCCCATGTTTGAAACCGCGAGCGATGGCAGTCTGACGTCACTGCACCATCCTTTTACGGCGCCATCTGTTGATGCGAAGCAGTTGGCAGCCGATCCTCTGGGCGCGCTCTCTAGGGCCTATGACATGGTAGTAAACGGCACCGAACTCGGTGGCGGTTCGATCCGTATCAACAAGGTGGATATGCAGCAGTCCGTGTTCGAGGTGCTAGGCATTGGCGAAGAAGAGGCGCAGGAAAAGTTCGGCTTCTTACTAGAAGCGCTGAGTTACGGCTGTCCTCCCCACGGCGGAATCGCCTTTGGTCTGGACAGGCTCATTATGCTGATGACCGGGGCAACGACGATCCGTGACGTTATTGCGTTTCCAAAGACGCAGTCGGCGGCGTGCCCACTCACTGAGGCGCCAGGCAATGTCTCAGCGAAGCAGCTTAAAGAGCTTAATATTAGATTGAGAGAGCAAGCTGCGCCGAAACAGTCTTAAGTAATGCTGCAGAGGTAACTATAAAGTAGCTATAAAAGTATCTATAAATAGCGGGTGTAAAGAAACTTAGATAAGAATCATAAGATCGAGAGTGAGGTTGTTATGGCAGGTCATAGTAAATGGGCCAATATCAAGCACCGAAAAGCCGGTCAGGATGCAAAGCGCGGCAAGGTTTTCACGAAGATAATTCGCGAGCTTACCGTTGCGGCAAAAGCGGGCGGTGGCGACGTAGCTGATAATCCAAGTCTGCGCGCTACAGTCGATAAGGCGCTCGGTGCGAATATGACGCGCGATACTATCGATCGTGCGGTCGCACGCGGCGCCGGCACGGCTGAGAGCGATAGCTTAGAACAGCTGAGTTATGAGGGTTATGGCCCGGGCGGAACTGCGGTGCTCGTTGAAACGCTAACTGACAATAAGAACCGCACCGTTGCCGAGGTGCGTCATGCCTTTACAAAGTACGGTGGCACCCTGGGGACCAACGGCTCGGTTGCCTATTTATTCGAGAAAACCGGCATTATTAGTTTTCCAGCAGGCAGCAGCGAAGAAAAGGTCATGGAAGTTGCTCTGGACGCTGGCGCGCATGACATCGTGACCAATGAAGATAGTAGTATCGATGTCATGACGACGCTGGAAACCTTCGGTGCCGTGCAAGATGCTCTCAATGGGGCTGGATTTAAGGCGGATTCTGCTGAGATGACCATGTTGGCGTCAACAGAAGCTGATCTGGATCTGCGTTCTGCCGAGACACTCGTGCAGCTAATTGACCTTATGGAAGACCTGGATGATGTCCAGAACGTCTACCACAATGCCAATATTTCCGATGAGATAGCTGCTCAACTTTAGTTAGAAAAGAGTTAAGAGTAAGAGTTAAGAGTAAGAGTTAAACAAGTACGCCTGCCAAGCATCGAAGCAGACATCACATTCTTCACACGCTGTCTGTTCTGGCGTATTCAGACTGAGGAACAAAATGGCCATTATTCTCGGCATTGACCCCGGTTCCCGTATCACGGGTTATGGTCTTGTTAACTGTGTCGGTAATAAACTGGAATACATCCACTGCGGCTGTGTCAAAACAAGCAGCGCGTCTTTGCCTGAACGCCTAAAAACCATATTCTCAGAAATCTGCCTGGTGATAGAGGAATACTCTCCGCAGCAGGCAGCCGTTGAAGACGTCTTTATGGGCAAGAACGCAGCCTCCGCATTGAAACTCGGACAGGCAAGGGGCAGTGCGATGGTCGCTTGTCTCTCGCATGATCTGCCTGTGGCTGAATACTCGGCCCGCAAAGTGAAGCAGGCCGTGGTTGGTTCTGGCAGTGCGGACAAGTTGCAGGTTCAGCACATGGTTAAAGCGCTGCTGGCGATAAGTGATAACATAGCCGAAGATGCGGCGGATGCACTCGCAGTAGCTATTTGTCATGCCAATACCGAAGCCAGTTTGATTCGCATGGCTGGCGCAAAATCATTTAGCAGGAAGAGATTCAGGTGATAGGAAGAATACGCGGCACTCTAGTGGACAAGAAACCTCCAGAAATTCAGATCGATGTGGCTGGTATTTGCTACGAAGTGCAGGTACCTATGAGCACGCTCTACCAACTGCCCGAGCTTGGAAAAGAATTAACTCTGCACACCCACTTTGTCGTGCGTGAAGACGCGCAATTGCTTTATGGTTTTTTCGAAGAGCAGGACAAGTCGATGTTTCGCTCGCTAATTAAGATCAATGGCGTGGGCCCGAAGATGGCTCTGGGCATTCTCTCCAGCATGCAAGCCAACGAATTTGTGAGAGCAGTACGCAGCAACGATATCAATGCAATGGTGAAGATGCCAGGCATCGGCAAGAAGACCGCAGAGAGATTGTTGATAGAGATGCGTGATCGTCTCAAAGATTGGGATGACGATACCGAAGCGGGTAGCACCCAGGCGCCAGTATCTGCCTCAATCACCAACGACGCTGAAACGGCGCTAGTTTCTCTTGGTTATAAGCCGCAGCAGGCAGCCCATGCTATTGCGGCAGTATTAAAGGCAAACCCAGAAATCACAGGATCGGAAGAACTAATTCGGCGCTCACTGAAGAGTATGGCTTAATCGTTTAGGTAAATAGTGATCGTTAGATCGAAACGGAATCAGAATGCAATGGAAGAAGATAGACTCATCTCGCCTGAGGCGGCACCTGTAGAAGATTCGGGAGACCGTGCGATACGCCCTCTAGTTCTGACAGATTATATCGGACAAAGCGGAGTCAAAGAGCAGATGGATATTTTCATCAGCGCCGCTCGAGGCCGAGAAGAGCCACTGGATCACACGTTGATATTCGGTCCTCCGGGTCTGGGAAAGACCACGCTGGCGAACATCATCGCGAATGAGCTTCAGGTTTCAATAAAGGCGACTTCGGGGCCCGTGCTGGAAAAGGCTGGTGACCTTGCGGCAATGTTAACCAATTTAGACGAGGGCGATGTGTTATTTATCGATGAAATTCATCGATTGAGCCCAGTGATCGAAGAGATACTCTACCCGGCGATGGAAGATTATCAGCTAGATATCATGATCGGCGAAGGCCCTGCGGCGCGCTCGATCAAGTTAGACCTTCCACCGTTTACACTGGTTGGCGCAACCACGCGAGCCGGCTTACTCACCTCACCACTGCGAGATCGATTTGGCATCATTCAGCGCTTGGAGTTCTATTCGGTAGAAGAATTGACCCATATCGTGAGTCGTTCTGCAAAAATTCTAGGTACGAAGACCGACGAATCCGGTGCAGCAGAGATCGCCAAGCGGTCGCGCGGCACGCCGCGCATCGCGAATCGATTGCTGCGTAGGGTGCGAGACTATTCGGAAGTGAAGATGAACGGCGAAGTGAATTTGGAAACGGCGGGCTTAGCCTTGGATATGCTCAGCATCGATAAGAATGGCTTTGACCACATGGACCGGCGCCTGCTGATGACCATGATCGAGAAGTTTGAAGGTGGCCCTGTTGGAATAGATAGTCTCGCGGCGGCGATCAGCGAAGAACGAGACACGATCGAGGATGTGCTGGAGCCCTATTTGATACAGCAGGGCTTTATCATGCGCACACCACGCGGGCGCGTAGTCACTCAGTTCGCGTACCGCCATTTCGGCATCAAACCCTCGCAGCAGATGGCTGACATGTATAATCAGGGCCAGGCTCAACCGGAGAATGACTGACTAGGGTTCTTTTCCTTGTGCCCCTGTTGGAGCAGTTTCTTGCACTGCCCTGTATTGCCACGTTTTAGTCATGATTCATCCCCGTAATGACTCGATTTACCTCGCCGCGGTTACATTTAGTCAGTTAAATGCCTTTTCACAAAACTATTTGTCGTTTTGGCCGAATAATCCCTTTGATGCCGCGGATTTCCTGCGGGTTTTGCTTGTCATAGTAAGAGTAAGAGTAAGAGTAAGAGTAAGAGTAATAGGTTGTGAGAATTCAATCCGCGAGGATTAACTGCATCAATCTGCGGCGTAGCCGAGGTCGATTGTGGGTTATCTAAAACAGATACCCAACTTGGAGAACGATAGTGAACGAAGGGATTACACCTACCTTGTTAATTTTGGAAGCGAGCCTGCCGGTGCAGTTAGTCCTGCTTACGTTGCTTGGGCTTTCGATAGTTTCCTGGGTGATGATATTTCAGCGCGCGTTGGTGCTGTCGGCTGCCGCTAAAGGAGTGCTTAGTTTCGAGAACCGTTTTTGGTCAGGCATGGACCTGAGTCAGCTTTATAAAGAAGGAAGTCAGATGCAGAAGGAGGATATTCCGCTCGTGGGCATGGAGAGTATCTTTCGCGCTGGCTTTAAGGAGTTTATGCGTCTGCGTCAGCAGCCTAACATGGACAAGGAAGCGATAATGGAGGGCGCGCAGCGAGCGATGCGCGTGGCCTATTCCAGAGAAGAGGAGAAGCTCGAGAAGCATCTGCCGTTTCTGGCAACTGTCGCATCAGTCTCAGTTTACATCGGCCTATTTGGGACCGTAATAGGCATCATGAATTCGTTTATTGGGCTTGCCAGTCAGGCTCAGGTAACGATGCAGGTAATAGCGCCTGATATTGCCGAGGCGCTTATCGCTACTGCCATGGGTCTGTTCGTAGCGATTCCAGCGGTGGTCGTATACAACCGGTACACGGCGAATGTCGATAGCATCACCGGCAGCTACGTTACTTTCACCGACGAATTCTCAAGTATTCTGCATCGACAGATACATGCTGAATAAGCGCAGCTACTGAATAGGTTTGCTTGATGGAAACAATTGTCCGTAAGAAACGCAAACCAATGGGTGAGATTAACGTCGTGCCTTTTATCGACGTTATGCTGGTATTGCTAGTGGTGTTCATGGTGACCGCTCCCTTGCTCAATCAGGGCATCGAGGTGGAGCTGCCAGAGGCGAATAACGAGCCCTTGGCCATCGATGAGAACCAAGAAACGTTGGTCGTTTCGCTTACCGCCGAGGGAGATTACTTCATTAGCGTTGGGGCAACCGGTGAAGATCGTCAGCCGGTGACTTTGGAAACGTTGGGACAGCAAGTAGGCATAATCACCGCCGCGAATCCGACCATACAGGTTCTGGTAGAGGGTGATACACAAGCGGGTTGGGGGGCGATGGTAAATCTGATCACAACGCTGCAGGCGGCTGGGGTCGTGAACCCTAATTTTATTACCCAGCCGTTGGGTGTTCAGCAGTGAGTCTGCCAAACGACAAATGAAAGACACGTTCAACAATGTTGTAATCTACAACGGCTACCCGCTTTCGGTAGTGGTGGCCGTGACTTTTCACAGTGTAATATTGGCATTGCTGTTATATCTGCAAAGCAGTAAGAGCCCCGAGGCTTTGGAATTAGTCCAGCCTACAGTGGTGAAGGCATTGCTGATTCAAGAGAATCCTCAGGTTGCGAACGAGCGCAAGCGTTTGGAGCGGCGGCAGCAACAGCAGAGGGCTCAAGAACGGGAAGTCGCGCAGCAAGCTGTTGACGCAGAACAACTAAGGAAAGAACAAGCAGACGCCAGGGCGGAAGAACAAAGAGTGGCGCGAGATCTGGCATCCTTGCGGCAACGTCAGGAACAGGAAAAGCTGGATACAGAGCAACTTGTGCGCGAGCGCAAAGAGCAAGAAGAAATTGAGGAAGAGCGGCGCAGGCTAAGGGAGCTCGCCGAGGAGCAACGCAAGATAGAGGTTCGTGATAGGCAAAGACAGCAAGAGAGTGCGGACGCTGCTGCTGCTGAACTGGCCACCTCAGAATTCGAAATGGTACAAAGTGGTACGGCGATAATTCAACAAGCTGTGCAGAGTGTTTGGTCAAGACCGCCTAGTGCCAGAAATGGTATGCGGGCGATCTTGCAGATTAGGATGTTGCCTACAGGTGAGTTGATTGATGCGCTCATCACGCAGTCCAGTGGTGATCCAGCTTTCGACAGATCCGCAGAGAATGCGGTTTATAGTGCGGCACCGTTCAGAGAATTACAGGCATTGCCTATTAATGTGTTTAATGCGAATTTCAGGTCTCTTTCACTGATATTCCAACCCGAGGATTTACTGAATTGAATCTACGCAAATCGCTAACAATCATTCTGGTGGGCAGTCTATATTTGATGTCTTTTTCTGCACACGCGGAACTAAGCATTCAGATCACACAGGGCTCAGACAATCCAATTCCTATAGCCGTTGTGCCTTTTTCCTGGCAGGGCAATGGTGTGTTAAGTGAAGATATTTCACAGATAGTGATGAACGACTTAGAACAGGTTGGCGAATTTAGTCCTCTGTCTCGCTCGAACATGCTCAGTATGCCGAGTGAAGAACAGGAGGTGTTTTACCGCGATTGGCGCATTTTGGCTCAGGATTATTTATTGGTTGGCAAGATCGATAGAACTCCCGGCAGTCAATTAGTTCAAGTGCAATACGAATTCTTCGATATCAACCGCGAGATAAAACTTGCAGGCGAAGTCCTCACAGGAAGTGTGACCCAGCTTCGTGATATTGCACACGAGATTAGCAATGTGGTCTTTGAGCAAGTAACCGGTACACGTGGCGCCTTCACCAGCGAAATATTGTACGTGGTTGCCGAATACGTGAACCCTGAAAGAACAAATTTTCGTCTAGAGAAGGCAGACTACGACGGGCAGCGTGCACAGATTTTGTTGGAGTCTGTCGAGCCTATTATGTCGCCTAGTTGGTCGCCGACCGGAAGAGACGTCGCCTACGTTTCGTTTGAGACTGACCTGCCGCGAATCTATATTCAGAATATCGCCACCGGCGAAAGACGTCAGATAACAAATTATCCGAACCTAAACAGTTCGCCCGAATTTTCGCCCGACGGCACCAAGCTGGCAATGGTGCTATCCAAGGACGGTAGTCCAGATATCTATGTGCAAGACCTCACGACTAACCAGTTAACTCGGATTACAGATCATCCATTAATTGATACAGAGCCAAGCTGGACTGCCGATAGTCAATCTATCGTATTCATGTCAGAGCGCACTGGGCAGCCGCAAATTTACCAGATCGAACTGGGAGCCAGTTCTTTTGAAGTAGAGCGGCTAACTTATGACTGTTTTCAATGCCTTAATGGCATGTTTCTTCCCGATGGTGTGAATCT
>Ga0115003_10004255_pt1 | contig 11050 bp, 9 predicted proteins | sample ArcticOcean_MG_C_7_FD_88736 | JGI IMG/M metagenome (GOLD analysis project Ga0115003, IMG submission 88736) | Marine microbial communities from western Arctic Ocean - ArcticOcean_MG_CB11_88 | ecosystem: Environmental > Aquatic > Marine > Oceanic | place: Arctic Ocean: Canada Basin | collected... | reverse complement strand
CATAACTTGGACCAGTTGCCGATATGCCTGAATCATCACCAGCGGATTTGAAGATTTCATTGACAGCACGTTCTCCTCAAAGTCATGCTTCCTTAGTATACGTAAATATTCGAGAGCAGATTCAACCATACCTTCTGAGTTGTCGCCAAAGCGGTTCATTACACGGTCTGAAAGAGATCCATGGTTTGTACCGATTCTTAACGCACATCCATATTTTTTCAGGTTATTTATCAGAGGGAGCATTTTTTCCTCAACACGCGCCAATTCTTGCTGATACTGTTGATCAGTGTATTCACGTACTTCAAATTTTTTGCGGTCAACAAAATTACCGGGATTGATGCGTACTTTTTCGACGAATTCACAAACGTTGATCGCCAATTGCGGATTAAAATGAACATCTGCAACCAGTGGCCGTTTTATTCCGCGTTTATCCATTTCAGCTCTGATTGCTGGCAGACTATCTACTGATTTTTGATTTGGGACTGTCAAGCGGATGATCTCACAGTCGACTGCATCCAAACCGGCTATTTCTTCAATACATGCCTCAACATTAGTCGTGTCGGATGTCAGCATCGATTGAATACGAATCGGCTCCGTGCCTCCAATCTTGATGGCACCAATTGAAACTGTACTGGCCTGACGCCTTTTGGGGAGCAATTTAAGTTTTTAGCTAGGGGTTTTAGATTATTGTGATTAAGTAATAAATCTTAGATCACTTAGTATTATTTAAATCCTGTCGAAAACTGAACCATGTCCAGGGAGAAACAAACGTTCATAAAAGCGGTTTGCGTATTGATCGGTCATGCCTGCAATGAAATCACAAATGATTCTTTTTTGTTGAAGATCACTTTTTGCGGTTTTCCATAAAAGTTGAAAAGATGAAGGTAAGAGCATTTCCGGTTCAGCTGAAAGTGCGTCAAAAAGTGATAGCACGATTTTACGTCCCTTGAATGTGGCTGCCTGTACAGTGTTGAGCTGAATTACATGCCTCGAGACCGTTTCTTTAAGTGCCTTTAAGAAGCGCTGAGGTTCTTCCGGAAGTACTACATTCCAGCCCAGCAAAGGTTCTTCAAATTTCTCATTCAGTTTTAATTCAGCAGAAGAAATCAGTGCATGTACCAACGCACCAACTGCCTGCCTCCGGTTGTAACCTGAGTTGTTTGTACGTGTGAAAAGCATGGTTTCAATTTGCAGGAGATTGTTTTTCTCAGCCCATTTTGGATCCAGTTGATGTGCTACTTCCTGCCAGTGTTCAGGTGTCAGCAAACGTAAAACAATTCCATCCTCAAAATCATGAATCCCATAAGCAATATCATCCGCCAGATTCATCAGCGAGGCGTCAAGAGCTTTGTACAAAGAACGGCCGTGGCTGTGTTTTGTTGGAGAAGTATTTTCGGAGAAGCGTATTTTATCGGTATCTGAAAGTGGAGCTAGAATCCAGTTGAACACTTCCTGTTCTGTATCAAGAAAACACTTCGGTGGCTGCCATGTGCGTTGGAAATTTAAATGTGCAGATTTCTCAGTTGCTTCTGGTGGAGATGTGCGGCACAAGTTGGAGTACGGAATAGGATATTTCAACACTCCCAGCAAAGTTCTGCGGGTTAAATCTAATCCATTCTCCGGCGTATGTGATTCCAACAGGGACAGAATCCTTAAAGTCTGTCCGTTTCCTTCAAATCCTCCATAGTCGGCCATAGCATAGTTGAGTGCAGTTTCTCCACCGTGTCCAAAGGGGGGGTGTCCCAAATCATGGGCCAGTCCTGTCGTTTCTATCTGTTCTAGTCGTGGAAGCAGATCATTTAATTCTGGAAATCTCTTTTGTAAATTCAAGACAAGTCCACGCCCAATCTGTGCGACTTCCATTGAATGTGTCAGGCGTGTTCGATGAAAATCACCTTCAAGCACACCAAGGATTTGTGTTTTAGCCTGTAATCTCCGGAAAGCAGAAGAATGAATTACACGTGCCCGGTCTCGTTCATATTCTTCACGTTGATCTTCCTGCCGTTGTACTCCTGCAGGAGCACGTCGTTCTTTCCATTTGTTCATGTTAAAGTCTAATCACATCTGTTAGAATTAATTTTTTCTGTAGAACTTTTCATCAAAATCACTCTAAATTCTAACTTATTTCTAAAATATTTTCACGGATAAAAAATGTATCTGTGGCTAGTTGATTTTTGCAGACTAATTTCTTTTCAAAATGAAGACAGACCTAATTTTTTCAAATCACTTGAAAATTTTGACTGTTACACTAAAATTGAAGGGTTTAATCATTAAAACATTTAATGTTTAACAGTAATAATAAATTAGCGAAGGAGAACAAAGTTTGAGTGAAGATAAACTAGAAGTAGAAGGGACAGTTGTTGAGTCCTCCAAAGGAATTTTTCGAGTAAAGCTGGAAAATGATCACATCGTAATTGGTCATTTATCCGGAAAAATGAAAATGTACAAGATACGTGTACTACCTGGGGATACTGTCACAATTGAACTTTCTCCCTACGACCTGAAACGCGGAAGAATAGTGCGGCGGGAAAAAGTTGAACATTGAGAAAAAACTCAGCATAGAAGTTTCATTTAAATTTATGAAAATTGGTTTGTTACATCCAGTATACAACTGCTTATCGAGGGATTTAAAGCGTGATCTTGGATGAATATATTTGAGCAAACTATCTGTGATTTAACCGCTAGGGTACTACACTTAGTGGATGAGTCAGTAAGCTGGGAACCGTCTGTGCTCAACGCACTGGTTGAGAAACCTCCTAATCCTGAAATGGGCGACTATGCCCTTCCCTGCTACAGCTTTGCAAAAAGCTTGCGTCGCACCCCTGTAAAAATTGCTGAGGAATTAGCGGAAAAACTCCAATCATTTCTAAGTCCTGAATCTACAGTCACCTCAATACAGGCCGCTGGTTCATATCTGAATTTCACGGTGTCTCCAGTCGCGATAGCTGAAGCCGTGCTCCCCGATATTTTCAATGGTAGCTATTTCAAGGAATCCTCCAAGATTGCTCTTGAACGGGTGATGATAGAATATTCACAGCCTAATACTCATAAAGGCTTTCATGTGGGCCATATGCGCAATGTTGCGCTTGGAGACAGTCTCACACGCATTTATAAATATAATGGTTATGATGTGGTCGGAGTGAACTACATTGGAGATGTGGGAGCGCACATCGCAAAATGCTTATGGTATTTTCGCAATTACAATACCGAAACTCCTCCGCAGCATTTTCGCGGAGAATGGCTAGGTGAGTTATACTCTAAAGCAGTTAAAAAACTGGACGATGCTGAGGGGCAGGAGAAAATCACATTTCAGGCGGAGGTAAGTCATATCCTGCAAAAACTTGAAGCCAAAGATAAGGAGTTCACCGAAGAATGGGGAATGACCCGTGAGTGGTCAATGCATGATTTCCATGAGATATATAAGTGGCTTGACGTTAATTTCGATTATATTTTTTATGAATCAGAGGTTGATGAAGAAGGCAGAAAGATTGTAATTGAAGGAGAAGAAAAAGGGACATTTGAGCGCTCAGAAGGTGCCATCGGGATTAATCTTGAGGCAGAGGATTTAGGTTTTTTTATGCTGTTGAAATCAGATGGGAACACTCTCTATGCAACTAAAGACCTTGCGTTGGCACAGCGTAAATTTGACAAGTTTGGTGTTAAACGTTCTATTTATGTCGTAGGCGCAGAGCAGACTCTGCATTTTAAGCAAGTTTTTGCGACTCTAAAGCGGATGGGCTATTCGCAAGTTGAGCAGTGTTTCCATTTGCCATATGCGTTGGTCATGCTTCCAGAGGGGAAAATGAGTTCCCGTGCAGGTAATGTAATTCTGTTTTCTCAGTTGCGCAAGGAAATTATTAAAAGCATCCAATCCGCTCATTTGGCTGAACACAGCCTAGACTGGAGTCAAAAAGAGTTGGACGAAACGGCTCAAAAAATTGCTGTCGCTGCAATCAAATACGGAATGCTCAATCAGGATTCGAACAAACAGATTGTGTTTTCCATGAAGGACTGGCTGATTTCAGAAGGTGATACCGGTACCTATCTTGTTTATGCATACGTTCGTATCAGAAGCATCGGAAGGCAGATTTCGCGTGAGGTTAGCAAGGATATAGATTTTTCGCTCTTGACGCATGCCAACGAAAAGAAACTGCTGCGTCAGTTGCTGGATTTCAACCGCACTGTCTTAAACTCTGGAGAACAGTACCGTCCCTCATTGCTTGCGAGGATGCTTTATGAATTTTCCAAGGATTTCAGCAGAGCCTACAACACCTGTTCGGTAAAGCATGCAGAAACAGAAAAGCTGCAGGCTGCAAGGTTACTTTTATTTCATTGTGTTGCCGAAACACTTCTGCAGGGGCTTCATCTCCTTGGAATCACTCCACCGGAACGGATGTAATCTGGCGCAGAATTTTTGTATATTTAGGTCTATCAGTTCGAATATTAACAGAATGGACTGTTTGCCTACTCCCTGTATTTTCCAAGTTTTAGCTAAAATAAGAGTTATGCGCACCTTGTTGTTGCTCGTGATCTTTTGCTCTAGTTTTTCACTGGAAGCAAGAGCAGATTATTTTAAATGGGAAATTCTTTTTGCAGAAAAAGGTTTTGGTACTGAGTTCGAAACAATCCCAATGACTGCAGAAGGAAAAGTAGAATTTACAGATAAAAAAATTGAGTGCAGAATGGAGAGTTTCTGGACACGTATGGAAGCAGATTTGCTGCTCGAGGGAAAGACTTTAGTCTGCGTAAACAGAGACAAAGAGAATTCAGTTAGTGTAGTTTGTAGAGACAATAACCTTAACCGCAAATACAATCTGCTTAAAGAGCTTTATCCTGTTTCAAAAGCTGGTTTCCAGCTTTTGCCAAAAATGGGCAATAGTTCAGCATATTTGGAACTGCGTTGTTATTTTTGATTACTTTGTTAAAGCAAAGCTTTTAAAAGAGTCTGTACGGTTTCGTATGATTTTTTTGCAGCATTATTCAGGAATCCGTTAGAAAGCTTTTGTCCATTTGCTCCAGCTAAATCACTGAGACAACGTACCACAATTGCCGGAATTCCAAATTGCTCAGCAACCTGTGCAACTGCCCCTCCTTCCATTTCTATGGCCTGCGCGCCAAATTGTTCAAACAAAGCTCTTCGTGTTTCTCCGCACTGCAGGAAAATATCTCCTGTTAGGATTGTCCCCATTCGTACTCTCGGAAGTGCCGCCTTGATGGTCTTCTTTAATTCCACATCAAGTACAAACTCCAAAGAATTATTAGGAGGCCCCATTGGAATACTTCCCGCACGGTAAACCTGTAATTGACCGTCGTTCAACGAACCGTAATCATATTGAATGAGTGACTCTCCAACCACCATCTCTCCAATTTCCATTTCCGGGTCAATTCCACCAGCTACTCCAGAAAAAATCAGCAATTCGCAGTCAAATTCCTGAATCAGTAAGGTTGATACCAGCGCAGCATTAACTTTCCCAAGGCCGCATTCAACCACAATCAGATCATGATTCTCTTTTCTTTTACTGAAAAAAGTTCTACCTCCGAGCGTTCGAGCGGAATTTAGCTGCCAATCAAAATATTTTATTTCTTTAGGAATGGCGCAGAGAATTCCAATTTTCATAGATCGAGAATTTAAAAATAAAATTAATCAAAGTGTTTTTTGCAAATAGCTGGAAAATCCCGTTTTGTACACCAGTCATAAAACTTTCCGCTTCCGGATGTACAAGAAGCGGTGACAAAACTCAGGAACAAAAATGCTGTCAAATAATTTAAAAGACAGCGAAAGAAAATGTTATCTAATGCTGGATAATTGCTTCGACGAGATCTGAATGACTTATTCATCCTTTTCCGCTTAACTCAAAAACCAACTTAGCAAAATCTTTTGTTCCTCCGTCAGGAAGAAGTTTATGGAGCTTTTTACCCATTTCTCCAGGGACACGGTTCTCAAAAAAATTATTCCACCACTTAATTCCTTCAGTTGCTAAAACTTGCTGTGTAATTGATTCGGCTGCGTCCTTTTCCTTGATCAGAATGGAATTATCTTCCTGATGTGTTCCAGGAAGTGGAATTAGGACGGTGTCTTTTTGCAGAACAGCAAGTTCACCAATAATTCCCATACCTGCTCTCGTCAGTACTATTTCACTTTTAGCAAGCAAGTCACCCATTCCTTCGTGGACAATTTCTAGTGGGTGATAATGAGGATGAGAAAAAGATGAATTTTCCTTTTCAAAATTATTAACTGTTCCTGAACCAGTAAGATGAACAACCTGAAAATTATTTAGTAAGTGTTTTAATAACGGTAAAACCACACGATTTAATCCAACTGCTCCTTGACCACCTCCGGTGATAAGAATGAGCGGGATTTCAGGATGCAAACCAAAACGCTCATCCGCGAGTTTTGCATTTGCAGAAAATATTTCCTGACGGACCACAGGTCCAATTGACCGCTTAAAAGAAATTGAAGGGAATTGATTTGCGGTTTGCTCAAAATAAGCAACGAGCGCCTTACTAACTGGAGCCATCAAACGGTTGGCAAGTCCGGGGCGCACATCCATTTGCAGGATTATATGCGGAATCCTTAAAATCCAAGCCGCGTAAGCTACAGGTACGCTTACAAAACTTCCGGCAGATACAATGACTTGCGGGCGAAATATTAGCAAAAGCACTAAGCCCATTATTCCTCCGCCTAGAATAAACAAAGGATCGATAAAATTATGCCAACTCCAGTAGCGTCTCAGTTTTCCGGATGGAATAGCCACAAACGGGATTTCCGTTTGTTCTACCATTTTACGTTCCGGACCATTTTTGCTGCCGAGAAAAAGAAAGTGAGAATCTGTCCTTTGTTGACTTATTTCTTCTGCTAAAGCCAGCAAAGGTATAGTAGGACCACCAGAACCTCCTCCTGTAAACAAAACTCTAACAGGTTTTTCAATCATTATTTGCAACTCATTTTCAGACGTTGGAGTTTCTGGCATCAACGATGAATTGTGCCTTCTTCAATTCAGTTTGGAGAATACCGCTGACCTCCACTGCGTCATTGCAAAAAATCCATTCTACTCCACGGTTTATTTCACGAAAAAGATTGTTTTTTGACTTAGGATAACCAACACCAATTTTTTGTCCACAATCCAAGTGTTGTTTTACAATTTTTTTATGAAGCAGCAGATAATGTCCACCTAAACCTGCATATTTTTCATTCAAAGAGATTTTGCTCAAGGTTTTTGCGTTAAAGACCGCTACAGGAATTTTTGCTGAAGTGTCGACAAATTTAACTAGGACGAGCATTTCCGGATCAAGTGATAGCAGATGAAAATCTTCCCGGGGCTGTAGTGGGGCAAAGAGATCTTTAAGAATCATATTCTGTTTTTCTGGTTGGGGATAATGTTCTTCTTTGGCCTCCACCATCAAGTGCAGTTTACCTCCGTAACGCAGAAGTACTTCTTCCAATGTTGGCACTTGCGGACAGTATTGCTTTAATTCTGCTAACGTTGTTTCAGAAATCTTCAGATTTGAGCCGAACAATCTCAGTAAATCTGGATCATGTGCAACTACAGGATGTAAATCTTTTGTCCAGCGAAAATCGAGTTCAATCCCCCAAATGCCTTCTGTTTCAAGTGCATGGTCGAAAGCAGATAAAGTGTTCTCGTATACCGTTATGTTGTCATGTTGTCCTCGGTGAGAAATTATTTTGCACTTGCTCAAATTCTCTAAAGTAGGTGCTTTCTGGGGCACAATTGAAAAGATCGAATCACAGATCTGCATCAAACGGGATTCCAGCCAGTACGGTAGTTCCATAACAATCAGTGAATTAGGGTTTTAAAAAAGTTTATTTCCGTTTCCAGGGTCTTAAACAAGCTAAGCTTCTTGAGGTGGTTCTTCCCAAATCTTCTTCACAAATTTAAGCGGTCGCAACTTCTCAACAATTTTATGGAAAACAGGCCAACTTACAGATTCAAGTTTGATCCGAATATCTGCTTCTTTTTTATTTTTTCCTGCCGATTCGGAATTGATTATAGCAACACCTGCATCTTTTATAATTTTTGTTATCTGAAAAAGAATTCCTGTAGCATCAATGACATGCAAATGAATGACGTGTGTTCGAGATATTTTTTTCGAGATATTCCATAAAACATCGATAGGTATTATTCTGGACTGAGTCAGTTTTTTGTTGTTAATTATTTTCGGGCAGCCTACGAGGTGAATCTCAATTTCCTTGTCATCATGAATGAAACCTGAAATTCTATCTCCTGGAATTGGGAAACAGCAATTTGCGAGTCTGATTAATGGATTTTGCACATCATCAATCAAGAATATATTTTTATCTCCTCCAAACACATTCTCCCAAAATTCAGGTCTTATCATCTCTTTCAAACGTCCGCTACTTTCAAAATGAAGCAGTTTGTACTTTCTGAGAAACTGTTGTAAAGGTCGTTTTTGTAAACCAATTTCCTGAAAAAAATGATTTGCGGTTAAATTTTCAGCTTTCAGCGCAGATTTAACTACCGTAGATTTAATCCACTTTTCTACACTCAGTTCTTCACCTTTTTCTCTTAATTTGCGCTCCAGTAACGCACGTCCAGAATTTCTGGCATTTATAACTTTTTGCTGTTCTACTGCTCTTTTTATTTGGGTGCGGCTTTTTGCTGTTTTGACCTGGTTAAGCCACTCCTCTTTCGGATGAACACCCTTGTCAGTGATTATTTGCAGAGCTTCTCCTGTAAACAACTGCCTTTCACGAGGAACCCTTTTTTTAGTGGTACCTACCGAAGAAGGATTCACCAGAGCGCCGATGCAGTGGTTGCCAAGTTCCGTGTGTATTCCATAAGCAAAATCAAGCACAGTTGATCCTTGTGGAAAAACGAGCATATCTCCTTCGGGACTGTAGACTTGTACTTGATCAGACTGTACATAGCTCATAACATCGAGCATACGAACGTCTTTATCACCTGCCATCTGATCAAGTTGGCTCAGATAGATACGGTAATAGTCGGCAAGTTCGGTTGGACTTCCACTCCAATGTGCCATGATTCCATACTGATTCTTTGTCAGCATTTCTTCAGAAACAATTTCGATTAAGGTTTGTTCACCTTCAATTCTTAACTCAGTCTGTATTCCTTCATACCCATTCCAGAGAGGATTGCTGATATAATCTCTAATTTTAAGAGGGATGACATTATAATTGGTATGAACTATACCGAGTGCCTGAAAACAATCTAAGCTGTTTTTAACTACAATTCTGAAACCTTCTAATATATGATCGATCGGCCCGCTATCATGGATACGGGAAGAAGGATGAACATAAAGCGGTTCGACATTATGATAAGCAAACTTTCTTATTTCTAAATTATTTTGTAAAGAGTCTTTCATGGCCTTAATCGTTGAAATACGGTCTTTTTTCAATTCATCGATTTCAACCAATGTTTTCTGATATCTCTTTGGATAAAGTAATTTAAAACAAAGTTCGGTATGTTCCTGGCAAATTTGGGTCAATCCTAACCGTTCAGCAATCGGCACATATATATTAAGCGTTTCCAGACTGATCCGACGCTGTTTATCACGTGGCATGGCGTCCATGTCTCTCATGTTATCGAGCCGATCAAAGAGCTTGATAAACAATGCACGTACATCCTGCACCATTGTTTTCAACATACGCTGATATGTTGCGTCTAAATTATCGACAGTTAAATTTTTAGGACTTTTGGTTTTTTTAATTTTAGTTAATCCTGTAACTATATCTGCATACCAGGATCCATAACGTGCATAGATATCGTCGTGATTTATTGTAGTATCTTCAATAATATCATGTAATAGAGCGGCAACAACTGTAGGAGCATCAAGACCTGCTCTGCAGATATAACTTGCTACACGCAGTGGATGAATGATGAACGGTTGACCTGATTTACGCTCCTGGTTTTCATGATATTGGCCGATGTCTGAGATGGCTTGATTGAGTAGTTCCGAATCTTTGGGTGTACCATATTCCAGGACATAGCTGCGAATTTGTTTTTTCAAATCCGTAATCAAAGCTTTGTCACTTGCTGAAATGTTTGTATGTTTGCTACTCGATATCATCTTGTTAAGATTTTAATTTTATTGCGGTTGAAATCTTCTTGCCTGATCATTTCCGCTGCAATAACGCAATGTGGACTCCTTGCGCACAGGTTTCCAGCCAACTTCAAAATGTTGGCTCCATAACGACCCCCTTATTTCCCGGAAGAGATCAAAACTTTTCGGATCAACCCAGAAAAAAAAATAATTTTCTTCCGGAGGATTTTTTTTCATCAAATTTTGCAGCAATCCATCGTGCTCCGAAAGTTGATGCCACCATTGACCTGCTCCAGGCGAAGGTAAAAATTCTAGACAATGAGCGTGTCCACTCCCCGTTGTGAGTTTAATGGAGTATTGATTAAGACTCATTTGTTTTGGTAAAGTTTCCTTGCCTGAAAGGTACTTTTTTAAGTTTTGATAAACTAATGCCCGATCCAGATATAAGATACGATCATCCCTCAGTAAAAACAAAAGGTTGTTTTTTTGAGAAGCATGCGACCATGGAATTTTAATTTTTTCAATATTATCAAATGGTTGTTCTTTTTGTGGTGTTTGTTCACTTTTTTTTAAGAGTGAAAACATTGCCATGAAAACTGCCAGAACAACCAATATTCCGACATTGTTTGAGACAATGTCAACTAGAGAGTCCAAGTTTAACAAACCCGGCAAATCACCTAAATATCCCCTTTTGTTTCGCATTAATTTTCATCTTGCTGTGATACTTCTTCTTTTTTCTTAGTTTGCTCGAAGGCATCACGCGCTTGAGCCTTCTCTTTTTCATGGTGAGAATACTGGTATTTTACAAACCAGTTAGATACTTTCTCCGCTAAATCAGGACGTTTGATATGGACACAGAGGTCCACCAGTTTTTTTAAGGTGCTGTTTTGTGGATCAAGCTTGATGGCTTCTTCATAAAATAGGATTGCACTTTTGTACTTACTGTTTTTTTCTGCTTCTTCTGCTTGACTAATTTTTGCCTGAACTTCTGTTTGAACTTCTTTATTTG
>Ga0115003_10004253_pt1 | contig 11056 bp, 9 predicted proteins | sample ArcticOcean_MG_C_7_FD_88736 | JGI IMG/M metagenome (GOLD analysis project Ga0115003, IMG submission 88736) | Marine microbial communities from western Arctic Ocean - ArcticOcean_MG_CB11_88 | ecosystem: Environmental > Aquatic > Marine > Oceanic | place: Arctic Ocean: Canada Basin | collected... | reverse complement strand
TTTTACGGGTATCTACGTAGGCTGGAATAGAGCTATCTGACATCAGGCGCGCATAATAGGCGTATGGCCGTCATCTGTCAAAGATTTCTCGCAATTTGTATAGCTTAGATAATTCTGTAAGCATATGTATTTAAAGCTATTTACCCAATTTTTGTATTAACGCGTCTAGATGATTTGGGATAGCAGCTTCCACACGGATAGGCGCGCCCCCTTCAGGCAGTTCAAATTCGATTTTCCAGGCATGAAGGCAGAGGTTTTTTACCTTCGACAAAGCGCTGTTCTTAGCTTTAAAAGTGTACTTATCGTCCCCCACTATTCCATGCCCCGAATGCTGGCAATGCACGCGAATTTGATGGGTACGCCCAGTCTGAGGCATCGCTTCTATCAGGCTTGCGCCCTCGAAATGCTGCCTCACCGCGAAGCGAGTCAGAGAGGGTTTGCCGCTTTCAAGCACCCGAACGATGCGCTCATTCTCCCCTACGGGGTCTTTTTGTAAGGGTGCATCGACGACAGTAAGGGACTCAGGCCATATGCCATGAACCAATGCAATATAGTGTTTTTTTACATTTTTTACTTTAAATTGGTTCTGTATATACTTTAAAAATATGGAGTTTTTAGAAATAACAAGACAGCCTGTAGTGCCCCTATCGATCCGATGGGCCAGTTCCAATTCACCCCATTCAGGCTTACATTGACGAAGCGCTTCGATGAGGCCCATGGCGACACTGGTGCCACCATGCACCGCCATGCCGGCCGGTTTATTGATCACCAGCAGATCATCGTTCTCCAGCAGGATGCTATTTATTAAAAACTCCTGCAGTGCCGGACTCGGCTTCGCCGTCTGTTCGCTGTAGCTAGATGTGTAGGGTGGAATGCGGACTTCATCCCCCAACTCCAGCTTCCGGTCAGGCTTACATCGCTTCTTATTAATCCTTACCTCACCTCGGCGGATCAGTCGGTATACACGCGTCCTAGGAACGCCTTTGAGATGCCTAATAAGAAAGTTATCCAGACGCTGGCCAACATGAGACTTTTCGACGCGAACCAGCTGGACACCGTCACTGACACTTGTATTGCTTTTCACGGACTTCCTCTGGTTAAGACCTAAGATTAAGATCTAACGGTTAATAGCGGTATTAAAGTACTAAGAGTTCACTAATTTCAAGAATTCGCTATTTTACACCAATCTGCGCTTCGAATAATGGTGTACAATTCTTTCCTTTTTGCGCTTGCCTAAATCATGAATACCCTCAAACACACACTAAATAAGCTCGTTGGCGAGGCCCTAAGCGTTGTCTCGGGCCTCACTGATTGCGACCCTAATGTCATAACCGCCTCTAAGCCTGAATTCGGTGACTATCAAAGCAATGGAATCATGTCGATTGCCAAGAAAGTGGGAACCAATCCCAGGCAACTGGCTAGCGATGTAGTTGAAAAAATAACTGCTGATGCGAACCCCCTTATCGCGAAGTTAGAAGTAGCCGGCCCAGGCTTTATCAATATCCACCTATCCGATACCGCTTTAATGCAGCGCGCATCTGAAATTCAGAACGATACGCGAAAACTTATACCGACCACAAACAAAGTCGATAAGATCGTGGTCGATTACTCTTCACCCAACCTGGCTAAGGAAATGCACGTTGGGCATCTGCGCGGCACTATCATAGGCGATTGCCTAGCACGTGTACTTGAACGCCAAGGTCACGAAATAATACGGCAGAATCACGTTGGTGACTGGGGAACCCAGTTTGGAATGTTGATCTGCTATATGCGCGAACTCAGCGTCTTGCAAGGCGATCTGCCAACCCAGCTTGCCGACCTTGAATCTTTTTACCGGGCAGCGAAGGAACGATTTGATGCTGACCCAGAGTTTGCCGACACGGCGCGCGGCAGTGTTGTGAAACTTCAAGGTGGCGATGCAGATCACTTAGTAGTCTGGCAGCAATTCATCGACGAATCGTTGAAGCACTGCCAGGCACTATATGACAAGCTTAATGTAACGCTAAGCCGTAAAGACCTCAAGGCAGAGAGCTTCTATAACAAAGACCTCGAAGGTGTTGTAAAGAAATTGGAGGAGGCTTCCCTGCTTTCAATTTCTAATGGCGCGCGCTGTGTGTTCTTACCGGAGTTTACCGGGAAAGACGGCGAGCCGTTGCCGGTGATCATTCAGAAAACAGACGGCGGCTATCTTTATGCCACGACAGATCTTGCCGCTGTTCAATTTCGTTCTTTTGATCTAAAAGCAGAACGTTCACTGTATGTTGTCGATGCTCGGCAGTCGCTGCACTTTCAGCAGGTGTTCGCCGTTGGGCGTAAGGCAGGATTTGCCTCGGAAAATATATCGCTGGAACATATCGCGTACGGCACAATGATGGGAAGCGATGGCAGACCGTTTAAGACTCGCTCAGGTGATACTATCAAACTAGTAGATTTACTAGATGAGGCGATCCGACGTGCTCACGAACTGGTTTCAAAGAAGAATCCAGGCCTAGACGAAACAACCTACCTTGAGATCGCTGAGAAGGTAGGTATTGCCGCTGTTAAGTACGCGGATCTATCAAAGAATAGAACTAGCGACTACGTTTTCGATTGGTCCAGCATGTTGTCATTCGAAGGCAATACTGCACCGTACCTTATGTATGCGTATGCGCGGATTCGCAGCATATTAAGAAAACAGAATTCCGGCTTACAGGGCGTGCAAATTACTTCTGTATCTGAGGTGGCTGAGAGGAATTTGTTACTGAAGATTATGCAGCTATCAGAGGTTGTAGACATGGTGGCAAGAGATTGCTATCCGAATTTATTGTGCAATTATCTCTATGAACTAGCAGGCATGTTCATGCGCTTTTATGAGTCATGTCCTATTCTAAAAGCGGATGCACAGCTCAGAGACTCGCGTCTGGCGTTGTCCGCTCTTACGGCCGCCACACTCCACCAGGGTCTTGATTTGCTAGGCATTGAAACCCTCGAAAAAATGTAGCAGGTTCTTGCCGCAGAAATGCTGCTGCAAGAACGTCACTTTCGTCGCTACACCCTAGACTAACCTACTAACTCTAGTAGCAGCTTATTGAGCCGCGCGGAGAAATCTGCGGGATCTTCTAGTTGCACACCATCAGCAAGACCAGCTTGGCCAAACAAGATAGAGACTATATCGCCAAAACGATCTTCGTCCGCTTCCTTATCTAGCTTTACTACTAAGGGGTGGGTCGCATTTATCTCAAAAATAGGCTTTGTTTCAGGCACTGCCTGACCCGAGGCTTCCATTATTTTTCTCATCTGCATACCCATGTCGTGATCATCTACAGCAAGACATGCAGGGGAGCCCGTTAAGCGATGAGTTACCCTGACTTCTTTGACCTTATCGCCAAGATTTTCCTTGATTCGCTCAACCAAATTCACGAATTCTTTCTCGGTCTTTTCCTGTATTTCCTTATCTTCTTCGTCTTCCAACTTCCCGAGATCTAATTCACCGCGGCTTATATCTTGAAATTGACGGCTATCGAAGTCCTGCAAGTGGCTCATTAACCACTCGTCGATTCGATCATGCATCAGTATTACTTCAATACCCTTCTTCTTAAAAATCTCAAGATGAGGGCTATTGCGACCCGCTTTTGCAGAATCTGCGACAAGATAGTAAATCTTCTCTTGATCATCCTTCATACGTGAAACGTAATCATCGAGGCATTGATCTTGTGCATCTGATTCTGAATGAGTAGTTGTAAATTGTAAAAGCTCTGCAACCTTCTCTTTGTTCGCGAAATCTTCAGCAGGGCCTTCTTTTAAGGCCTGACCAAACTCGTTCCAGAAGCCGTTGTATTTATCTTTATCTTTTTTGCGCATTTTTCCTAGCATGTCTAAAGCACGCTTGGTTAATGCGCTGCGCATAGAATCTACCACGGGATCTTTCTGTAGGATTTCACGCGAAACGTTAAGCGAAATATCATTCGAATCTACAATGCCCTGCATGAAGCGTAGATAGAGCGGCAAGAATTGTTCCGCATCATCCATAATGAAAACACGCTGAACATATAACTTTAGTCCCCGCGCAGAATCTCTATTCCACAAATCGTACGGTGCGCGCGCCGGCACATAGAGCAAGCTCGTGTATTCCAGCTTACCCTCTACTTTGTTATGACTCCATTCAAGTGGATCTTCGAAATCATGGCTAACCGATTTATAAAATTCTTTGTACTCGTCTGCTTTCACATCCTTACGAGAGCGAGTCCAAAGCGCTTTCGCTTCATTGACAGCCTCATACTCTGCGGGTCTGTCTTCCTCTTTCTTCGCTTCACCATCTTCATCCGTATCCGCCCCCCCCATGTCTTCTTTGTGCATCAAGACAGGAATAGAAATATGATCAGCGTATTTCTTTACGATACTGCGTAAGCGGTAACTCTCAGCGTATTCCTTTTCCTCGGTCTTAAGGTGCAGCGTAATTTCCGTGCCGCAGCTCGACTTAACCGTAGCCTCAAGTGAATAGTCTGCCTCTCCTTTGGAAACCCATAAAGTCGCTGCTTCTTCAGAAGTACCTGCCTTACGGGTTCGCACCTCTACCTTATCGGCGACAATAAAAGCCGAATAGAAGCCAACACCGAACTGGCCGATTAGTTGGGAATCCTTCTTTTGATCCCCGGTCAAATTCTCCAAAAATTGTGCTGTACCCGATTTAGCAATGGTCCCCAGATTGCTGATCACCTCGTCTCTAGTCATACCAATGCCGTTATCGCTGATCACGAGGATGTTCTTCTGGGTGTCGAAATCAATTTGCACCTTCGGCTCTCCGCCGCTTTCCAGTAGCTCAGGCTGAGAAAGAGCCGCGAAGCGCAATTTATCCGCTGCGTCGGAAGCATTCGATATCAGTTCCCTCAAGAAGATCTCTTTATTGCTATAAAGAGAGTGAATCATTAACTGAAGTAGCTGTTTCGCTTCGGTCTCGAATCCTCTGGTTTCCGCTTTCTGTGCTGCCATTTACTAATCCTCGTTATGTTCGCTGGCTAAGTCGAAAACTCGACCCATAAAAAAACCCAATCTGCAGACTTTGCTGCATGATTGGGTCTTAAATGGGGGCTTAGCTTGGTATTTCAAGCTTCCCCCACTACCTCAATTTACTGTAATGACGGATAAGGCTGATAGAAATCTATAGCATCTTCCTTACGCCCAGAAATGGTATTGTAGAATGTACGGCGTCCATCTATCGCACGAATGAAATCCCGAGCCGAGTTGCTTGCACGCTCATCACCGGCGTCTGCTGCGTCTGTAGCGGCTTCTTCAGCTGCATCGAAATTACGCAATTCTAAAAAGGCACGCGACAGAAACATCAGCGTATCAGAGCGATCACTAAGGTCGCCCTTATCGATAGCCGATTGAAATGCTTCTGCTGCTGATTCATAGTCATGTAGCACGTAATGGATGTAACCCAGTGTGTCGTAGCCGTCACCTGTTTCATCAGCTTCAGCTGCACCCAAAGCAGGATCTAGCGCTTCTTCGTACTCACTCGCCATTAAGTACATCTGGGTCAGACGTGTTAGATTTTCCTCGTCATTTTCGACGATTTCCTTCCCCATACCTTCGACAAGTATTTTACTTCCAGTGTACGGAGCATCAATTCCCGCCAGAGATTGCGCCAGGTTAACATAGCGTGTGTCATCCTCCATCAACCCTTTCAAATAAAAGAGATTTAGTGCCTGCACACCGCGGTCGTCTTCTTCTAAGCTCGAATAGATTGCACTGAGGTTTTGCCAATCAGCTCTATCGTCGAAAAGTACGATCATGGTCTTGGTAAGCTCTAGTGCTGACTCATAGTCCTCTAATGTGAAGTACAGTCCGTTCAGGTAAGAATAATCGTCCCTATCTAGAGCTTCGCCATCAGCAAGCATTAACTCCATACGATCTATCCAAAATGGCTTTGCCGCTTCAAAGTTTTCTAATTGATAGTGCGCGTAAGACAGTCCACGAAAAACCACTTCTTCTTCGAATTCAGACAAATTACGCCATTCCTCATAATTTTCAATTGAGCCCTGCCATTCTTCCTCAGAAGCATACAATTGGCCTAGGGATCTATGGGTACGTAACCGTTGATCTGCTCGTAATGTTTCAATTTCGAGCATCTCTTCGAATATGCCAATGGCACCAACGTAATCTTCCGTATTGAGGTAATAGTTTGTGTAGAAACTGAGTAATGTGGATTTTTCAAAATCATTCATGCGCTCGAAGCGACGCTCGCGAAGATCATCCAGCTCAATCTTTGCGGCCACGTAATCAGGCTCTTCATCTTCTTCTTCAGGTTGTAACAAGCTTTGAATTTCGGTAATAGCTCGTATGACAGCAGGACCTAATGTTCCCGACGTTCTCGCTGCCGGCGGTGCACGCTGCTCCTCTCCTGCGGTTACGTATGAAATAGGCAACATAGTAACGCTGAGCACCGCCAAGAGGTACCCCAGCTTAAATTTGTTAAGTAGTCTCATCATTAGTTGTCCTCCAGTTCGTAGCGGAACACGTACTGTACATTTTCTACAGCCACGCCTTGCCCATCGACAACGCGTGGTTGGAATTTGAATCTACCAGCGGCACGGATTGACGAACGATCGAACATAGATTGAGGCTCAGCATCTACAACAACAACTGAGTCTTCTACAACATTGCCAAGACCATTCACTGTAAAACTAACTAAACACCATCCTTCAATCCCTCGCTGTGCTGCACGAGTTGGATATTGGGGCGCTATTGCAACGAGTGGTAACATGTCGCCATCCGTCGCAGATATTGATGCATTACTCAATTGAAGACCCGTATCTATCTCTATAGATGAACGCTCAATGTTTAGAGACGGGCCATCAGATAAATTCACCTGGCGCTCTTGAATATCTTCTACAACTTCGGTGTCATCCTGAATTGGTTCTGGCTTGTCAATTTCTTCGATAACTTCCAACAAAATTTCGGGCATTGTTGCATCGACAATTTTTACCACAGAAACGCGTTGGTCGAGGTCTGCACCTGTCGCGATCAAAGCCTGCATGAAATAGAACAGACCTAAAGTTATGCCAGCTGCCATTAGCATGGAAACAGCCCATCTAATTAGAATCATCATAGTCTATGCCTCCGCTGAAATTGATACATCGAGAATATTCGCTTCCCTGGCTGCTTCTAAAATGAGCATAACTTGTTCATTATCGGCATCAGAGTCCGCTTGAATTATCACTGCTGAATTAGGAGCATCAGCTAGCCTCAGCTCAAAACGTGATCGGATAAATCGAGGATCAACTTGATCTCCATCTATCCAGATATCGCCACTTGGTCCTACTGCAATAAGTATAAGGTCACCTTTCTTGCTTTCAGCTGTCGAGGCTTCCGGCCTAGTGACTTCGATACCCGCCTCGGTGACGAACACGGAGGTCACGATAAAAAAGATTAGAAGGATAAAAACAACATCGAGCATAGGGGTGAGATCAATCTCGCCTGCTTCTTCGGCGTCCTTCCTTTTCATTAAACCTGATTTCATTATTCCACCTTGATTCAAATAATTTCGATCAATAAATAAGACACTATTGTGGGGGCAAGCTCTTTAGCAAAGCTTGACCCCAATAGGCAATTAGTTGCTCAACGGTAAATGGTCTTCAAGTAACTCCATATCGCGATCAACTTTCGCCTTCAAGTAGTTAGAAGCGAAAATCCCCGAGATAGCACCTACCATGCCCGCCATTGTTGGTATGGTTGCCATAGACACCCCACCCGCCATTGACTTCGCATCACCACCGCCAGTAACAGCCATTACGAAAAACACCGTGATCATTCCAGTCACCGTTCCAATCAACCCAAGAAGTGGACAGATGGTAACGAGTACTTCGATGATCGGTAGTGTGTTTCGAACATCCAATGAAATTTTTGAAATCATCATGGTGCGAATCTGATGCGCGCTCCACGATTTAGTGTCCGAGCGTGCATTCCATGCAGCCAAGGTGTTCTTCACATTGGCTTTATGGGTTGTATTCAAATACCAAATTCGCTCAAACACTAGTGACCACTTCACTAAAAGAAGCATGGCGATGACGTTAAGCACCGGCCCACCACGCTCCATAAAAAGTGTCACTGAATCAGTAATGTCCAAAAATGCAAAATACATAGACTCTTCCTCCGCTACTGGCTAGCGATTCGCAGACTGTTCGGCTTTCTGCGCGATCATGCCAGTAGCCTGCTCTTCCAGGATATGGATGATGTTGTCAGCACGGCTCTTCACTACTGTATGCATAAAGATAGTAGGAATTGCCACAACGATACCCAGCACAGTAGTCATCAATGCCGATGAAATACCGCCGGCCATAATGGTCGGGTCACCCGCTCCGTATACCGTGATCTGCTGGAATACAGTGATCATGCCGGTAACCGTACCAAGCAATCCGCCCAGAGGCGCGATAGTCGCAATCATCTTAATTAGTGTAAGCATGCTTTCAAGTGAAGGCGTTTCTTGCAGAATCGCTTCACCAAGCTTGAGCTCTAAAGTTTCAGTATCTGCATTTGGATTAGACTCAGCGACTAGCAACACTCTACCTAGTGGATTGTTCTTAGATGGCTTGTCGCTCTTAAGTTGACTGCGAACCTTTATGGATACCAAAGACAATATAAGAAGACGTAAGAAGCCAATCAATATCCCGACAATACCAACACCGATAATGATGAAGCCAATAGGGCCGGAATTATTTCTAACCTGCTCCTCTACCGATGGAAAGTTAACTAGATTAGCCATTACCTGGCCACCTACACCACCAGTCGGGTCAATACCGATTTTTGTAAAACCGCTAGTTGAACTTTCCAGTGCGCGTGCCGCAGCTAGCATTCCAGCTCCAGGTTGTTTGGGAAGAACCTGAAGATGACCGATATCGCCATCGTAGCTGAGATACTCGCCCTCTGAAATTACGTTGAAGTTACCGATACGCGTGATGCTGCGGTTTACAGTATCTCCTGTAGGCAATGCAACATCACCGTTGTATTTTGAAATGCGTGCAGATTCAACAACCTCCTGTTGCATATAAAACCAAAAGCGCTCTATTTCTTCAGGGTTCAATTGCTCAATGGTGCTGCCTGCTTTTGCGATGAAGCCTTCAATAAATTCAGATCGACCAGGATATTGCGCACTGATCAGTGAATTTTCAAAGTTGCTCAAGAAGTCGCCAGCCACGCCCTGCAGCGTACCGAAGAGTTCGTTCAAGTCACCACGACGGTCGCGCAGGATGTCACGCTTGTCACGGATAATGATTTCATTAGCTTCAAACTGGTCACTAAGGTCGGATTGTGTTTGCTCTTGCTCAACAATTCGTTCGTTAGTGGTGTCGAGAATCTGTTGCTGATTACTCGCGTTCTGTTCAAACTCCTGTTGACGCTGGACATACTCTGCAGACTCAGCAATGCGATCATTCTCAACCAAGTCCAGTAGACCAGAAAGAGAGGAAGCGTTCTGTGCCAAAACAAGGTTAGAAGTCAGTCCAAGTAGACAGGCTGTAGCCGTTAGGCCGGTAATCTTAATTAGATTTCTCATTGTGCCACCTCCGGAGCCAATACAGGCAGTTCAATGATTTTAGGTGCATCTAAGCTGGATGCGACGCGGATAGCAGTCTGTACTGCTGTTCTGTATTCACCGGCGGGTAGTTCAACCCACTGCCGAGCATTGTTATCCCAGGCTCCAGTAACTTGACGGTCTGTAGTTTGATACATCAAAGCTACACGACCTATTCTTACGATATTGACATCGCGTTCAGCGCCGCCAATCGCGATGGTATCTGGATAAGTCGCGTTAGTGCGGCCGTAGGTCGCCTCTGTTTGATAAATCACCAGAACTTGACGGAATTTCTCCGCGATGGAGACGTCCGGATTGTCGATGGCGTCTCTGGCAAATTGAAGCCGGTTGGCACGTTCATCGACTTGGAAGGGATAGTCCAGTTCGACGAATTGCTCGATGCTAGAAAGCATCTTTTCCATCAATAGCGGAATCTCGCGAGTGATTGATTCAACGCTTGCGATAGACTCATCCAAGGTAGCGATATTGCTTTCCTGAATAGAGACTGACTTACGGAATCCCGCATTCAGCACCAGTAGTGCCTCTAATGCGTCATTCTGTCGCTTAAAATCTTCAAACGTAGAGCTTGTTGAATTCGCTAAACGGTTAATTTCTTCCTGTACTGCAGCGGCTTGGGTGTTCTTAGCCCCTATAACGTCCATAGCCTGATCAAGAATACTGCTATCTACGAGAATTTCCGCAGCTTGAGCCGATGCCATGATGCAAGACATGAGCAATGCAAGAGCAGTCATACTCATATTTGTAATTCGACGGTTTTTCATATGCCATCCTATTTTCTTGTTAAATAATCAGATCCGAACTATTAAGTTTTTGCTTCAGGTCAAAAAATCAGCAATAACTAGCGCAGACACAACAAACTATTTTTCTTAGTGCCAGCTAACTAACAACTGGCTTAACTGTCAAAAAATCCCGGGGTTTTTCTAAATCCCTCGTAACTGACAGTTTTCTTGAACCAAGATTACCTATGGTTACCAATCTACCCAAACTTAGAAAGTTTGAGGCGGTTCGTAACCAATCAATTAGCTTTACTATTGGTGGTAAATATAGCGGCTAAATAGTCCCTTAAATTCAGCGTTTTAAGCGTGAATTTCGAGTAAGACTATCACACTACATCGCGCTTATAGAACCCTTTCGATTAGAAAAGTTAAGCGCGATGCGAGTAATAGTTAAGAGCAGCGGTTGAGATAGTTCGTTGAGATTTTAAGGAGGGAAATACCGAGCAATAACTGCCTGGAAAACTACCAACCAGTTATATCGGAAAGACCGGCTCCTATTTCAGCCAGAGAGCGAACAGTCTTCACACCGGCATCTTGGAGTGCGGCAAATTTCTCGTCAGCTGTTCCCTTGCCGCCAGAGATTATTGCACCGGCATGGCCCATGCGTTTGCCAGCAGGTGCAGTTACACCAGCAATGTAAGCGACAACTGGCTTGCTCACGTTGGCTTTGATATACGCTGCCGCTTCTTCTTCGGCAGTGCCGCCAATTTCT
>Ga0115003_10004249_pt1 | contig 11062 bp, 7 predicted proteins | sample ArcticOcean_MG_C_7_FD_88736 | JGI IMG/M metagenome (GOLD analysis project Ga0115003, IMG submission 88736) | Marine microbial communities from western Arctic Ocean - ArcticOcean_MG_CB11_88 | ecosystem: Environmental > Aquatic > Marine > Oceanic | place: Arctic Ocean: Canada Basin | collected... | reverse complement strand
GGTCTATCCGGTCTAAACGGTCTATTAAGTCAGTCAATCGAGGTCGTCCTAGCGTTGAATTTCGGGGGGCCGCGGCGCTGATTTGAATTGCCAGCACTTTAACAGTAGCAATATCATCCACACAGATTGGTTTACCGCAGGCTGTGTGGTTAAATGCACGACTACATCGCTAGCGCGTCGACACTTTCTCAGGCTGGGAATATTACATGAAAATCAGGTCAATTATTTTACTCATATTGAGTTTGTCTGTTATCACCGGATGCTCTTGGCTGGGAGGGGGCGACGACGAGTCTTCTGAAGACGAAACCTCGGGCTACACAGAAGTCGATTTTTACGAAAAAATTCAGAGCAGTTTAAATTCCAGCAACTGGTCGGTGGCGATTAGCAACCTACAGCTGCTGGAGTCTCAGTTTCCCTTTGGCAAGTATGCCGAGCAGGCTCAGCTGGAGTTAATGTATGCCCAGTTTAAGTCCGGCGACCACGATTCGAGTATTGCCGCCGCGGACCGATTTGTTCGCCTACACCCACAGCACCCCAACGTGGATTACGCCTTTTATGTTAAAGGGCTCTCTGAGATCTCTCAGTCAACCAGCGCCTTCGACAATTTTCTGCCGACTGATAACACTCGCCGTGATATTGGTTCCGCTCGCGATGCTTTTGGTACTTTCTCAGAGTTACTCAATCGTTTTCCCAGCAGCCCCTATGCTCCCGATGCGCGCAAACGCTTAGTTAACCTGCGCAATCAGTTAGCCCGCGCTGAGATACATGTTGCTAACTATTACTTCTCCCGCGGTGCCTATTTGGCCGCAGCCAATCGCGGTCGCTTTGTAGTTGAGAACTTTCAGCAGACTCCTGCGGTTCCCGATGGCCTTGCAGTTATGGCACAGGGTTACCAGATGTTGAGCATGCAGGAACTTTCAGACAATGCGGTGACCGTATTGGCCGCCAACTATCCAGAGCACCCGGCACTGAATGCCTCTGGCGAGTTTGATTTTGATCAGCGCCTGATCGGCAGCGGCGATTCGTTTTTAGGTAAGATTACCTTTGGTCTGATCGAGCGCTTGCAGCCCCCGGCCTTTGACTCCCGGGCGATCTTCAATCGTTCCGTGCGCGAAGCCGAACTGATTGCCACCAATGAAGCCAAGAAAGAAGAACCACGCTCGATTTGGAACCGTATCACCTTTGGTCTAGTCGACTAACTTTCCACTATCCAAAGGGTCGTTTCGGAGCTTATGAACAAGGCAGCTATTATTCAAGAAATGCGGGTTATCCCAGAGATCGTCCCGCAATCTGAGATTCAACGAAGAATTCACTTTATCAAACTTCAGCTCACTACCGCTGGCTGTAAAACCCTGGTTCTGGGTATTAGCGGCGGGGTTGATTCATCAACCTGTGGCCGTCTCGCACAACTCTCCATTGATCAGTTAAATGCCGAACAAGCCTGTAGTGACTATCAGTTTGTCGCTGTGCGCCTGCCCTATGGCGTGCAGATGGACGAAGACGATGCCCAGGTGGCACTGAGCTTTATCCAGCCGAGCAAGAGCCTGACGGTAAATATTAAAAGCGGTGCCGACGGCATCCATAAGAGTGTCTGTGACACTCTCACTGAGAATGGCCTGCACCCCCAGAGCGATGGGGTCACCGATTTTGCCAAGGGCAATCTCAAGGCCCGCGCACGAATGGCGGCACAGTATGAGATCGCCGGTATTCTCGGCGGTTTGGTGCTGGGTACCGATCACTCGGCAGAGAACATCACTGGCTTCTATACTAAGTTTGGTGATGGCGCCTGTGATCTGGCACCGCTGTTTGGCCTGAGCAAGCGTCAGGTGCGGCTGTTGGCAAAAACCCTGGGCGCTCCAGAATCATTGGTTATCAAGACCCCTACCGCAGATCTGGAATGTCTGATGCCACAGAAGGCTGACGAGCAGGTTCTCGGGCTGAGTTATGACGAAATTGATAATTTTCTTGAAAACAAAGCAGTCTCTCAAGAAGCCGAGGATCGGCTGATTGCTATTTATAATAAGACTCAACACAAGCGTTTGCCCATAGCGACGATTTACGACTGATCTAATCAAGACCACTCTGATTAAATTGCTATAACAGTCCAGAGTCGACGCAAGCGGCAAACCTGTACCTGAGTTAACTCCAATTTGGATGGAGAATTGACTATGCAGGAAGCACAGCAAGACAGCCTCGTCCCCTCTAGGTTACTCAAGTTCTACTCCGGCTACAGGCTATTTCTAGCGGCACTGCTGCTGTGGTTGGGTTACTCAAATCACTCCCCAATCTATTTCGGCGACAGTGACAGCGGTCTCTTCTCTATTACCGCTGCAGTCTATTTCACTGCCAGTCTGATCAGCCTGGCGCTGCAATAGCATATGAGGGATCTCTTTCCAGATACCGGGCATCGCCTCTGGGTGCACAGAGCCCACAGAGATAATACCGGCATTGCCTGAGCTAGTGCCTTCGCCGGGGGCCAAACGATCCACGAGAGTGACCTGGCGGCCCTTGTCTTGCAGATAGAGGGCAGTGCAAATGCCCACGATGCCGGCGCCAACAACCACGGTTTGTGCTTCGCTTTGCATGGTTGATAGCCCATCGGGTGAGTGATGCGTGAAACGCTAATATATATACTTAGCTGTACAGTATAGGAATCCACTAGGCAATGCTAAGGGCAAAATCTCTAGCCCCTAAAACAGAAAAACCCTTGCCAGCTTATGCGTGCAAGGGTTTTAAAAATCGCGTCGCTGTTTTGAAAAAATGGTAGGAACACGCAGACTCGAACTGCGGACCCCTTGCATGTCATGCAAGTGCTCTAACCAACTGAGCTATGCTCCTATTTCTTCTGAGGAGCGCATTCTACACAAGCCCCTCAATTCTGCCAAGGAAATTCAAGACAATTCGAATTACAGTTAAGCAGGTGACAACTTATCGTCGAATAAGACTTTATCAAACGGATTTACATCAATCGAAAAGGATTTTTCATGCTCCAACCTGTGATTATTGCCGGTGGCTCTGGCACTCGACTATGGCCCCTCTCCCGGCAACTCTATCCCAAACAGTTCCTGCCAGTAGTTGGTGACAAAACCATGTTACAGGCCACGCTAGAGCGCGTCCAAGGCCTCGACTGCGCGCCACCGATTATTATCTGCAACGAAGACCACCGGTTTATCGCCGCCGAGCAGTTGCGCCTCGCTGGTATTGAGCACAATGGCATCATTCTCGAGCCCTGTGGCCGCAACACCGCACCGGCGATCTGCCTGGCGGCTCTGCTGGCCAAGAAGATAGATCCCGACGCCAGCCTGCTGGTGCTGCCAGCCGACCATCATATGGAAGATCCACAGGCCTTTCTCGCGGCGGTTGAGGCGGCACAGGAGGCCTCAGCAAGCGGCGCTCTGATTACCTTTGGCATAACGCCCAATCACCCAGCCACCGGTTATGGCTATATTAAAAGTGCTGCGCCACTGACTGGCGATAAGCCCCAAACAATTAGCGAGTTTATTGAAAAGCCCAGCCTTGAACGGGCCGAGGCGTTGATCGCCAGTGGCGATTACCTCTGGAATAGCGGCATATTTATGTTTCGCGGCGATGCCTTTCTCAAGGAACTGCAAACACTGCGCCCAGATATTTACAGCGCCTGCTTACAGTCCTGGCAGACCAGTGCCGTGGATATGGATTTTGTCCGCCCAGACAGCAATCTGTTTTCCGCCTGCCCTGCCGAGTCGATTGACTATGCGGTAATGGAAAAAACCGCCAATGCCATGGTGATGCCAATGGACCCGCAGTGGAACGATCTGGGCAGCTGGTCATCGCTGCTGGATCTGCTGCCAAAAAATGCTCAGGGCAATGTTGAGATCGGCGATACCATGAGTATTGACAGCTGCAACAACTATATTCGCGGCGACAATAAATTGATCGCCACTCTGGGTATTAGTGATCTGGTGATTGTCGACACCAAGGACGCCCTGTTGGTAGCCCACAAAGATCTTGTGGAGAAGGTTAAACAGCTGGTTGATCAATTAAAGACCGAACAGCGCAGCGAATATATTCACCACCGCGAGGTCTATCGCCCCTGGGGCAAGTACGACTCCATAGATCAGGGGTCGCACTTTCAGGTGAAACGTATCACCGTCAAACCCGAGGCCAAGCTCTAGGTGCAGATGCACCATCATCGCGCCGAGCACTGGGTGGTGGTCAGCGGCACAGCCAAGGTCAGCATTGATAATGTGGAGCGGCTAATCTGTGAAAATGAGTCGGTGTATATTCCCATTGGCGCGGTTCACAGCCTCGAAAATCCTGGCAAGATCCCGATCGAGCTGATTGAGATACAGTCCGGTGCTTATTTGGGAGAGGACGATATTGTGCGCTTTGACGATCGCTACGGGCGCGCCTAAAGCAATTATTAATCTGGGCCGGGCCGTTAATCTAACGGCCCCTGCTATCAACCCTTATTCTGAGTAAGCAGAGCCGTCAATCTCAAGACTGAAGTCTAGATTTTCCACATTGCCATTAACAATGACAGTGGTCGGTGACATTAGGGTGGGATAGGCGCCGCAGGCTTCGGCAATACCGCAGATAACCCCATCATTGTCGATATCTGTGCCCGAGTGGATTTCATAGACACCCTGCTCAACACCGTCGATGCTGTAGCTGTATTGGCCCGCCGCGGCAGACTGAATCTGCAACGGTATTTCAGCCCCGCTATTAATGTCCTTGAGAATTACCGAGATATTGCCCAGATTGCCCTCCGAACTCAGGTTCGACGACATCACCTGAAACACCAGTGAGACATCCACACCGCCACCATTAGAGGTAAAGCTGACGGTGCTGGAATAGATGCCATCAGCCAAGTCACTGCGGTCTATGCCGACGGTATAGGTGTAGATGCCAGCGTTCTCCTGGGGCCCACTAACGGTCACAAAGGCATCAGCTGCGCTAACACTACTAATCTCCAAATTGCCGTTGCCAAAGTTAGAGGCATTAATGCTGTACTGTCCAATCGTCTTGCCATAATTCAGATAGCTCTTATCGAGATATAAAACCGGCGTCACTGGGATTACTCTCATGCCATCGGCAAGCGCTTTGACAAATTCAACCGCCTTGGCCGCATCAATTCTGCCGGCCCCAAACAGGTCATCGCGCCCAGCCTCGCCGAGATCAAGAGTGATTTCACCGCTAAGCAGAATCGCATCGAACTCGCTTGGGGACATTTGCGGATACACCGACTTCATCAGGCTCACCACCCCAGCCACATGGGGTGCTGCCATGGAAGTGCCATTATAGGAGGCATAACTGGCTTTCATTTTCTGCTCATAGAGATTAAATTCAGCCAAGGTGCTCTTAATCTTGCTGCCCGGTGCCGACACATCCACCGTGGCCCCATAATTTGAATAGCTGGCCAGACTGTCGTCATCCAGGGTGGCCGACACTGAAATCACATTGCTATAAGCCGCCGGATAGGAAGGTAGCTCGGTAGCAGAATTACCCGCTGCTGCAATGATAATCAGGCCCGCCTCAGTGGCATCGGCAATTGCCCTGGTCAACGTCAAGCTGGTACCGCCGCCGCCGAGACTCATATTGGCAATATCCGCAGGGTCCTCAACAATAATGCCCGATTGATTCTCAAGGCCCGCGGCATAGCGAATAGCATTGGCAATATCGAAGTCATAGCCTCCCTCGCAACCCAGAACCCGGAGATTCATAATCTCACCCGCCCAGGTAACTCCGGCGATACCATTACCGACACCGTCACCGGCGGTATCTATTATCCCATCGCTGTCGATATCTTCGCCGAGATCAATAATGCCATTGCCATTGATATCCTCGGAGTCGTCATCGTTGTTGGTTTCAGCACCGATAGTGCCGGCAACATGGGTGCCGTGAAACGAAGAGCTGCCGATGCTTTCCGAGCAATAGGGGTTGTCAGCGCCATCACCGGGGTCATTGGCGTCATTATCGATCTCCTGACCATCATCCAGATAGCCGTCACCATCGAGATCTTCACCGGGATCCAACAACCCATTACCATTGCTGTCTTCATTGACCTCTTCGCCATCACCGGCATTGTAAGCATTATTGATAAAGTCAAAGCCATCGTCAGAGAGACGTGCCTCTAAATCAGGATGAGCAATAAAAATGCCTGTATCGAGCACAGCCACCTTCACATCAGCACTGCCAGTAGTGATATCCCAGGCCTCAGGAAGCCTAATTTGCTCATAGTGCCACTGGATACCATAGCGCTCGTCGGTGGGGATCTGAGTAGATCGACGAAGAAAATTGGGCTCGGCATATTCCACTGCCGGATCCAGCGACAGCTCTTTAGCAGCCAGTAAAGTAGCCACTTGCATGTCTATCTCCGAGGGGGCAGTCAGACTGGCAGAGCGCGCGCCCTTGGTGAGGCCAGGACTCTGGCGGCTATCGCTCTGGCGGCCAATATTCTGCCCATATCGATAGAGCTTGGGTCCGCTACGACCCATAGACCTAACAGCCGATGGAGTGGCCGCGGCGCGAGCAATATTGCTGACGCTGCGAGTCTTAGAGGGACGCTCCTTAACAATCACGTCGCCAACCGCAAACTCAGTATCAGAGGACCAGCCCGATCCCAAACTGGTCAGTCCAGCGCCAATCGACAGATAGTATTTGCCCGCACCCTCGCTACTGGTCCACACATTGACACGTAGATAATAGGTACCCTGCGCAAGGGGAATCATCAGACTTTCGTATTGGGTTTCACCGATGGAGTAGCCGACCAAGTCATTATCTGCGTCATAGAGATACATATCGAGATCCGTATAACCGGCAGCGGTACCGCCGGGAGAATCCAGAATAAGATTAATCACCTCACCGCCCAGCGCCTCAAACTGATAATAATCCCGCGGGTCACCGGCGGAGAAGGTTTTACCGCTAGGACCATAATTAGCCGTATTCACATAGCCAATCACATTAGCCGGAACATCCAGCAACTGAGCGCGGCTAAAGCTACTGTTGATCACAAACGTCGAGGCAAGATCATTCACATCAGAGTCACTACGCGCCGAGTCAGCCACGCTAATCACTCCAGAGACGGAATAGGAGCCGGGAGTAACCATTACCGACTCAGTGAAAACATCGCTCAAACCATCGCTATTTAAAACCGTCAACACCACAGGGAAAGTACCGGTAGATTCGAAGGCATGGCTAACGCTGATACCGGAACCCGATGAGCCATCAGCAAAGTCCCAACTGAAACTCACCACCGTATCATCGACATAGCCAGCGACCGTGTCACTGGCATCGAAGAGCACGATCAGCGGCGCCGAACCCTGTAGTTGGTCAGCGTAAAACAACGCCGTAGGTGGGGTAATACTGGCATCTAAAGGCGCATCATCGCGCAGATCATTAACGCCGTCGCCATCGTCGTCACTGTCAGCATTGTTGCCAATCTCGTCGCCGTCAGTATCCAGAGACTCAGAGGCATCCAGGGGAAACGCGTCATCCCCATCCACAACACTGTCATTGTCATCATCCGGATCGGCATTATTGCCAATCTCATCGCCGTCGGTATCTAGCCATTCAGACCCATCTAATGGAAAGGCATCGTTGCCATCCATATAGCCATCACCATCATCGTCGGGGTCGCTATTATTGCCAACCTCGTCGCCATCAGTGTCCACAGACTCAGTGGAGTCTAATGGCAGTGCATCATCGACATCGGCCACATTGTCGTTATCGTCATCCGGATCGGCGTTATTACCAATATCATCGCCGTCAGTATCGAGCCACTCACTGGCATCTAATGGAAAGGCATCGGTTCCATCCAAAACCGCGTCATTGTCATCGTCCGGGTCGGCATTGTTGCCAATATTGTCGCCATCGGTATCCACTGACTCGCCAGGGTCTAATGGCAGTGCGTCATCGACATCAGCCACATTGTCGTTATCATCATCTGGGTCGCTATTATTGCCAATCTCATCGCCGTCAGTATCTAGCCATTCACTGACATCTAATGGAAAGGCATCGGCCCCATCCAAAACCGCGTCATTGTCGTCATCCGGGTCAGCATTGTTGCCAATCTCATCGCCATCGGTATCCACGGATTCATTGGCATCTAAGCGAAAGGCATCGGCCCCATCCAAAACCCCGTCGTTGTCATCATCCGGGTCAGCATTGTTGCCAATCTCATCGCCATCGGTATCCACAGACTCATTGGGGTCTAATGGCAGCGCATCATCGACATCAGCAACATTGTCGTTATCATCATCTGGGTCGCTATTATTGCCAATTTCATCGCCGTCAGTATCTAGCCATTCACTGACATCTAATGGCAAGGCATCGTTGCCATCCATATGGCCATCGCCGTCATCGTCGAGGTCAGCATTGTTGCCAATTCCATCGCCATCGGTATCCAATGACTCACTGGCATCTAGGGGAAAGGCATCGGCCTCATCCAAAACCGCGTCATTGTCATCATCCGGGTCGGCATTGTTGCCAATCTCATCGCCATCGGTATCCACGGACTCATTGGCGTCTAAGCGAAAGACATCAGCGACATCCAAAACCGCGTCATTGTCATCGTCCGGGTCGGCATTGTTGCCAATTCCATCGCCATCGGTATCCACAGACTCATTGGCGTCTAAGCGAAAGGCATCGGCTTCATCCAAAACACCGTCGTTGTCATCATCCGGGTCGGCATTGTTGCCAATCTCATCGCCATCGGTATCCGCGGACTCACTGGCATCTAGGGGAAAGGCATCGGCCTCATCCAAAACCGCGTCGTTGTCATCGTCCGGGTCGGCATTGTTGCCAATGCTATCGCCGTCTGTATCCACTGATTCATCGGCGTCCAATGGAAAAGCATCATCGCCATCGGCAACCGAATCATTGTCATCATCCAGATCGCCGTTATTGCCCTGCCGGTCACCGTCGGTATCCAGGAACTCTGCAGCATCAAAGGGAAAGGCATCAACAGTGTCGACAACACTGTCATTATCATCGTCTGGATCGGCATTATCGCCAATCTCATCGCCGTCGCTGTCGACCCACTCACTGGGATCCAGAGGCAACCAATCAACGCGATCCAACACCAAATCGTTGTCGTCGTCCTGATCCAGAAAATCTGCCAGATCATCGCCATCAGTATTGGCTAAATCGAGGTTCTCTGGCACATCAGCAAACAGTGCCTCAGCCGCAGTCGCCTGGAGAAACTGCTCAACACTGATCTCATTACCGCTTAAAGCAGCCACCGAGCGTTGCAGATCAGTCTGAGCCGCCCGTACCACGGCAACAGCGAAATCTGCCGTCAAGTCCTCTTGAATCTCCACTAACGACCGATTAATCATCGCCAGCTTACCGCCCACTGCCGCTAAAGCCTCGGTGTCGAGAGCCGAACTAGAGGGAAACCCCGCTAGGGCATTATTCAAGATCTCAGTCACCAGCAACTCGTCACCCAAATCCAAATGCAAATCCAGATCACCAGAATCGACAAGGCCGCTGATCACCGACACCAGTTCAAGGGTTACCTGCAATGGTGTAACCGCCGCATCCACCGATAAAACAGTAATCAGCGTCTGAACAAGCAAACCGATCTGCTGATTGCGCGCCAACAGACTACCCTGGTTATTTTCTGCCAGCTGCCATGGGTCAAGCAGAGCGAGCTGTTCAGGACTGACTGACAACTGCAAACCACTGAGTAGCCGCACAGCGTCATCGGTTCCCGTAAGCAGGGTCGAAATCGGTGAAATAATAAAGTCTTGATTGCGCTGTAGTTGCCCAGCAAGCACAAAGTCACTGAGAAGAGTGTTGGTGGACGTATCAGTGCCGCCATAGGCAACAACATTAAGCCCACAGCTGTTCAACTGGTCGCAGTTGACCTCTGAGTCATCTAATAGAAAAAAACCGTCACTGTCGGTGGTGGTCTGAGGTTCACCGGTATCGAGTTCAAAATCCTCATCGAGATCGCGAAACACTAGGCTGCCAGCCAGCGGCCCATCAACCACTCGGCCCTCTAAGGCATCGGTCACATTAACCGTCAGAGTTAAGGCTGTCGAATTGCCTCCATCAGATGCCGTAACCCCAAGGGAATAACGGTTGTTCGCGGTTAAATCAAGTGGCGTCTCATAATCAGGCGCCTGTAAAAAGCGCAACTGGCCCTGGGAGCTAAGGCTAAATAAGGCACTATCCTCGCCATTAACCAGACTGTATCTGACAGCTCTTCCTTCGGGATCCGAGGCGGCAATAGTGGCCACATCAGCAGAACCCTCGGCCACCGTAAATGTAGTGCCACTGCTAAAAGTCGGAGCCAGATCAACAGCTGTAGAACCGCCACCGCAAGAGGTTAAGGCAAGCGCACCGAGAAATACTGTGAGTGAAGAATAATGTGCCATAGCAGCTTATTTTTGTTTTTGTTTTTGCTCTCACCAGTATAAACCAAACTGCCGAATAATTTTTATGGGCATAAAAAAAGGGCTGTCAAAAGACAGCCCTTTTTTACATCAACATAAGACTTACTTGCTGATTTTCCAAGAAGCACCGGCAGAAACACCAGTTTCGCCACCAGCATGGGTTAGACCCAGCTTGTAAGCAGCTCTTCTAGACTTATGAGTAAAGCCCATTGCAACAGCAGACTCACCGTCAAAGTTACCTACACCGATTGCAAAACCAGTACCGTCGCCGTCAGTGGTTGGCATACCCGCCAGAGCCATCGACATAGCAACACCAGAGCGCAACATATCAACATCGGCATCCAACTGGCGCAAGTGGCCCTGGTTGGCAGCGATATCGCTCGCGTTAGTATTGATCAGACTACGGTTTGCCATTTCGGCATTCATAGCGCGGTTAGACTCAGCAGTCAGTGCAGTGCTAATTGCAGTTTCATTAGCACGTGCAGTTGTTGCCTCGTTGCTAATTGCAGTTGCATTAGCTTGCTCAGCAGAACGTGCAGTTGTTGCTTCGTTGCTAATCGCAGTTGCGTTAGCTTGCTCAGCAGAACGTGCAGTTGCAGCTTCGTCAGTGATCGCAGTTGCGTTTGCTTGCTCAGCAGCTCGTGCAGTTGCAGCTTCGTCAGTGATCGCGGTTGCGTTCGCTT
>Ga0115003_10004246_pt1 | contig 11066 bp, 9 predicted proteins | sample ArcticOcean_MG_C_7_FD_88736 | JGI IMG/M metagenome (GOLD analysis project Ga0115003, IMG submission 88736) | Marine microbial communities from western Arctic Ocean - ArcticOcean_MG_CB11_88 | ecosystem: Environmental > Aquatic > Marine > Oceanic | place: Arctic Ocean: Canada Basin | collected... | reverse complement strand
TGCCATCTTTGACTAACCAGAGTGATTCTCGCCAAACTGCTTCTAATAAACGGTCGGCAATAAAAGCTTCAATTTCTTTTTTGACGTGCAAGGGATGCATGCCAATCGCAACATAAATCTCTTTAGCGCGTTCAATAGTTTCTATCGAGGTTTTTTTACCACCAACTAACTCAACTAACGGCAACAAATAAGCTGGGTTGAATGGATGAGCGACCAGTAAACGTTCGGGGTTTTGCATGTTGGCTTGTAAGTCAGACGGCATAATTCCTGAGGTTGATGAGGCAATCAGCGCCGACTTAGTTGCAAATTTTTCGATCTCAACATAAACCGAGTGTTTAATATCTAGCCGTTCAGGCACTGACTCGATAATTAATTCGGCATTGTGAACTGCGCCTTCGGTACTATCAAAATAAGTAATTAAACCCTCACTGGTTCGCGTTACAGATATTAACTTTGAATAAGCGTAACGACTGTTTTTTAACACGGCATCAACTTTCTCAGTGGCATCTGGGGCAGGGTCATAAACGGCCACGTTGATACCGTTTTCGATTAGTCGCGCTACCCAACCAGCACCAATGACACCGCCACCAATGACGGCTGCTTTTGATATAATAGGCATAATTCTCTCCGATTACTTGGCAATAGGCGGGCGTTTATTAAGTTGTAACTTTTCGCGTACTTCTGCAGGGGTCATCAAGGTTGCGCCCATGTTGGTTGCAATTGATGCTGCTTTTTCAACCAGTTGCGCATTGGTTGCCAATACGCCTTTTTCAAGCCACAAGTTATCTTCCAGTCCAACACGGATGTTGCCACCAGAGAGCATTGCTGCCGCCACAAACGGCATTTCGTGACGACCGATAGAAAATGCCGAGTGAGTCCAGTTAGCCGGTGTGTTATTCACCATCGCCATGAAGGTATTCAAATCATCAGGCGCGCCCCAGGGAATGCCCATGCACATCTGGATCATCACTGGGTGTTTGATAATGCCCTCTTCTACTAGCTGTTTAGCAAACCACAGATGGCCAGTTTCGAACACTTCAATCTCGGGACGGACCCCTAGTTCAGTCATCATTTGTCCCATCGCACGTAACATACCTGGGGTGTTGGTCATGACGTAGTCGGCTTCAGCAAAGTTCATCGTACCACAGTCGAGAGTGCAAATTTCGGGCAGGCATTCGGCAACATGGGCAACCCGTTCAGTTGCGCCAGCCATGTCGGTGCTAACCAGATTTAAAGGTAATGGATTCTCTGGATCACCAAATACCATGTCACCACCCATACCAGCGGTAAAGTTCAGCACTACATCGGTTGCGGAATCACGAATGCGGTCGGTGACTTCGCGGTATAACTGAAGGCTTCGACTGGGTGCGCCAGTGTCCGGATCACGCACGTGGCAATGCACAATCGCGGCGCCCGCTTTGGCTGCATCGATCGCGCTATTGGCAATTTGCTCAGGGCTCCGCGGTACATGGGGTGAACGATCCTGCGAGCCACCAGATCCTGTGACTGCACAGGTGATAAAAGGCTTCATATTGGGTGCTAAGGGCATGACAAGTCTCCTAAAATTCTATTATTTATTGGTTGATATGATGTCACGGAATTTTAGCGTATGATTGAAAATTCGCGCAATTTTTTTGTCTATTTACGCAATCACGATTCACCAAATGACGATATTCACCGCAAGCGATCAAAGTATAGAGGTCGTGCTCCTATTAATTCCCGAATCATCCATGATGTCACTGGCATCGACGCTGGATACGATGAGAGCCGCGAATCGAATTGCGAACAAAGTTTTATTTCATTGGAAGATAGTCACGTTAGACGGTCAGCCCGCTGATTTGACCTGCGGTATACCGATCACACCAATTTGCACATTAAATGAGAGTCTGGTCGGCGATGCATTATTTGTAATTGCAGGTTTCAATCACCAAAAATATTTAACTAAAAAAAACCAATTGTTAATAAAGCAAGTCAGTCGAAATTTTAAAGTCATTGGAGGCATTGAAGCAGGCAGTTGGATACTCGCCCGATGCGGACTGCTTAATCAAAAGGCAGCGACAACGCACTGGGAAGATCAGGAGGAGTTTGGTCTTCAGTTTCCATTCGTTAATTTGAAGCCAGACAGATTTGTTATTGATGGTAAGTTTTTCACCACTGGCGGTGCGTCACCCACCTTTGATTTTATGTTGTACTTGATCCGGACTCGCTATGGCTATCCGTTGGCGCTAGAAGTTTCCAGTGCCTTTATTTATGACGGTGTGCATAGCGCGACTGATACTCAACCGCTGGTATCGCTCGGCATGTTGGAAAACAAAGAACCACGAGTTGCGTCAGCGATAAATATCATGGAGCAGCATATTGATGAAGTCATCTCTATCATCAAAATTGCCGAAGAACTAAATCTATCGGTCAGAATGCTCGAGTATCTTTTCAATCAAACTTTAAATCTCGCGCCGGGTGCCTATTATCGAAGACTACGACTCCAAACAGCTCGACGAATGGTGCTTGATACGCGTTTGAAGTTACAGGAAATTGCGATACGAACGGGCTTTAGTTCCCTGTCATCATTTTCGAGAATGTTTAAGCAGTATTATCAGCAATCGCCGGGGCAATGCCGAAAACTGTCAACTGAAACCACGATGGCCAATTGATACGTTATTCGTTGATCGGCACTGATGATGCGCCAATAGCTGAGAAGGAAGTCTCCGGTATTGAACAGTATTAAGCCTGAATTATAGGCATTTCTATCGGTGCACGACGCGTTAACAATTCACAGCCATCTTCGGTGATTACAAGGTTTTCTTCATGTACGATATTTTTTCCGGGAGCAAATTCCAAACCAGGTTCAATGGTCATGACCATACCTGGTTTTAAAACGGTTCTGTCGCCAGGCATATTGGAGGGTGGCTCGGTCAAATGCAGACCCAAACCATGACCGAAACGCCCCACGTTATTGCCTGATTTTGCACCCGCAGCGTCTAACACTTTGTTTTGTGCTGCCCATAAATCCTCAGCAGTTATCCCCGGCCTGGCGGCATCAATACCGGCTTGAGTGGCTTGCCAGACGGCTTCGTTGGCGCGTTTTGCTGCATCATTAATGTGTCCAAAAGCGAAGTTCCGATCAAAATCACAAAAATAAGCATCGAACAACAAGCCCGTATCAACAAACATAATTTGGCCATCAGTTTGTGCAATTTCATGGGGTCCAGCAATAATCTGAGTATAGCCACCGAGCCCTGAACAAACGGACACAAATGGTGCGTTGTCAATTCCGCACTCGAATGCAGTTTTTCGGAATTCATGTGCCATCTGCACTTCGGTAGCGCCGTAAGTAACCCGTTCGAGAAAAAGGTCAAAGGTATCACTCCCAATAAGACAGGCTTCACGCACCTTATCGATTTCCAATACTGACTTCACCATACGCAGGCTCCAGATCAGGGGTGAGGCATCGACAAATTCAATGTTAGATATATTTTTTCGAAGCCGATCAAAGTCAATAATGGGCATGCGGATAATCGATTCACGGCCCATTTCCCAACCGATACGACCGAAGCGTCGTGGTAACTCGCTGAGTACACTGTCTAATAAACTGACTCCATCGTCTTCAGGGCGAGGGGCAGGCCAGGTACGGATGTCAGTCACCCAAGTCGTTTCTAATGCTGGCCCACCGATGGATGGCACCACGGCAATAGGCAGGCCCTCTCGAGGCACAACCAAGAAGAACGGTCGAGTGGGACTTTCCCAGAACTGCGAATTAAACCCTGAAAAGTAACGAAAATTTTGTGGTGTGGTTAACACAATGCCATCCATGTCGCTGGATTGCATTTGTACTTGTGCATTTTTGACACGGGTTTCGAATTCGCTGACAGGGAACCCACGTGGGGGAGAGACTCTATTCATTATCATTTAACCTAATTAATGTTGTCTTTGCTTGGTGTTCGGAAAGGAAGGCCCAAAGGCACTTCTAAAAACGCCATTTCGTATTGCTACAGCTTACTCTAACGGGCGCCTTACCGGGTCTTATGGTTAGGTGCCGATCCATATAGCCGGCGCGCATGACTCAAACAGACTAAGTTTGGCGAACCATAGCATGGGATGGCGCGATGTTTCATCTCAGCTGCGACATCATAAGAAGGGCCGTAAGGCTGGGTATCGGTGCGACGTTCTCCTACCAATGTTGGAATTCGCCTGACAAATGCTCGACTGTCGCTGGCAGAATAATATTTTCTAGCAGAGTAGAGCCGTCACGCCAGAAGGATTCAATTAGTGTTGCGGCTAATAAGGTGGTCATTGAATGTGGCCTGCAGTTGCCGAATGATTAAATAATCTCTGGTTAAAACCGGACTAGTTAAGAAGGCGTTCATTTTTTGGATCATATAAAGGAGTCAGACTAATCTGCGCCTGAATTTTATGCCCCGATACGAGCACTTCACAACGACTATTGTTGAGTGTTTCCTGTTTCCAACCACTACCGCTAATCCAACCAAGTCCGACGGGGCCGCCCAGTGTGTGACCATAGGTACCGGTGGTGATGCTGCCGACGATGTTTCCGTCAAGCAGGATGGGTTCATTATGATAAATAAAATGCTCGCAACCCTTGAGCAATATTTGCACGATTTGCCTATCGATCGTTTTCTGTGCGCTGACAGCATCACTCCCGATAAAACCATTTGGCTTATCGAATTTGCAGGTGAAGTCCAACCCTGACTCAAGCGGTGTGTCGGTGTAACCCATATCATGGCCCCAATGTCGGTATGCCTTTTCGGTGCGGAGTGATTCCGCCGCATGGAAGCCCACTAGTTTGGGCGGTTCGGCTTTTTCACCTGACATGAATAACTCAAATAAATAAGGTGCGAAAGACACATCGACAAATATTTCCCAGCCTAGCTCACCGTTGTAACTAATGCGTTGTGCGCGTACTGCTACTGGCCCTATATCGATATTCTGGCTGGTGCTAAACGGGAAGGCTTGATGCGACAAATCACTATGGGTATAGGCCGTCAGCAATTCACGCGAGTGAGGGCCGCTGATACCCAATACCGCCTGTGAGCTACTGACATCCATGATATGAACATCAGTGTCCTTCGGCGTGTTTTTGCGTAACCATGCCAGTTCAGCTAATCCCGTTGCGGCAGATGTCATCACCATATAACGGGTGTCTTCGAGGCGAACGACCGTGACATCCGCTTCGATTCCGGCGCGTTCGTTAAGCCATTGGGTGTACACCACCCGGCCCGTTTTAACCGCAACATTGTTGGTGCATATTCGCTGTAAAGTTGCCTCGGCATCGCGTCCTTCAACCATAATTTTGAAAAACGGACTCAAGTCGACTAGTCCAACATCATTTCGTATCGCGTTGTGCTCATTTTCCCAGTGTTGAAACCACGGCGTTTTATTGTAACCATAATCGTATTCGGCTTTAACCCCATCGGGTGCGAACCACATGGGGCGTTCCCAACCGACCGACTCACCAAATACTGCACCCGCCTGTTTGAGCTGCTCGTGAACTGGCGACCGACGCAAACCACGCATGGTCTCTCGTTGTTTGTAAGGCCAGTGCATGGCGTAGGTTTCGCTTAAGGTTTCTGGACCGCGCTTGAGTAGGTAATCACGACTCGCCTGAAAAGGCTGCACGCGCCTCACGTCGACATCAACCAGATCACGTGGCGCATGGCCTTTGAGTATCCATTCAGCGAGTGCCATACCCGCGCCAGGGCCATTTTGAATGCCAGAAGAATTAAATCCAGCGGCAACAAATAGCTTATTGATATTGCGATCTTCACCGAGATAATAACGCCCATCAGGGGTGTAACCTTCGGGGCCATTAAAAAAGGTCCGAATACCGACATCGGACAGAGCTGGCACGCGCTCGATACACTTTTCCAACACCGCATCTAGATGATCTTCTGGGTAGGGCAATTCGGTAAATCCAAAGTCACTGGGTATGCCGCCCTTTGGATCCCAAGGCATGCCGTTCAATTCCGCAAAACCGATCATCAACTTTCCCGCGTCTTCTTTGTAGTAGGCTTGTTCGTCGTATATGCGTAAAACAGGCGTTGGGTCGGTCAGCTTTTGAGTCAGTTCAGGAATCGGATCGCTGACAATATAGAAATGCTGGTTATGTTGAATGGGTAATTGTGTGTTGCTGGCTGCGGCAAAAGATTGACCCCAAATACCAGTGCAGTTAACTACATTATCGGCGCGAATAATGCCTTGCTCCGTTTCAACGCCAACAGCTGTTTCATTTTCTATGATGACCCGAATTACTTCGGTGTTTTCAAATATTTTCGCACCGGCCATGCGAGCCCCTTTAGCGATCGCCATGGTGGTATCGATAGAGTTGGTTTGGCCATCGTCAGGAAAGTGTATCGCCTCAAGAATACCGTCAGGATTTAATAATGGCCACTGAGCCTGAAGCTCATCAATCGACAATGATTGGACACGAATACCCTGACCCAAGGCGACATCCTTGCGGCGGCGTAATTCTTCACAGCGCGCCTCGTTCATTGCAACCGCTGTCGCACCAACACGCTTGAAGCCAGTGGCTTGGCCTGTTTCAGCTTCTAGTTGTTGCATGAGTTCAATGCCATAACAGGCTAAACGAGTGATACAAGGGAAACCATGAAATTGGCTCACCAAACCGGCAGCGTGCCAGGTCGTACCCGAAGTAAGCTGTTTACGTTCGAGTAATATGGCATCATGATTAGCCTTAGCCAGATGATAGGCCACCGAGCATCCGACAATACCACCCCCAATGACGATAGTTTCTGTGTGTTGAGGCAAAAATAAGTCCATAGTTAGCTCGATTTAAAGTTAACGCTTTTAATATGAATGGGTTTAAATCTATTTGATATATACCAGTAACCTAATATGACGGTCAACAAAAAAGAGAATGCCTCATCACCCATTTATCTTCTTACCCAAGATAAACTCATCGAAAAAATAGAGGCAGAAAATTGAAACCTAACAGTGCCTTGTCATCCGAGCGAGTGGTGGTCGAACGAGAAGGGGTGGTTGCTGAATTCTCCCCCCGGCCTGTTCGAGCAAGACCTCAATCACCCTTCAACCTTATTACCCGAGAGCCGATATGGCGTGATTAAAAGTAGTGGGCGCAGTACGGTACGTTGCGCCGAAATCTCTGACGAGGATAGAGCGCTACTCGATGCCGAAACCGCCCCTTTTGGGCTAGAAATGGAATTAACCATATTTGATTCGACCGACACCCCCTTCTGTTATGGCCAACAAACTTGGTGTAGTGAACTGGCCGAATTTACGCTGTTGGCTAAACCAGGGTAATGGCTGAGGTTTAAACTTTGGGCGATTAGGCCGATGGCTCAGAAGCTCGATAGTGAAAACCGTTAACCAAGGTGTTGTGAATTTGGATTGGGGTGTGTAAACGATGCCAACAGCTAATCACCTAAAATTTATACGTTTGAGCGGGTTCAATCGGTTATCCAATCATTTGAAAATTAAAAAGCAACTAACAAAACCATCAAGCCAGGTTTGAAATACAAAAGTCTTTTGTTTAGAGGCGTTTTTTAGTCGAGTGAAAATAATTGTCGGGTAAGGCTAAAATGGGCGTTTTGGCCGGCTCACCCGCACACTCTCGAACTAGCTTGGGCACTAGGTATCCGGGTAGGGTGGCACATAATTGTCCGACTAATTGCTGTGCGCGTGGCGTTGCTACATCGAAGTGGGCAGCGCCCTCAATTTTATCCAACAGGTGTAGGTAATAGGGCATTGCCCCAGCTTCGAACAAACGCTCGCTTAACTGTTTTAGAGTCTCAAGATCATCGTTGACGCCTTTCAACAATACACTTTGATTCAACAATGTAACGCCGCATGACTTTATTCTATGCAGTGCCGCAAAAACCTCGTCATCAATTTCTGCCGCATGATTCGTGTGAAGTACCACGATGGTTTGCAGCCGAGAACAGGTTAACCAGTCCAGCATGCCAGAGGTGACTCGCTGGGGAATAACGATGGGCAGCCTAGTGTGGACTCGGAGTCGCTTGACGTGTGCAATATCAGCAATGCTGCTGACCAGTTGACGCAATCGATCATCACTATGAATTAATGGCTCACCACCACTAAGAATCACTTCGCTTATGTCGTTGTGTTGACGAATATAATCCAGAGCCAAATCCCATTCGGCCGAACTGTTTTGATTGGCTTGATAAGGAAAGCTGCGACGAAAACAATAGCGACAGTTAGTTGCACAACTACCCGCCAGTATGAGCAATACTCGGCCATGATATTTGTGAATAACCCCTGGCATGGTATTGCTATTCGCTTCATCTAGCGGATCGCTGACATAGCCAGGCACCGATAGATTTTCGAGCGCTATTGGTAACACTTGACGTAATAGTGGATCGTATGGGTCGCCACGTTGAATACGCGAGGCATAAGGTCGTGGCACCCTAAGCGGAAAATCAGAATCAATCGTATCGAGCTCATCGAGACTACCCGGCTTGTTACCCGTAAATTCCAGCAATTCGTCAACACTTCTAATTATCTGTGACAATTCAGATTGCCAATCTCGAGGGGCTAAAAGCGGTATAGGTGAGTGTAATTTTATAGAGGGCATAGCAGATCAGTTTGGCAGAATATTATTGATTCATTCTAGCAATGAACGCTGGTTAAGTCTCAGTCTCTAAGATAGAGTGATATTAAGATATATATAGAATTCACTTTAGTGATTGCCACGTTGTCACGTGAGCTCTTTATTATGACAGCGCTTTGTCTGAACCCTAATGTACTCAAGTATACTTCGGTTCTTGACCCGTGCTACCTGTGATTATGGCTATGGATGACAGGTCTGTCTGTTTTCCAGGAACAAAAACAGATGAAGAAAAAATCACAATTTTTAGCGACATCCTTCATAAAAAAACAACTCGAAATGGTTGAGTGAGATTGACACAAAGCCCTTATCTGGATATATAATTTGAATTGGTTTCACCGATTACCTGACAACCTTAAAGGTGCGCTGTTCCTAATGCAGGCATCAATATTTTTTACGATAATGGCTCTATTAATCAAATTGTTAGGTCAGCATTTACACATTACTCAAATTCTTTTTATACGACAGCTGGGTATGATAGTCATGGTCTTACCTGCGATTATGAGCCATTTTCCAGGGTCACTTCGATCCAAACTGCCAGGCTTACAAACGTTACGTTTAGGGTTTGCTATTATCACTATGCTGTGTACTTTCAGCGCTGTAATTGACCTGCCGTTAGCTGATGCAACCGCGATCTCTTTTGCCAAAAGCTTTTTCATTACCATTTTTGCCGTTTTATTTCTAAAAGAAGTGGTTGGTATTTACCGTTGGAGCGCAGTAGCTGTAGGTTTTGTTGGTATCATGATTATGCTGCAACCGGGCACCGCCGATTTCTCTGTCTACAGCATTGCGGCACTGGTTGGCGCTGCGGGTGCAGGCGCCATTATGATTATTCTGCGCATGTTGTCACAAAAAGACAGTGCCGACACCATCATGTCCTGGTCCGCACTCGGTGTTGGTCTGGTCATGGCAATACCGGGCATTTATTATTGGCAACCACTGGCTACTCTTGAATGGGGTTTGTTAGCCGTTTTGGCCGTCGTTTCTTATTGTGGTCAACGCTGCAATATTTTTGCCTTCAAGCATGGAGAAGCCTCGCTGCTCGCATCGCTAGACTATGGTCGCTTGTTATGGGCCACCTTATTAGGCTATTTGGTCTTTGGCCACTTCCCTGACGCACCCACTTGGGTTGGTGCTTCGATAGTGATAACAGCGGCTATCTTTGTTATTTATCGTGAGACCCAGCGCGGACAGAAACGGGTCGATATACCGACTGAAAACTAATTAAACTAACTAGCTAACCAATGCCCACGTTAAAATATATTTCAAATTACTCTCAGCAAATAAAAGACCAAGTGGTCGAGTTGGTGGCAAAAAATAAATTGGCAGACTATCTACTCAACCAATACCCTACAGCGCATCAATTTGTGAATGATAAGTCTTTGCGAGAATATGCACTGTCCATTAAAAACCAATATATTAAAAAGTCTTCACCATTAAGTCAGGTTATTTACGACCCTAAAATCCACGTCATAAATAATGCACTGGGGTTACATACGTTTGTTTCTCGAGTACAGGGAAACAAATTAAAGAGTAAAAATGAAATTAGAGTGAGCGATGTATTTAGAAAATCACCAGAAGCCTTTTTAAAGATGATTGTTGTTCATGAGCTGGCTCATCTTAAAGAAAAGGAACACAACAAAGCTTTTTACAAACTCTGCTGTCATATGGCGAGTGACTATCATCAGCTTGAGTTAGACATGCGACTATACTTGACTCAATTAGCGTTGAATGGTGATATTTATTGAATCCTTTAACTAAAGATAACGTTATCTAAATCGATTAAGTTAAGGTATCAGCGGATGCAGGTAAAGACCACCACTTGATAAAGCCAATATTAAAGTCTCAACGGGTTGTGACATTGATTATAATAACGCCATATTTGGTACTCAAGGTTACGAACTCTTTTGACACTGTGCTGATCTTGACTGCAACAAAATCAACGGAATGAAAAGCAGCAGAAAATTTCTTTTCGACAATCATTGAGTCTGAATAGAACTCTCAGTTAAAGGGTGGTAGTGTTTTAAATTTGGATCTAGACAATATCTTTCGACATTAAACCGTTTAGTTAAAATATGCGTAAAACAGATAAAAAAAAAGATAATCAACTCAGACTTAAATTAACGGATGTTTGTGAAGTTGCTTTAAAAGAAATCGAAGGTTTTCAATGGTTAACGCATACAGTTAATTACTCTGAGTTTCCGAAAAGTTTAAAAATTGTGTGTGTGTTTGATACGAATGAAAACCTCAATTTTTTTATGACCCAAAAAAGTAAGGTTGAACTGACGTCCCTAGTACAGACAAAGCTTTATGAAGTCGATGTTCAATTGAAACAATCCGTTGATTATATGGTGTATGACACAGAGCAAAACTGTGAAAAAGAACATCGTGGTCAATGGGCCGATCGGCTGAGTTGAAGGGCTAAGCGAGAGGCATAAATACATTT
>Ga0115003_10004243_pt1 | contig 11072 bp, 9 predicted proteins | sample ArcticOcean_MG_C_7_FD_88736 | JGI IMG/M metagenome (GOLD analysis project Ga0115003, IMG submission 88736) | Marine microbial communities from western Arctic Ocean - ArcticOcean_MG_CB11_88 | ecosystem: Environmental > Aquatic > Marine > Oceanic | place: Arctic Ocean: Canada Basin | collected... | reverse complement strand
TGTGCGGAAGGGTGTATCGGAACCCATAGACAGTCTCATGCAGTCCTGCCTCGACAGTCGTGCAAAACTGGAAGCTATACGCAGCACCTTTTCGGACATAGTCAAAAAAGTTGAGAAGAACACCAAGACAACCGCGTTCGTTAAGATCCATGAGACGCCGAAGACCGACCCGTCGCTGGTTGGGACGGCCCGCCGCATAACATTACTCGAAAACCAGATCACCAAGCACTTTCCTAACACGTGCATGGTCACTTACGAGTCAGCATTCTCGAAGACCATGGAGAGTTTCGAAGTGAAAACTTCGGATCTGGAATACAAGAGCCTAGGCAGCAACAAAAAGGACCTGACGGTGACGAATTCGCAGATTAGACAAATATCGACAGACATTCAGACATCCAAAGACAGGCTCGTCAACGCAATAGTTCTGTTCTATAAAAAGTTTATTGACGAATTTGTGGAATTTCGGGAGCACATGGAGTGTGTTATACGCTACATTACAACAGTCGACACAATGCAATGCAAATGCTACGTGGCACACAAATATAATTATTGCAGACCGAAGATAGTTGATGCTGAAAAGGCGTTCGTATCGTTTAAAGGAATAAGGCATCCTCTCATCGAGCATATCCAGACAAATGAACTTTATGTGACAAACGATTTGGACATAGGCAAAGGAACTGACGGTGTGCTACTTTATGGCACCAATGCAGTAGGCAAGACGAGCCTTATAAAGTCAATCGGTATATCAGTGGTTATGGCACAGGCTGGTATGTATGTCCCGTGTTCGAGTTTTGAGTTCTATCCTTATTCATCTCTCTTCACGAGGATTCTTGGGAACGACAATATCTTCAAGGGTCTCTCCACTTTTGCTGTTGAGATGTCGGAACTTAGGACCATTCTTACCCTGTCCGACAAAAACAGCCTCATACTTGGGGACGAGCTCTGTTCTGGAACTGAAAGCGATTCGGCGCTCAGCATATTTACCACAGGGTTAGAAATGTTACACGATAACGACAGTTCTTTTCTGTTTGCTACACACTTTCACGAGATCAACAACTATGAGGAGATAAGGAATTTGCGCAAACTGAAGATGATGCACATGGCTGTGACGTACAGTCCTGAGAAAGATGTGCTCGTGTATGACAGGAAGCTGCGCGACGGTCCAGGTCAAAGCATGTACGGACTCGAGGTATGCAAGTCGCTTCACTTGCCGACGGACTTTCTACAGAGGGCCCATGACATCCGGATGAAATATAAACCTGAAAACCGTAATACACTGTCTATGGGAGCAAGCCACTATAACGCCCAAAAACTTAAGGGAATGTGTGAGTTATGTGGCATCAAAGAGGCTTCGGAGGTTCACCATCTACAGCATCAACGCGAGGCAAGCGAGAGCAACTCTTATATATCGTCGTTTCACAAGAACCATAAGGCAAATTTGTTGAACGTGTGCGATGAGTGTCACGACAGAATCCACGAGTCAGGCAAACAGCACCGGGTAGCAAAGACGACAGGGGGGTATGAAATAATGGACATATAATAATGACTTATATATATAATGACCTTGAGTACGTTCCTGAGGACCAACGGGGCTTTCATAATCCTGGTAGTTGTCATATTTTTTACATTATTGACGCTATTCTCTATTTTAGGAGTGACATTCACGCCGATTGAAGACAAACATATACAAAAGGTTGTTACGATAGAATCTTTCGCTGACAGCGATTTCAGTGATGGATTGTGTGAGAAGTACTCTGCAGAGCCTCATGAGATCGAGAGCAAGTGTAGGGAACTAACAGAGGATAATTGTAACTCTACAAGTTGCTGTGTCTGGCTGAACGGACAAACATGTGTCGGCGGAAATAAGAACGGTCCTACGTACCATTCAGACGGAGACAAGGATATAGATGTCTCGTACTACCACCACAAAAATACCTGCAAAGGCGATTGTCCAAACGTCGAAGGCTTTACAACGTTCAGAGGATAGAAGTGTCCCGAGTGAAAGCAACTCCATCACCAACAGACGCGGACCGTCGTCGAGCTCGCTTGCAATGAACTCATATCCATATTCTGATGGGGTGGACAGCGACCCCAATGTAACCGATCCAAAACGCGCTGGTACAGAAGTTCATCTATTTTGCCATACCTATGTCGCCTTAATCATTATTCATAAAATTGATTTATAAAATGTTCAACAACTATATATAAAACAATATGATCATTCCTGTGAAATGCTTCTCGTGTGGAAAAGTGATCGCCGATAAGTACAGGTATTACGAACAGGAGGTGCGTAAAATGAAGGCTGGCAAAAGCATGCAAGTTGACGATGTTATATACCTTACAAAGTCGAACAGAGACAAAACGCCCGAAGGAGAAGTTTTAGACAAACTTCGACTGAACAAAATGTGCTGTAGGCGCCATATTCTGACTCATGTGAATATTGAATAATTTCTTCGTGTTATATATAAATGGTTAATGCTATAAGAACAAGGAAAGGAGGGAGACGCATGAAAGGAAAACATTATAGGAAAAAGACGAACCGAGTAAGAAAACACAGAAACACGAAGCGGACCCAACATCGTCGGAAGACGCGAAAGCATCGCACGCACGGGCGGAAAACACGCAGACGTGTGCACAGGGGTGGAGCATACCCACCACCACCTGGAGGATGGACCAAGGGGTGGAGCGCGCCAGCAAGCGGTCCAGTGGGATACTCGTGGGAAGGTTCTCCATCATTTTGGCCTGGCGTTGCAGCAGCAGGTGATGGCATCTCGCCCGGGCTTAATACGAAGGGTGCCACGATGTCGAACCATCTGGCGGTCAGTTCCTGCGGCATTCCCTCTGGACCATGCAACCCGCCCAACTCAACGCGAAACCAGGACGGCGGCGGTTTGTCTAATTTGTTCCCTCAGGATTTAGTTAATCTTGGAAGGACTCTAACAGGCGAGGTTATGGGCGGGGTTGACAGTTGGAGAGGCGTCCCGCGTTCCCCATCGACGTATCCATTGCCCACACAGAAACAGCCAATAGACCAGAACGTTAAGTATATCAGCAAACCCTTCCCTGACATAAAACAGATCCATGCTGACGCAGGTTCGTCTGTCGCAAAAATATAATTTTTTTCTTAATATACTTTATAATGTCAATTGTGAAAGATATTAAGAAGTTGTGCACTCCTGCATACGTTTATTTAGTGATTTCCGCTATCGCGATGATAGGTCTTATCCTCCAGAACGCTGGAAACGTTGACAAGTACTGTGTCGGTTCCTTCGAGTGTGGAGTTCCCAACACTGCTATGGTCTTCGTCGGCAAGGCACTCTACATCGCATTCTGGACGTTCGTCCTTAACTCTTTGTGCAAGGCTGGTTACAAGAGCATCTCATGGTTCTTCGTTCTTATGCCATTCATCCTATTCTTTATCGTCCTCGGACTCGTTCTCTTGAACCAAGGAGTGTCTCAATAGATATTTTACTCATTACGCATGTAAATATCTACAAGTTATACGGGAAAATATAGTCTAAAAAAATATACTAATATAATAATACAATGGATGAACGGTTACCATGGCTTGTTATAGACAAATATTTCAAAGATAATCCTAACGTATTTGTCTCTCACCACCTGGATTCGTACAACGACTTCTTCAACGATGGCATTAAACGGGTGTTCAAAGAGAAGAATCCTATAAAAATCATGAAGCAACAGGACCCGAAGACAAACGAGTTTCGCTACAGGGCTAATGTATACCTTGGTGGCAGGGAGGGGAACAAGTTATACTACGGGAAGCCTGTGATATATGACGACAACAGGGAACATTTTATGTACCCCAATGAAGCGCGCCTCCGCAACATGACATATGGAATCACGATCCACTACGATGTCGATGTGGAGTTTTTAATTATGGAGGGTGAGAAAATGGTTACGCACAATATCACACTTGATAAAATCTTTCTTGGACGCTTCCCCATTATGATCATGTCCGACTTGTGCATCATGAGAGGTCTGAGTCCAGGCGTTCGGTTTGAGATGGGAGAATGTCGCAATGATTATGGGGGATACTTCATAATCGACGGAAAGGAAAAGTGCATAGTCTCTCAAGAGAAGTTCGCTGACAACATGCTTTACGTGAGTGACAAGGTGAACGACCTCTACAGTCACTCGGCACAGATACGCTCCGTGTCAGAAGATGCATCAAAACCAGTGAGAACGCTAGCAATACGTATCGTGGCGCCAACACCAACATTGAGCAATAACCAGATCGTTGTCAACGTTCCTAATGTCAAGAAACCAGTGCCTCTTTTTATTCTCATGAGGGCGTTGGGAATAGAATCAGACAAGTCAATCATAGAGCACTGCTTACTTGACTTAGAAAAGTATGAGAGCTACATAGACTTGTTCATACCATCGATACACGATGCGGGCGAAATATTTAACCAAGAGGTTGCTCTCAAATATATTGCAACGTTCACAAAAGGCAAAACACTACCGCATGCTATGGAGATACTCACGAACTATTTTATTCCTCATGTAGGAGAGATGAATTTTACGGAGAAAGCTTACTTCATTGGACATATGGTGCGACAACTACTCAGGGTGTCAACGAAGGAGATAAAACCAACTGACCGAGACAGTTTTGAGTATAAGCGCGTAGAATTACCTGGCTCGCTCATATATGACCTTTTTAAAGAATACTTCACCCTTCAGCAGAGAAACATCTACCAGAAAATAGATAAGGAGTATTACTACAAGCAGGGAATTTATCAAAAGAATTTCATTGGACTCATAGAGTCGAACTATAAAGAGTTCTTCTCTGAGAGAATTGTTGAAACCGGCTTCAGACGTGCCTTTAAGGGGAACTGGGGAGCGGAACCACACACAAAACGAGAAGGAGTTGTGCAGGACCTCAACAGGCTCAGTTACAACGCAGCCATTTCACACCTACGGAAAATTAGTTTGCCTCTCGACTCAAGTGCGAAAGTAATCGGTCCTCGTCTCCTTCACTCGTCGCAATGGGGCATTATCGACCCAGTCGACACACCGGATGGAGGAAACGTCGGTCTCCACAAACACATGGCCATCTCGGCGAAAATTACGAGCGGATGCTCAGGTTTTCCCATGATTAGATGGATGAGGGTCAATGCGAATATGCGGCTGCTCTCGGAGTGCACCCCATTCTATGCGTCCACTATGTGCAAAGTTATGATAAACGGAAACTGGGTTGGTGTGTTAGGAAACCCAATGGAAATCGAAAAGCTCATGAAAGATTACCGTAGGAATGCACTGATTCCCGTGTACACGAGCATTCACTGGGATATCGGAGAAAATACGATATATATATACACCGACTCTGGAAGGATGTGCAGACCTGTTTTTTATGTGGAGGACAAAAAACCCAGCTACGACCGAGAGCCAATTCTTGAAAAAATAACAAACAACAAGTTCACATGGCAGCAGCTGGTGACAGGATTTGCGAAGAAAAAGGCGACTGGGTCTATGATTGATTCCTGCAATGTGTATGATGAAGTTTCCGCCCTGTATGAAACGACGAAGCTAAGTAGCCTTGAAGGTTCTAAAGCAGTGGTGGAGTACCTGGATACAGCTGAGGAAGAGTCATCACTCATATCTTTTAACCGTGACAATCTTTCTGATAAGCCGTACACTCACATGGAAATACATCCATCGTTGATATTCGGGATAATGGGTAATCAGGTAGTTTTTCCTGAGAACAACCAGCTTCCACGTGATCTTTTCTTCTGTGGTCAAGCAAAGCAAGCTGTTTCACTGTACCATTCGAACTTCCAGACTCGCATTGACAAGATGGGTGTGGTCCTCAACAACGGACAGACGCCACTCGTCAAGAGTCGCTACCTGAAATACATTAACAATGAACAGCACCCATACGGGGAAAACGTCATAGTTGCCATAATGGTGTACGGTGGATACAACGTGGAAGACTCCATTCTGTTCAATGAGGGGTCAGTCAAGCGAGGATTATTCAGGACAACATACTACAATATGTATGAAAGTCGCGAGGAAAGTTCGAAAGTCGGTATTACACAGACAGATTCCCACTTCGCGGACATAGAAAAAGAAAATGTGATCGGACTAAAACCAGGCTTCGACTACTCCGACCTGGACGAATATGGACTTATCAAGGAGAACACTTTCCTCGACGACAAGAAAGTTCTTATTGGGAAGGTCACGACAAATCTTGCTGACCCAGACACGTCTGTCGATTCATCGGTTTTCCCAAAGAAGGGACAATTGGGATACGTCGACAAAACCTTTATAACCGAAGGCGAGGAAGGGTTCAGACTTGCGAAGGTAAGGGTTCGCAACGAGAGAATACCAAGCATAGGCGACAAATTCTGTAGCCGGTGCGGACAAAAGGGAACAATTGGACTGGTAATACCGGAAGCAGATATGCCCTTCACCGAGAGTGGAATAAAGCCCGATATAATAGTCAACCCGCATGCTTTCCCCAGCCGAATGACAATCGGACAGCTCGTCGAGACACTGATGGGGAAGGTCTGTCTTGAGTATGGTGCTTTTGGTGACTGCACTGCCTTCACAAACAAAGGACAAAAGACTAAAATATTTGGCGACATGCTCACTGAAGTTGGATATCACTCTAGTGGAACTGAAATACTTTACAACGGACAGAGTGGGGAACAAATGTTTTCTGAGATTTATATGGGGCCCTCCTACTACATGCGCCTCAAACATATGGTGAAGGACAAGATCAACTATCGCGCACAGGGACCCAGAACAGTGTTGACGCGCCAGACGGTTCAGGGAAGAGCAAATGATGGCGGACTGAGAATAGGAGAGATGGAGCGCGATGGCATTATCTCCCACGGGGCTGCCAAGTTCCTCCAGGAATCGATGCTCATAAGAGGCGACGAGTATTTTATGGCTGTTTGCAATAAGACTGGCATGATTGCAATCTACAATGACAGTTACAATTTGTTCTTGAGTCCCTACGCTGACGGTCCCATTCGTTTTTCGGAGAATTTAGACGATACTATGAACATAGAAAATATAAGTCGGTTCGGACGCTCGTTCAGTATCCTAAGGGTGCCTTATGCATTTAAGTTATTGATTCAGGAGTTGCAAACTATGAATGTCCAGCTCAGACTGATCACAGAGGAAAACATTGACCAACTGCAAAGTATGTCATTCTCCAATAATATCGCGAAGTTACTGGGCGAAGAAAAGACAACTATTAAGGACCTCAACTTCCAGAACTACAAGCTCATCAGAGACGCCGCCGGAAAGCCGATTCCTTCGGCGAAAGATGCCACACCTGGAAAAGACGAAGTGGATGAGTCGGCCTCTCAATCATCTGTTCCGTATGAATGGGATGAAAAACATGGACTGGTACAAAGCACAATAACTCCAGACAGCCCTCTTTATCAACAGAGCCCGACGTATCCTCCACAGAGTCCACCTTATGACCCGCAGAGTCCACAGTATGTGCCGCAGAGCCCACAGTATGTGCCGCAGAGCCCACAGTATGTGCCGCAGAGCCCGCCTTATGCTCCGCAGAGCCCGCCTTATGCTCAACAGAGCCCGCCTTATGCTCAACAGAGCCCGCCTTATGCTCCGCAGAGCCCACAGTATGTGCCTCAGAGCCCACAGTATGTGCCTCAGAGCCCACCTGTGTCTCCCCAAGATCAGACTGTTGTACAAGAAGCCATAGACAGCGTAGTGCCTGCTGAGCAGGTTGCTGATGTCGTGTCTGTGGTCAACACCGCTCAGAACAATGACACCGATAGTCCGGTAATAAACATCGCGACAACCATCATACCAGAGACGAAGACAAATCTTGAGGACATAACGGATATTGTGGGAACGACCCTGGACTCAAAACCTACAGTCTCTATCTTAACTGACATAGACATAGACAAATCAGAAGACGATGACGACGGCAATGACCAAGGTGGAGGGAAGAAGGTTATAATTAACGTGTGATATAATACAAAATTGAATTTAAAAATATAAATTTGTATTATAAGTAAGAAATGTCGCAAAGTGGTCATATAGTCCAGATTTTCAAATCACGAGCAAACATGCTCGACATACTCAAATCCCAAGGTTACGATGTTGATGACTATGAAGGTTCGAGCATCCATGAAGTGCATAGTATGTTCACGGCGAAGCAGATGGACATGCTGGTAAGCAAAAGCGATGGCACCAAGAAGGCATATATTAAGTATCATTTAGCAAAAAGTTTGCGACCAAACAACCTATACGAGTACATAGATGACTTGTATAATCTGGAGGAAGTTCTCACGAACGCTGACGACCTCATCATTATCATGAAAGATGACCCGAACGAAACCATTCTCAAGACACTGCGAAACATTTGGGAACAAGATGGAACATTTATTACGATATTCAGCATGAAGAGACTTCAGTTCAATATTCTGAAGCATTCACTTGTCCCGCCTCATGTTGTCCTAACGTCTGAAGAGGCCAACAAGCTTAAGGTTCAGTACAATGTCAAGGATGACTCTCAGTTGCCAGACATATCCCGCTTTAGTCCAGTTGCACAAGCAATCGGTATGCGTCCTGGAGACATGTGCAGGATTACTCGACCAAGCAAGACAGCAATTTCGACACAATTCTACAGAATTTGTTCTTCGTAATATATATTATGAATAGGAAGACACCCGAATATTATGTGAAACGAAGAAAAGAGTTGAACGACAGGTTTCACTTGATTTTAGATGAGGTCACAACTTTGTTCCCAAAGCAAAAAGCACAACCTAACTTTCCCGCATATTCAAAGCAATTTGCAACGGATGAAGGCAATATGAATAAATTACAGAGCGACTTTTTTCTTTTGAGGAATGGTCTGGAGAAAAACATATCATCCATTGGCAAAGAGATAAGACAAGTTGACTCTAAGATCAGTGGTCTCGAGAAGGAGAACCTCACATTGTCCAGGAAGTCACAGACACTGAGGAATGGTGGTGCAGCAGCACAAGGAATGTTCGATGATACGCAACTGATATACAACCAACAAGTATTGGGAAACTTATTGCTTGGGGGAACGATAGTAGGCATGGGTGTTGTCTATTATAAATCGCGTGCGTGAAATACATTTTCTATCATTATTGTATAGATAATGTCATTGATAAGTTTTCTTCATGATTTAGGTATAGTTCCCAATGAGGGCACTGGACTGGAGAAGGACCCCAACCTGCTACAGGGACAAAAATATATGGAGTATGGTCGAATGTACGCATCAGATGTACGCCCAGAGCTGGAGTTGCTCCAGGTGACCTCTATACCAGGGATTGCGTCAGTCGTGGAGACACTTCAAGGAATGGATTCGACTGGGGCGGCAAACCGAACATCTACATCAAAAGTTTCGGATATCGAAACCGACTTCAACAGAACACTTTCCGAATACTCCGCAACGTACCGTTCCTTCGTTCAGGAGATGCTTGAGAAGACGCAGTCCCAAAAGGACGTGAAGAAATATTATGGAAAGGTGATTTCAGAAGATGGTGGAAACTATTCGTATGTCAACGATTTTGGCTATACGCATCGATACTCCAATGATGCCTGGACCAAGAACAGCGACAGTTGTCCATCAGACCCCACTACTGTGTCCGATGGGGATAGCACGGAGCTGCTTTCTTCCGGACCTGATATGGGTGTCGGACAAGCCTGCGGTATGGCCGGCACGAACATCAAGAACAAGACAACGGGTGAGGTTGCTTGGGTCGACATAAAGGGATTCAAACATATTTACTCAAGTCCTGTGTGGGACGCTAAGGACAGCACATGCAACACCAGTGTAACGTCACTTGAGGCTTCTTCTTATGACGCCATACCATCTGGAAGCCCCATGGTGAGCACGACATCGTGCGAGCAGCTGGATGTAAACCCAGGGACGTGGCAAAAACTTTCCCAGCTTAATGACAAGCTCGTCTCTCTTGCTGGACAGATGAACAAGGAGTTAGGAGATATGAAAGTCGCAGATAACAAGCTGAAACAGGATCTGACGAACCAGCAGGCAAGTCTCAACAGCTACGTAACTACTTTGCAAGATGACAAGAAAAGAATGGGACATTTCAACGCTTCTTTTGCAACTGTATCTGGGGAACAGGAAAACTCTGGTCTATTGCTCAACTCGAACAGACTGCATTACCTCGTTTGGTTCTTGTTAGCGATAATGGTTGCATCGATTACCTTACATTCTACGTCAACTGGTAATGTAACATTCGGGGGAAACGCCGTTGCTCTGATTGTTACAGTGATTGTAATATACATGGTCACACGGTGGCTCTACAACAGGTTGTCATAAATTCTTAAAAGTTCTTATAATATTTGTCTGCATATATTATAAGTATCATGTCACGTAAAGAACAATCACCATCCATAGTTGAGCTACAGACCATAGAAAAACAAATACATGCACTTCTAGGATCAAACAAGCGCACACAGCAGGAGTATATGAATATGCTTCTCTCCCCCAGTAATAATTCGGATTCGAAGAATAAACTTGAGACACTCAACAACGTGAACGACACGATTCTTTCGCTAATAGACAAAGCTAAGGTCAAGATCTCCGAGATTTATCCCAAAGGAATAAAAAATCAGGATATGATCACTTTGGATAATACAAAACTAAATGGAATTATTCAAAACATGAAGAAGGAAGACAACAAGTTGAAGAAGCTTCTGAGAAGTCTAGTAAGCGCCGATGGAGAGAACAATGATGCCTCTTTGCAGAAGATTTCTGCTCGCTTTCAATATGTGTTTTTTGCAATTCTCTCTGTTGCGGTCGTGTTCCTGACAATGAATACTTTTAATGACAGCGAAACGAATACCATAGAAACCGTCATTTTAGTTGTGGCTGCTGCTCTGGTTATGTATCATGCTGGGTTACTCGTTTTCTGATTAACATCCGCTAACTTTTTTATCCATTTATATTAGATAAGATGGTTTTGGGCGAATTTATACAGAGTTTATGGGAATCAAACGAAGTTTCAAAGGAAGAAGAAATTGATAGTATAAATTTTCCTCAAGGAGCAAGATACTTGGAATTTCAACTG
>Ga0115003_10004237_pt1 | contig 11081 bp, 14 predicted proteins | sample ArcticOcean_MG_C_7_FD_88736 | JGI IMG/M metagenome (GOLD analysis project Ga0115003, IMG submission 88736) | Marine microbial communities from western Arctic Ocean - ArcticOcean_MG_CB11_88 | ecosystem: Environmental > Aquatic > Marine > Oceanic | place: Arctic Ocean: Canada Basin | collected... | reverse complement strand
TGGCGCGAACCCTTGGGTCGGCCCGGATTGCCCTTTGCGAACTTGCCTGACTTGTCGGTGTACGTTGTTGCCACGTTGTTTCGTGTCATTAGGAGCCTCAAATAAATTGTCGAAGGTGGTATCATATTACCACACCCTGTATTTGATTTCTAGTCCACCGGACCTCACCTTTAAAATCCACTTGTGACCAGATTTTACGTGTATCCTCAACCCACCCCAGATTCAGGCATTGCTAGGGATCTCTCAGAAGTTCACGATCCAAAAACCATCGGGGTTGTTAAATGGGGCGGCCAACCCCCTACTACAGCAAGAACGAGGGTTTTTGGGATAGATCATTACGGCAGCGAACAAAGCATAAGCGGCGCCTGAGTGTAGATGCGTCCCTAGAGGCGTATGAGATGCCAAAACCTAAGGGCATGTGGTGGAGAACCTACTACCGCCTTCAGAGACGCGCTCAGGCGGCGGAGGACCGTGCGGCGGAAGCCTTTATCATTGCTGCTGGGCGGTTGGTGAAGGTGGGGTAACTCAGACATTGGCCCGAAGCGGTTCCACCAGAACCGGACCGTTTCATGGCTTACATCTACACCCCGTTCATGAAGAAGGTCCTCTACATTACGAAGCGAAAGCGGAAATCAAACGTACAGCATTACTGCAAGTCGGATGACTTCAGGGCTCGTTTTAAAGTAGCGAAATGGAGAGTGTTTTGTCATTCGGCATGGTTACAAATTAACCCTGCCCGCTTCAAGCAAGTTTACTTTGACAGTGCCTATGGGTAAGAGTCCCAAAGTTGATCGAGCTGGAAAACCGTTCAAATCAAAATGAGTCCCGTCCAAGCAACCCTGAGGCCGAGCGACCGAATTACTGGCTAGGACTCTAACTGTCACGTCAGCTTTTCTTGAACCATCTTGACCAGCAGGTTGAAGTCCTTGTCGAATCCACGGATTCCCTCGGCAAGTTTTTCAGTCGCCATGGCATCAGCATTCATTTGCCAGCGGAATGTTGCCTCGTCCATCTTGAGTGGCGCAACGCGATTGGCCGTTTCTGGTAAGAGTTGCCGCGGCAAAGCGGAGGTGTCTAATGACAACTCTTCTAACAGCTTTGGCGCAATCGTTAGATTGTCGCATCCAGCCAAGGACTTGATCTGATCGATGTTGCGAAAAGACGCCCCCATGACGATCGTCTCAATTCCGTTGGTCTTGTAGTAGTCATAAATCCCACGCACAGACGCGACGCCTGGGTCGGCCTCTGGTGCATAGCCGTCCACACCTTCGGCCTTCTTATACCAATCGGTGATACGTCCGACGAAGGGCGAAATCAGATATGCCCCCGCTTCTGCGCCAGCGATGGCCTGAGCCAGCGAAAACAGCAGTGTCAGATTGCAGTCGATGCCCTCGCGTTGGAGAATCCCGGCTGCGCGGATACCCTCCCAGGTTGCGGCCAGTTTGATCAACACGCGGTCTTTTTCGACACCGCGGCGCGCGTAGTCTGCGATGATCTCACGACCACGCTGCACAGAAGCCTCTGTGTCGAATGACAGATTGGCGTCGACTTCGGTGGACACCCGTCCGGGCACAAGCTTGCTCAACTCTTCGCCGACGGCAACGGTCAACGTCGCAACAGCGTCGTTGACGCCCAACTCTTTCGACTTGCACTGACCAAGCTCGCGCACGATCAAGTCTTCGCTTGCCCCATCGCGCAGCGCCGCCAACACGAGTGATGGATTTGTTGTGCAATCGACAGGCGCATAGGTGCGAACCGCTGCTAGCTCGCCCGTATCGGCAACAACGGTTGTCATGGTTCTGAGTTGATCGAGGATCGAAGTCATCTCTGTTTCCTAACTATATTACTTTGTTATGTCGCTGCCAGCGCGACCGCGCCGTGCACGACAACCTCTTCACCTAGTGCGGCGGGGAGGATGCTATATGAGTTGGCTAGCGGTGGAAAAACGTAGCGGGCGACTTCGCGGTTCAGTGGTTGGAAAAAGCGTTCTTGGCCGATCAATGACACGCCGCCCCCGATGACCACAACGTCCGCCGCCGTGAGTGTGATCACTTGGGCAATCGCCCAACCAAGTACACAGGTAGCCTGATGGATTGCCGACTGAGCGATCGAATTGCCGGATGCTGCAAGATCGGCAACCGCCTTCGCGTTCAACGCGGATTCCTCCTTCTGCCAGTGCCGCAACTCGTGCTTCGCAACTTCATCGTCAGAAGTTTCCAGACACCGCATGACGGCTGCGACAATCCCCGGGCCTGCCGCATACGATTCGACCGTGGCGGCGGGCGTGTCGGCATTGATACCAGGCCGCAATTGACCGATCTCGGCAACGGCCGGACGCCCTTTTCCGTGCAGCTTGCCGTCGATGACGAGACCTCCGCCAACCCCCGTTCCAACCGTGACGTAAAACACCGTGCGACTATCCTTTCCTGCTCCAAACGATGCCTCGGCCAGCGCAGCGCAATCGCAGTCGTTGCCAAGAACCGCGGGGACGCCGAACTTCTCCTCGCACCAAGCCGCCAGCGGCACGTCGTCCCAACCGGCAACCTGAATACTCTTAATGACTCGTCCGAGTGTGCTGTCCACGGGTCCACCAAACCCGATGCCGACGCGTTGCACGGGGTGAGCCGCTACCAACTCGTGGCCGGTGTGTTCGATCTGAGTCAGGATACCGGCGGCACCTTTGGCAATGTCTATATCGCGGCGCTCGAACGCCACGAATCCGCTGCCATCGCCGGCACCGATACCAAGTTGCAGCTTGGTCCCACCGACTTCAATTCCGAGGATTGACATCATATTCTAGTCTCCGTGGTTGGTGTTTAGAATAGATCTAATATAAGGGGCGTTCCAACTACTCAGATCGCTTGATCATTCTGCCCACATGAATCTGCCACTAAGATCGGAACGGCAAAATGGTAGGAGAATACTTTCGATTGACGAATTCTATGGGGTGTTGGCATAGCGGCCTTCGTTGTTGATCCGCGCGAAGACGTCGTTAAGCACCCAATGGAACAGGCACAGATGTATGCTCTCGACCATTCCCATGTCTTCGAGTTCGACGTGCAGCCCGTGCTTCTGCATCTGCTTCAGCTTGCCGCCACTGTAGCCCGTCAAGCCAAACGTGGTCAGACCGTGGCGACTGGCCCAGTCGACCGCATTCAGCACGTTCAGGCTGTTGCCGGAACCACTGATGGCGATCACCAAGTCGCCTGCGCTGCCGTAGTTCATCAGTTGTTGAACAAATATCTGGTCGTACGCCAGATCGTTGCCAACCGCCATCATCCAGCCGGCGTTATCGGTCAGGCTGAGGACCTTCAGCCGCTTCTTCGATTCGTCCTTCAAATCGTGCTCGTGGAGCGTGCTCTTGCCGAGGTCTTCGGCCATATGGCTGGCGGTCGTTCCGGAGCCGCCGTTGCCAAAAATGAACACGAACCGTTCATTCTCCCAGGCCTGGTAAATGAGATCCGCCCAACGCTGCATCGCGGCTTGGTCGATGCGGCTGACTTCTTGGTTCAAGCGCCCGAGATAGGCGTCAGTGTCTAAGGTTGCTCCGAGCATTCTCTATATCCTTCTCTACTTGTTTATTACAGTGCAGGACGCCACAGGGAGCGCATATGTCCCATCGGTTGATCCCCAGCATTTTGCGGTTCGCCGCTTCGTCCGTGCCGCTGTCTGCGAAATCGTCAAAAGCGCGTTCAGTCACATGGATGACGTGTTCGCGCACAAATGCTGCGCCTTCGCGTGCGCCATCCTCCGAATGCTTCAGTGCGCATTCCCACTCTACGACAGCCCATCCGTCAAAGTTGTTTGCCGCCATTTTGGAGAAGATCGCGGCAAAATCGACCTGGCCGCCGAAATGCACAGCGCCGCCTGCCAGCTCTTCCAGCCCGGCGATGGAACGCAGGATGGTTGTCTTGCCGAATGAGGACGCCCCAAGCAGGCAAAAGAATTCACCCTCGGCCACGTCGAAACTTATGTCTTCCAGCGCCACCACCGACCCGAATGTCCAGCGCAGGTTCTGGACCTTCAGCTCAGACATTCACCCAGCCCCCCCGGCTGCGCGAAGATTTCACGCAAGCATTAACAAAAACAACCCCGGCCAGCCCGTCATGAACGGTTGGAAACACCACATCACCGCTGATCTTGCGGCCATCACGTTTGGCGCGGATCGCTTCTGCGGCCTCGGCGTAGATATTGGCGAAACCTTCCAGATAGCCTTCGGGGTGACCCGGTGGCACACGCGACAGACGCGCGGCGGCGGACCCGGACCCGGCACCGTTGCGGGTGATCAGGCGCTTGGGTTCACCAATCGGCGTGTACCACAGGCGGTTGGGCTCCTCCTGCGACCACTCCAGCCCACCGTTGGTGCCATAGACACGCAATGTCAGCGAATTTTCATTGCCCAATGCCACCTGGCTGCACCACAGCATGCCCTTGGCCCCACCGGCAAAGCGCAGCATCACATGGGCGTTGTCATCAACCTTGCGGCCCTCGACAAACCTGTCGAGATCGGCGCAGAGGCTTTCCAGTTTCAGCCCGGTGACAAAGCTGGCAAGGTTATAGGCGTGGGTGCCGATATCGCCGGTGGCCCCGCCGGCACCGGTGCGTTTCGGATCAGTGCGCCACTCGGCCTGTTTCTGGCCGGTATTTTCCAGCGGTGTCGCCAGCCAGTCCTGTGCGTATTCCACCTGAACCACGCGCAGATCGCCCAGATCGCCATTGGCGATCACCTCGCGGGCGTGGCGCACCATCGGATAGCCGGTGTAGTTATGCGTCAGCACGAACAGCGCATCCGACCGTTCAGCCGCGCGCACCAGCGATTTGGCCTCAAGCAGCGTTGCCGTCAGTGGCTTGTCGCAAATCACATGAATGTTCCGGCGCAAAAACTCTTTGGCGGCGGGCGCGTGCATGTGGTTGGGGGTGACGATGGCCACCGCCTCGATCCCGTCCTTCAGCCGCGCCTCGCGGATCGCCATCTGGCGATAATCACCATAGGCGCGTTTTGGGTCGATGCCAAGATCGGCGGCTGAGGCCAGCGCTTTTTCCTCGGTAGAGGAAAGCGCGCCCGCCACCAGTTCATAGTGATCGTCCATCCGCGCCGCGATCCGGTGCACCGCGCCGATAAACGCATCGCGCCCGCCGCCGACCATGCCCAGTCTGATCTTGCCCGCGGCCATTATGATATTCCCAGCATGCGTTTGTTGGCGGCGTTATCGGTGCCACTCGCCGCAAAATCATCAAATGCTGTCTCTGTCACCCGGATTATGTGGTCGGCCACAAATTGTGCACCTTCGCGCGCTCCGTCCTCGGGGTGTTTCAGACAGCATTCCCATTCGACCACCGCCCAGCCGTCGAAATCATTCGCAGCCATTTTAGAGAATATCGCGCGGAAATCGACCTGCCCGTCACCCAGGGAACGAAAACGTCCAGCACGGTCGACCCAGTTTTGGAACCCGCCATAGACGCCTTGCCGCCCGGTCGGGTTGAACTCGGCGTCTTTGACGTGGAACATCCGGATGCGATCCTTGTAGATGTCGATATTGTCAATGTAGTCAAGGCATTGTAGAACATAGTGCGACGGGTCATAGAGCATGTTCGCACGCGCGTGATTGCCTACGCGTTTAAGAAACATCTCAAACGTCACTCCGTCATGCAAGTCCTCACCGGGATGGATTTCGTAGCAAACGTCAACACCGTGATTGTCGGCATGATCGAGGATCGGGCGCCATCGCGCAGCCAATTCATCAAACGCTGTATCGACCAATCCCGCAGGTCGCTGTGGCCACGGGTAGACATATGGCCAGGCAAGCGCCCCGGAAAAGGTCCCTAGGGCCGTGATCCCCAAGTTGGCAGAGGCCGAAATCGCCATTTTTACCTGTTCGACCGCCCAGGCTTGTCGCGCCTTCGGATTGCCGTGGACAGACGGATGCGCAAAGCCATCGAACACCGCGTCATAGGCGGGATGCACCGCCACAAGCTGACCCTGGAGATGCGACGAAAGCTCTGTCACAGCGATCCCGTTCGCTGCCGCCTCCCCCTTGAGGGTGTCGCAGTAATCCTTGGACGTCGCGGCTGTTTCCAGATTGATCAGGTTGCTGTCCCAAGATGGCACCTGGACCCCGACATAGCCGCAGTCGGCTGCCCACTTCGTGATGCCGTCCCATGTATTGAAGGGCGCTTCGTCACTAGAAAATTGTCCGAGAAACAGCGCTGGTCCTTTGAGCATTCGCATGTGGTCCTCCCTTTGATCTGGTTGTCCGATCCCTGCACCGACATTGCAGGATTGGACATGAGTTTAGCCTTCGCGATGGACGGCTTCGGGTGTTCCGCATCCCCTGACCAAACGCGCCACGTGCCTTTATCCGACTGGAAACGGTTACGCTTTGAATTTTAAAATTTTTTCCGTGTGTGCTTTGCTGCCAGTCGTATTCAGCCGTTGGACGTAAGTCTGCCATTGTTCGGATTTTGGATTGGCATGATGGGGTCCGCCTTCCCGGATTACGCCAAGCAGTGGATCGCCTCTGGCCGCCTTGTCCGCATTCTCGGCCAGCCATTTGGCCATCAAATCGTCCCCGGTGGCGTTTTCTTCTGGTCGAGACGCAGTCAAATTCGTTTTTTGATGCGGGTCCGCCGCCTATTACGCCACCGCCGATGATCGCTGCGGTTTGCTTCATTGGCCGTTCTCTTCATTCATCATGGCCTGCACTCTGGTCGCAATCGTCTGGCCGAGCAGTTTGTGCGCGGCTGCATCAAAATGCACGCCGTCTACCGGATCAACGCAAATCATGGTGTTTGCGTCAAGATAGCCAGTGCCAATATCCGCAGCCATCTGGGCCAGACGCGCAGGCAGGGATGCGCCGCGTTGTTCGGCGCCGGTAAACATTTCGGCCATCGGGCCCCTTTCGACGACCAAAGGCGGACATACCAGCAACGCCTTGGCAGCATGGCCACTGTTCAGCGCGATTCCGGCCAGTTTACCGACGGACTTCGCGATGTCATGGCCGGGCACATCAAAACGTTTCTTCAGATCATTGGTGCCCAACATAATGATAATCAAGTCGATGGGTTTGTGGCTTTCAAGAATCGGCAACAGTGCGGTTTCGCCGTTCTTGTTCACGCCTACTTCTGGGTCGTCATGCACCGTTGTGCGCCCACCCAGACCTTCTTCGATTACATACCAGTCCGGCCCCAATTCCGCTGCCATTGCGCCGGGCCAACGTGTTTCGCGGTCAAAACGACTACCGACCTGGCCCACGCGCGCAGGGTGCGAGCCGTGGGTGTTGCTGTCTCCGAAACATAATACGACGGGCATGATTATCCTTTCTCTGCACGTTTTGTCAGGCCGAGGTTTTCGCGGACTGCGTCCGGGTCGATGACTTTGCCGCCCATCGCCTCGATAATGGTGCGGGCGCGGGTGACGAGATCGGCGTTCTCGTGACCACCCTTGCCCGAATCATGCATTTCGCCGAACCCGTACCAGACCTGATAGGCGGTGTGCCGTTTGGGGAACGGGCTGATGCTGTCGATGTTAGGCGACGTGTTCCGCAATAGCCGTAGCAGCCCAGATGATCCGGCCGCAGCGAGTCGACATGAATGTATGGAACTTTCACTGTTAACCCTCCCTAGATATCGACCCAGCGGCGCTGCTTCGAACTTTCAAAACAGGCATCCACGATTTTCTGGGCCTCTGCGCCGCATTCAAAATCGGGCTGGTCGTTTATACCGGTTCTGATCGAGGTGATGAAGCGCTCGAAATTGGTCGGCGTTTGCGGCACCGCGACGCGCTCCCAGTGCATATTTGCTGATTTGATATCGCGGGTGATGTCGTAGGTCAGACCGTCTTCGAACCATTTGTCAAAGCAAACTTTGATCCCGCCCAGGTCACCCATGATCCTAATATCAATGGTGTTCTTGAATCCCGTCGCCGCACGCGAACATGAGATTGTGCCGACCGCGCCATTCTCGAACTCGACCATCGAGTTGAACGCGTCGTTGGCGTCAAATCGGTACTCCCCCACACCTGCGCCTTTGTGTTCAAAGACTTTCAGATTGCTGTTAATGCTTTTGATCTTGCCGACCGGATAAGTGGCCAGATCGAAGATATGCACGCCGGTGTCGCCAAGAACGCCCTGACTGCCGTGGGCTTCTGAAAGTCGCCAGAGGAATTTCGATTCCTCCTTGAAGCGCCCCCAGTATTCGCTGGTCAGCCAGCATTGATTATATGTGGCATCAACCTGGTTAATGCGGCCCAGCTCGCCAGATTTCACGATTTCGGCCATGCCCTGATAGCCTGAGGCATTGCGGAATGTGAAGTTAACCATGTTGATCAGTCCGGACTGCTTAGCTGCTAAAACCAACTCGCGTGCGTCGGCATAATTCTCGGCCAACGGTTTTTCCGAAAACACATGCTTCCCAGCGGCCAAAGCCTGCAGACCGATGTGTTTGTGAAACCGATCCGGTGTCACGTTGCTGATGGCATCAAAGTCTTCATTCGCGAACAAATCGTCAGCCGATCTATAAGTCGTCGCGACCCCATGCGTATCGCCGAACTGCCTCAAATTTTCCTCATTAACATCGCAAATCGCCACGATTTTCACGCCGTCAATGGCGTTGAACGCCTCGAAATGTTTGTTGGCATGACTGCCGGTGCCGATGATTGCTAGTTTGATCACTGTCCAAGTCCTTTTATAACGGGTGAATAGAGAAGTTCAGGATGTTGGGCACGAAAGAGTACCCTGTCGCTAATGAGATCCAATGTGTCGATCATCAGGTTGCGGTCTTTGTCCACCAAACATTTGTACAAGCGATCAAAGCCTTCGGTTCCGCTGAGTAAACTGCATCTGTTGAAATCGGTGATGTTGATGAATTTATACCTCGAGTGCAGCTGCGCGAGACAGTAGACCCTCCCCTTTTGAATCAACTGTAAATAGAGGTTCACCAGGGTCGGATCCCCGGTCAGGGCCATAAAACGCCCCATAAACCGAAGTCCGTATCTGTAGTTTTTGTCGTTGTAGTTGTGGATAGTTATCTGATTGAGAATCAAAACCGATTCGCGCAATCCATTGATATCCGTGCAATCGATCCTGTTGATGATTTCGTCGGCGATGAGTGGGGAGAGGCTTTTCCGGATTTTGATCAACCCCTCGAGTTCATCGAACGAGATATGAGACACAAAGATGCCCTTCTGCGCGTCCGATTCCAGGAATCTAGTCTCTACGAGGCGCTGGTTTGCCTCGCGCACCGGCCCGCGCGAGACATTCAGCTTCTTAGCGATCACGGACTCTTTGACCTTGTCGCCGCTCACCAGGTCGCCGTTCAGGACCAAGCTTTTGATCTGGCGATAGACCAGTTCGTTCAGCGGCAGTCCTTCGAGGTTCTGAAGTGGCCTAAGGAGCTCGGAGAGCTCAAGCTCGTCGTCGGTATTGTAAATCATGTTACGCCAGCCTCGCCCCCATGTTGTCGCCTCCAAAGACGTAGATATCTTCGGAGTTGAAAGAACACGTCAGCTCCGCACCGATCTCGACGGGATGGTGCGAGGGCACGAATACCGTGAGGGTTTTGCCATTCACATTCAGGTGAAAAAGCTGGGCTTCGCCAAGCTGCTCGGATATCTCGATGATGCCGGTCAGGGTATTCTGCCCGTCAGCGCGCAAGCTGAATTTGTCGGGCCGGATCGCGACGTCGACCGCCTGCCCTTCTGCCGCGACGCGCCGCGATTTTGGTGAAAAGGCAATAATGTCGCCTGAGGCCAGAACGATCTCATCGTTCTGCACGGTGCCTGATAGGACGTTGATCGGCGGCGAGCCGATGAATTCAGCGACAAAACGACTGTTGGGGTTTTCGTAAATCTCAAGCGGTGTACCAATCTGCACGATCTCGCCCTTGTTCAGAATGACGATCCGGTCGGCCAATGTCATCGCCTCGACCTGATCGTGGGTCACGTAGACCGAAGTCGTCCTGAACTGTTGATGCAGCCGCTTGATGTAGGCCCGCATTGAGTTGCGCAGCTTGGCATCCAAATTGGACAGCGGCTCATCAAAGAGAAACAGCTTCGGCTCCCGGACAATGGCTCGCCCCATGGCGACCCGCTGACGCTGCCCCCCAGACAGCTCGCTGGGCGTGCGCATCAATAGCTCAGAAATTTCCAGCTGGTCGGCAATCTCGGCGACCTTCTTCTCGCGGGCCGGCTTGTCCACGCCGCGCATTTTCAGTCCGAATGAGATGTTCGCCTTTACGTTCATATGCGGATAAAGCGCGTAATCCTGAAATACCATGGCGACGTCCCGCTTGCGCGGCGGCAGGTCGCTGCAATCGAGATTGTCGATCAGGACCTGCCCGCCGGTGATCTTTTCAAGTCCCGCAATCATGCGAAGGATCGTGCTTTTCCCGCATCCAGACGGGCCGACCAGAACCACGAATTCGGAATTCTCAATCGTCAAATCAATCGAATTGACTGCGCTAACGCTGCCGTATTTTTTTGCCAGTTGCCTGAGTTCCAATGTGGCCATGATCTTTCCTGACAAGTGCGAGTTTTCCATATTATCCTTCTCGTCAAAATAAATGTCAACATTTGATTCATAAAAATGTTGACATTTATTTTGGAGATTCGTAGCCTACCGGAGTGGCTGCGTAAAATGTCTAGTTTGGCACAACGATTTTTCATCAACCTGTAAGGAGGTCCAAAATGTTTAGAATAATGATGACTACGGCGCTTGCGATGGGTATCGCGACCGGCGCAATGGCTCAGACGGCTGGCCTAGATCATATTGGCGCGGACGCGAATGCGCCAAAGCAAATGCTGTTCATGCCGAATACTTTCTATTCGAATAGCTCCGGCAACGAGGGCGTTGCTGCTGCGTTCCAGGGCGCGTATGAAGCCTTCGCCGCTGCGCATCCCGACTGGTACATCGAGTTGCAGGGATATGACCCCAATAACAGTGTAGAAGTTCAAAAGCTGGTGGAAGCCGGTTTTTCCGGCGATGGGCCTGGCTGCGTTTATGTCGACTCGTTCCGGGTTCCGTTCTACAAGAATCTAGGCCTGCTCAAGGACCTGTCGCCGTATTTTTCGCAAGAAGACAAAGACG
>Ga0115003_10004233_pt1 | contig 11087 bp, 11 predicted proteins | sample ArcticOcean_MG_C_7_FD_88736 | JGI IMG/M metagenome (GOLD analysis project Ga0115003, IMG submission 88736) | Marine microbial communities from western Arctic Ocean - ArcticOcean_MG_CB11_88 | ecosystem: Environmental > Aquatic > Marine > Oceanic | place: Arctic Ocean: Canada Basin | collected... | reverse complement strand
GAAGGCTTTAAGTCAAAATCCAGAAACTTTAGGAGATTATTAAATTCAAAACCAACAATAAATGAAATCTTACACATACACAGAAAAAAAAGACACAAGAAGTGGTTTTGGAGCAGGTCTTGCAGAACTTGGAAGAACCAATCCTAATGTAGTAGCATTATGTGCCGATCTTATTGGGTCTTTAAAAATGAATCAGTTTATTGATGAAAACCCTGAACGCTTCTTTCAAATTGGAATAGCGGAAGCAAATATGATGGGGATTGCAGCTGGATTAACAATTGGAGGTAAAATTCCTTTTACAGGAACTTTCGCAAATTTCTCAACAGGACGTGTCTATGATCAAATTAGACAATCTATTGCATATTCTAATAAGAATGTAAAAATCTGCGCATCTCATGCCGGTTTAACATTAGGAGAAGATGGAGCAACACATCAAATTTTAGAGGATATTGGTCTTATGAAAATGCTACCGGGAATGGTCGTAATCAACACTTGTGACTATAATCAAACTAAAGCCGCTACAATAGCAATTGCTGACTATGACGGACCTGTTTACTTAAGGTTTGGCAGACCAGCAGTACCCGTTTTCATGCCGGAAGACCAACCATTTGAAATTGGAAAGGCCATTATGCTTCAGGAAGGTTCAGATGTGACTATTGTAGCAACCGGCCATCTTGTTTGGGAGGCACTTGAAGCCAGTAAGGCACTGCATGAAAAGGGAATTTCTGCAGAAATTATAAATATTCATACGATCAAGCCATTAGACGATCAAGCTATTTTAGATTCTGTTTCAAAAACAGGATGTATTGTAACTGCTGAAGAACATAATTTCTTAGGAGGATTAGGAGAAAGTGTTGCTAGAGTTTTAGCATTAAACAACCCAACACCACAAGAATTTGTTGCTACAAACGATACTTTTGGTGAATCTGGAACTCCTGCAAAACTAATGGAAAAGTATGGCTTAAACAGAACTGTTATCATTGAAAAAGCGCTTAAGGTAATCAACAGAAAATAAATTAATTTTAATCAAAAAAATGATATGAATAATTACGCTAAAGACTACATTGAAACTTTTCATAAAGGAGTAAAGAAAACAAAATATAAAATAATTGGAGAGAATTCAGATTCAAGTTCTTTTTTTCATGAATTGAATGAACAAACTAAAAAGGTAAAACAAAAAGATGGTAGACTCTTTTTCTTTGGAAACGGAGCTAGTGCTTCTTTTTCTAACCACATGGCTTTAGATTGGTCAAAAAATGGAGGAATATTAGCTTTTTGTCTTAATGACAGTGCAATGCTAACGGCTTTAGCTAATGATTATGATTTCGAGGGTTGTTTCTTAGAATTTTTAAAGATTAATTCACCAACTTCTAATGATTTAGTTGTTACTACTAGTTCTAGTGGAAATAGTAAAAACATTGTAAAAGTTCTTGAATATTGTAAAGAAAATAACATTAGTAGTTTCGGTTTAAGTGGTTTAAATGAAGGAAATAAAACTGAAATACTATCCCATTTTTCACTTTTTGTTCCAATGAAGACTTATGGTATGGTTGAATGTATTCATCAACTCTTTCATCATATTTTCCTAGATAAGTTTATGGGTATTGAAGAGTGGAACAAGATAGAATCTCAAAATATGGACGCATCAAACTTTAAATTATGATTAAAATAGGTATAGCAGGGTATGGTAAAATAGGACAGTTAAGGGCTAAAATTTTACTAGAAAGAAATGATATTGAAATAGTTAGTATTTATGATGTAGAAAAGCCTGAAAATATTGATGCTCAAATATTTTGCAATTCTTATGATGAATTACTAAATTCAGCTTTGGATGCAGTTTTTATATGTGCTTATAATACTGTTTTAGCAGAATATACGACAAAGGCATTAAATAAAGGAATTCATGTTTTTTGTGAAAAACCTCCTGCTATGAAAGTAGAAGAACTTGATAGTGTTTTTGACGCTTTAAAATCTTCAGAAAAAGTTTTAAAATACGGCTTTAATCACAGGTATCATTTTTCTGTTATGGAAGCTAAAAAAATTATTGATTCTGGTGAAATGGGTAAGCTTTTATGGATGAGAGGTGTTTATGGCAAGGCTGGAAGTATCGATTATGATAAAAACTGGAGAAACTTTAAGAAATATTCTGGTGGAGGTATTTTAATAGATCAAGGAATCCATATGTTAGATCTAATGAGGTACTTTTCTGCTGAAAAATTTAATAAAATTAATAGTTATATAACAACTTCCTATTGGGATATTAAAGTAGAAGATAATGCCTTTGTATTAATGCAATCAGATAATAATGTGATTGCAAGCATGCATTCTAGCGCAACACAATGGAAGCATAAATTTTTATTAGAAATGTGTTTTGAAGAAGGCTACTTGAACCTAGATGGAATACTTTCAGGAACTAGAAGTTATGCTCCAGAAAAACTGATTATTGGACGTAGAGAGTTTGAAGATATAACCTTTGCCATGGGCAAACCCAAAGAAACTATTGTTTCATTTGAAAACGATAATTCTTGGAATTTAGAAGTTGAAGAATTTATAAATGCAGTTAATGGCAAAGGAGAAATTAAAGAAGGAACATTACAAGATGCCTTTGAAACTTTATCTCTAGTCCAAAAAGTATATGAAAACAGTGAAATTTAAGAAGATTATTAATTTATAAAATATTTACACAATGAAAATTTTAGCATCACCATCATCAATAGGACAAATTAGTTCTAAACCCTTTGAGCTTTTGGAAGCCAATGGATACGAAGTTGTAAGAAATCCATTTGGAAGAAAATTAACTAAAGAAGAAACTATTAATCTAGGAAAAGATTGCGTTGGAATAGTTGCTGGAGTAGAAATTTTGGATTCAATAGTAATTGACTCTTTACCTAATTTAAAATGTATCAGCAGGGTTGGTATAGGTATGGATAACGTGGATGTTTTATATGCAGAGAATAAAGGAATTACAGTTTTAAATACTCCAAATGGACCAACAAGAGCCGTTGCTGAATTAACTTTAGGCTTAACTTTATCTTTATTAAGAAAAATTCCAAATGCACATTATGACTTAAAGAATAGAATCTGGAAAAAACAAACAGGTAACTTATTATATGAAAAAAAAGTAGGAGTTTTGGGTCTTGGTAGAATTGGCAGAATGGTTGCTGAAATGTTTAGATCTCTTGGAAACCCTGTAGTGGGATATGATTTATATCCAAATTTGGAGTGGGCAAAAAAAAATAATGTTGAAATTCTTAGCTTAGAACAATTACTAAATCAATGTGATATTATAACCATTCATATACCTGGCAATTCAGATGGGTCTCCTGTTATAAATCAAGAAGTGCTATCTTCTTTAAAAGAAGGTGCTTTTTTAGTTAATGTTTCAAGAGGAGGTGTCATTGATGAGGAAGCTCTTTACAAATTTTTAACTAACGGAAAATTATCTGCTGCTGCTATAGATGTTTTTAATAATGAACCTTACAGTGGTAAGTTTTGTGACTTAGATAATGTAATTTTAACACCACATATTGGTTCATATGCAAAAGAAGGAAAAGTAAAAATGGAAGTTGATGCTGTTATAAATTTAATAAACGCTTTAAAATAAAATAATGTCTATTGAAATTAATTTAGATAATAAAGTTGCTTTAATTACAGGAGGTACAAGAGGTATTGGAAAATCAATAGTAATTGAATTACTTAAATCAGGAGCAATGGTTTATGCCACAGGTACTAATGAAGCTCAAATTAAAAAACTTAATGAAGAAAATAAAAATCCTTTACTTACTTATTTACAACTTAACTTAAGTGATGTTGATAATGTAAAGGATTTCATAAAAAAAACTATTAAATTGTCAGAAATAGATATACTTGTTAATAATGCGGGTGTTAATGTAGTTTCTGATGCAGATCAAATTACTTACGAAGATTTTTTAAAAACTCAACAGATTAATGTTTATGGCCCATTTTTATTAGCTCAGGCATTTGGAAAACAAATGGTAAAAAGAAATTGGGGAAGAATCGTAAATATCTCATCTATCTGGGGAGTTGTAACAAGACCTGGAAGACTTTCTTACTCGACAAGTAAAATGGCGCTTCTAGGAATAAATAAGACCCTTGCGGTTGAATGGGCTAAGAATAATGTATTAGTGAATTCTGTAAGCCCTGGTTTTACTTTAACTGAGTTAACTAAAACGACTAATACTAAAGAAGAATTAAAAATAATTGAAAACAAAATCCCACAAAAGAGACTTGCTGAGCCAAAAGAGATTGCTAATGGAGTACTATTTCTTATAAGTAATTTAAACTCATATATAGTGGGGCAAAATTTAATAATAGATGGAGGATATACAGCAATATAATTTTACAGTAAAATCAAATATTCATGACTATGAAGTAAATTTCATAGATAATGTAAAAAAAACACTTGAAACTGAGTTAAAAGAAGGTGACTTTATAATTATTGATAATAAGGTAAAATCTCTTTATCCTAAATGGTTTGAAGATGTATTAGGAAATTACAATTACATTGGTATTGATGCAGCTGAATCACAGAAAAGCTATCAAGAAGTAGAGCCAGTTATCAATACTCTTATTGAAAGAGGTTTTCGTAAAAACCATAGATTAATAGCAATAGGAGGAGGAATCACTCAAGATGTAACAGCTTTTATTGCTTCTATTTTATACAGAGGAGTACAATGGTATTTTTTTCCTACTACATTACTAGCTCAGGGTGATAGTTGTATTGGTAGTAAGACATCCATAAATTTCGGGAAGTTTAAAAATCAAGTAGGCGGATTTTACCCTCCAAATAAAATTTATGTTGATCCAAAATTTCTTAATACACTTCCATTTAAAGAGTTGCAATCTGGTTTAGGTGAAATGGCTCATTATTTTGTAGTTGCTGGTGAAGATGATTTTGATAGATATAAAAGAGATTATGCGCAAGCATTAGTTGATAAAAATGTTTTAAGAGGAGTAATAGCTAGAAGCCTAGAAATAAAGAAAAGTTATATCGAAATAGATGAGTATGATAAAAATGAAAGACAAGTTTTTAATTATGGACATTCGTTTGGCCATGCAATTGAAAGTTTAACAAGCTATGGAGTTCCACACGGAATAGCTATTTCTGTCGGAATGGATATGTCGAATTTTGTTTCTATGAAAAAAGGCTATATCACTTCTGAAGTGAGACAGAATTCTCGTGAATTATTTGAAAAGATTTGGTTTGGATATACAAACCAAGTGAAAGATTTGGATATCGATAATTACTTAGTTGCCCTCAGCAAAGACAAGAAAAATAAAGGACCATTATTAGGATTGATATTGAACAAAGGATATGGTAAAGTTTTTAAAGATTTTACAGAAAATGATATGATATTTAGATCCTGGATAGTAGAGTATTTTGCAAATGAATTAAATTATTAAATATGGTAGTAGACACTTTAAAAAATATAGAACAGTACAAAGGATTATCTCCAGATATTTATGCTGGTTTGCAGTTTTTAGCTAACGCTAAATCAGAAATAGAGTTAGGAATATATCCAATAAACAAAAATGTGAAAGCGATTGTATCCTCTTATGAAACTGTGGATGAATTTGAAAGAGGTTATGAATCTCATAAAAATGTTATTGATATACAATATCCTATTGAAGGACTTGAAAGAGTAAAATGGTCGCCTATTGCAGAAATGGAAGTTAATATACCATATGATGAAGCAAAAGATAGAACTTTTTACAAGAATCCCTCACAACAAGGAACACATGTAGATATAGGTAACGGAATTTTTGCGATTATGTACCCTGAAGATGGTCACAGTCCACAACACAAAGTTAGTAAAAAAGAAGTTATTAAGAAGATAACCATTAAAGTCTCTATATAGTGCAGAACAAGAAAGTTACAGCACTTGTTCCAATGAAAGGAAACAGTGAAAGAGTGCCTAATAAAAATATTAGACCACTCAACGGAAAACCTGTTTGTCATTGGATTTTAGAATCGCTCTCACGAAGTAAGTTTGTGGATGAGGTGATCATCAATACAGACTCTCCAAAGATCAAAGAGATCGTTTCAGGTTTTGATTTTGTAAAAGTAATTGATAGACCTGATTATTTGTTAGGAGATGGGGTTAGCATTCAACCATTGATTGCTCATGATATCGAGTATGCACAAAATGAAATCATTCTTCAGACGCATTCAACTAACCCTTTGTTAAAAACAGAGACTATTGACAAGGCAATAGAAATTTATTTTAAAAATATTAAAGAAAATGATGCTTTGTTTTCAGTAACTCCATTACAACAAAGATTTTATTTTAAAAATGGCAAAGCTGTAGGCCATGACCCTAATAACCTAATACAAACACAACTCTTAGAACCTATCTATCATGAAAATTCATGTATGTATATTTTTTCAAGAGAAACTAATAGGAAAATACAAAATAGATTAGGGAATAACCCTTTCTTATTTGAAATGGACCATTTGGAAGCTGCCGATATTGATGAGTGGCATGATTTTCTTTGGACAGAGTTCTTGATGAGTAAAAGTAATCTTTTGAATAGAACAGATATATAAACCTAAGTTTTAAACAAGAAGAAAAAACTATTGATTAAGTTAAATTGCTTACAAAACATCAAATATCATAGAAATATTTCAGATGATAATTTTTATCATATAAAATTACTTGGAACAAAATAAGATATGTTAGAAATAGGCTTATGAAAATAAACTACAACTTAAAACTCATTTTCAGAGAAATACAGCTAATAAGCAAATCATCGCTGATTCATAATTTTTCTTATCTTTCTATTTCTCAGGGCTTCAATATATTAGTCCCACTAATTACTTTGCCATATATTCTTAATGTTCTTGGCAAGGAGATGTATGGGTTAGTTGTTTATTCACAAGCAATAGTATCTTATCTTGTAATATTTGTAAGCTTTGGGTTTAACACTTTGGCTATAAAAGAAATTAGTATTCATCGAAATAATAAAGATAAATTAAGCGGAATTGTAAGTAGTGTTTTAATTTTAAAGGGAGGGATGTTCTTAATTTGTTTGGCGCTTCTATTCATAGGACTTAGGCTTATACCTCAAGCAAACGGCTACGAAAGTCTGTTTCTACTTTCAATGTGGATATGTTTATATGAATTTATATTTCCTATATGGTACTTTCAAGGTATTGAAAAAATGAAATACATCACTTACTTAAATGTAGTTAGTAGATTAATTTTTTTAATTCTTATCTTTTTATTAATTAAATCTCCGCATCATTATCTACGCTTACCAATTATTAACGGAATAGGTGTTATAGTTACAGGAATTGCTAGTTTAATTATTGTTTTTAAATCACATAAAATTAAATTTATACTTCCTAGTTCTGATGAGTTAATACTCTTTATAAAAAAATCACTAAATTATTTCATCTCTAATGCTGCAATTAAATTTTATTCAAGTTCTAATAAAGTAATTCTTGGAAGCGTGTTAGGTATGGCTGAAGTTGCATATTATGATTTAGCAGATAAAATTATTACAGTTTTTAGAGCTGTGCCGCTTAGAATAGTAAGGGATAGTATTTTCCCAAAAGTAGCAAAAACAAAAAATATTAAAATTGTATGGTATACAACATTAATAATGGGAGCATATTCAATAATAGCAATTATTTTTATTTTATTTTTTGCAGAAACAATAGTTCTAACACTGGGCAACAAAGATATGTTGCCGACTGTGAATGTATTAAAACTATTTTCTCTTTTCATTTTTACTACTCACATATCAAATTATTATATTACAGTTGCATTATGGTCCTGGGGCTATGAAAAAATATTTCGTAACATAATGCTAATATCATCTATACTTTTTTTATTTATATATTTATATCTTTGGTTCGCAAATATCATTAATATTTATACCGTCACTGCTGTGCCAATTTTGGTTGATATATATACAATTATTCACATTTATATTATCTCAAAACAAAAAAATCATTTTAAAACCTGATAATTATTATTATATTAAACTGCACCAAATTACTATAGCACTAAATATACTTTTCGTTCCACGGTTATGTTTTGAAGTTAAAATATGTGTAAATTTTATTACAAAATAAATAATGCGTTACGTTAATAGTTTTTAATAAAACTCTTTTGGATAATATATGTTAAAGTTAAAAACTTATTTAAATAATTTATAATGATAAAAAAACAATCAATGCCAAGTATTTTTTTATTAATGTTATTTATCTTGTTAAATGGAAATAACCCAGTTTTAAGGCTTTTTTATTTATTTCCAAGTTCATTAGTTTATGTGTTTTGGGCAGGTATTTTTTACTTAATAAATAGAAATATTAATGAAATTACATATAGAAGTATCTTTAAATATCTGTTTGTTTTAAGCTTATATATTTTATTTAGTTTTTTTAAATATGAAGAAATCTCTCCAGGAAGAATAGTTCAGTTTACTTCAATTATTATTATGACAACTCTTTTAGTTAATTACTATAAACATACTCTTTTATATAATATTGAAATTGCATTAAAATATCTTTGCCTTTATTCACTAATTATTTGGAGCACTATCTTGATCTTAAAATTATTTTTGAATTTTGAATTTTTTTATAAAATACCTTCATTTCTCTTGTTCCCAGATAATGAAAATTTAGCAGAAAATGTTCATGCTCTTTTTTATAATTTTAGAGGTTATCAAAGTAATGTGTTTGGTATTTTTAGAAATTCTGGTTTCTTTTGGGAGCCAGGGGCATTAGCTGGAACTATTATAATGATGTATTTGATGTTGTTTAAAAATAAAAAAATTAGAAACCAATTTGATACTCTCTTTTATTTAGTTTGTTTAACTGTGATTACAACATTTTCTATCTTAGGCTTAGGATCAATTTTACTAATATTCGCATACAAACTAATGAGTAGAGTAACCAATTTTAAATTGTTTTCTTTTACAACTGTTATCACAACAGTTTTTGTTGTAATATCATTTCAGTACATTTTTTCTGATAATTCTATTTTGAATAATAAAATTAATTTTCAAACAGATAAAGTAGAGATGAGAAAATCAGGATGGGAAAGTAATCGTCTTGGTTCTGCTATATTTATTTCAGAATTGATTGAAAATGAAAATATACTTTTTGGTCTAGGATTTTTTTCAAGTTATACTACTCTTAAGAATAAAATGTTATTAAATGGATACAAATCAGACCATTCTATAGGTAATGGTTTTTTCTTATTATATCTTCAATTTGGCGCTTTGCTTTTACTAATTATTTTAGTATTTATTTATTATAAAATCTATAAATTTTATAATAAGACTATAACTTCACTTTTTATTTTCATTCTTTTAGTAATTCAACTACAGGGTGAGGTTTGGAGTAATTATAATCTAATTTATTTATTTTTATTTTTGGATAGTATTATTAGTTATGAGAAATCAAATTTTTTAACTCAAAACAAATAATGCATAAAATATATTTTATTTTTAAAACATTTAAATTATGATCAAAATTTCTATAATTATACCCGTACACAATAGAAAGAAGGTAACAATTAAAGGACTTACCTCTTTAAATTTAGCTTTAGATAATTACTACAAAAAATCTAAATTAATAGCATGTGATATTGTTATAATTGATGATGGTTCAACCGATAATACTTCAGATTGGGTCTCTAAACATTATCCAAACACAAATATTATATACGGAGATGGTAATTTATGGTGGTCAGGTTCTATTAATTTGGGAATAAATTATTCGCTAAATAATTTAAATCCCAATTATATCATGTTTTGGAATGATGATCTTACAGTTGATTCTGACTATTTTTTGAATTTGGAGAAAATAGTAATTAATGAAAGATTTAAAAACAGTATAATTGCGAGTAAGATTTTCTATGAAAATGAAAAGGATAGAGTTTTTTATTATGGAGGATTTTTAGATAATAAAAAGGCTAGTTTTTATATAAATAGAGAAGATCTTCAAAATCATTCTAAAGAGATAGAATGTGATTGGACAGGTGGAATGGGAGTTGTTTTCCCCATTAATATATTTAAAGAAATCGGTGTAGTTGATAATATTAATTTTCCACAATATTACGGAGATGCAGATTTTTCACTTAGAGCTAAAGATGCTGGTTTTAAAATTTATTGTCACAATGAACTAAAACTTTTGAATGATAGGAGCTCAACTGGGATGTCCCATAATGGATCTTTATTAAAATATTTGCAAAGTTTATTTGTTTTAGGATCTTCATTTAATTTAAAAGTAGATATAAGGTTTGTTTTTAAATATTTTTCAGTAATTTTTGCTATAAAATTTATTTTAAAGAAACATTTAAGTTATTTATTGAAACTTTTTAAAACAAAACTTATTACAGCGATTACTTATCTTTTTCAATTCAGATTATATATTTATAATAATTTTTTAAATAAAATACCTTTCCGTACAATTAGAGAATTATTTAGTAAAATGTATATTAATTTTGGTAACCATTCATCAATTAGATCGAATGTTAAAATACTAAATAAGTATGGAAGACACGTCACTATTGGTAATAATTCAATTATCAACGAAGGATGTTTATTTGATGGAAGATCTGGTAAAATTGTTATTGGCAATAATGTTAGTATTTCAAGAGAAGTTATGATTTATACTTTAGAACATAAAATTGATTGTGATTATTTTAAAACAGAATCTGGTGATGTAATTATAAATGATTATGTGTGGTTAGGTTCTAGAGTTATAATACTTCCAGGTGTCGAAATTGGGGCAGGATCTGTTGTAGCTTCTGGGGCAGTTGTGACCAAAGATATCCCCCCAATGTCAGTTTATGGAGGGATTCCTGCAAAATTAATAAGAAAAAGAACTTCAAATTTATTATATAAGCTTAAGGATAATCATTTTTTTCAATAATTAAGAAAAAAATATATTAAAAAGTTATATATTTTAATAGCTATTGCGTCATTTGTTTTATCATACGGATCATCAAACTGTAACCTTAAATCATTTACATTCGTAATGTCTCTTTTTATAATCGTTGAATCAAGAATGAAATTACATACTATAAACAAAAATCTATTTAAAAATATAT
>Ga0115003_10004229_pt1 | contig 11096 bp, 2 predicted proteins | sample ArcticOcean_MG_C_7_FD_88736 | JGI IMG/M metagenome (GOLD analysis project Ga0115003, IMG submission 88736) | Marine microbial communities from western Arctic Ocean - ArcticOcean_MG_CB11_88 | ecosystem: Environmental > Aquatic > Marine > Oceanic | place: Arctic Ocean: Canada Basin | collected... | reverse complement strand
TTAAGGGGGGGGGAGAAAATTAAGATTGGTAGGCAAACTAATTCTGAAAAGAAAACCCCTGCATGGAGATGGAAGGACCGTTTCCATCGAGAAAATCCGCCATTCGGAGGCTATGCTGCTTATGTCTCACGCCCGACTTTTGAAGACCTTCGTAGCAGTGGTAAGGAAGGGCGGCGGGTTTTTAACGCAATTTGTAAACTTCTCGAAATGCAAAAGAATAGCGAACCACTTAGTGGCCGTCATTATGAAGAGAGGGGGTTGCATTCATTCGCCATAGTATTTCCTGAAGAGGAGATAAACTGTATCGCTGTAATGGTTGGTCCGTTTGATGTATCTGATGAAATGGATATGTGTAAGCGCGGGATTCTATTCCACATTATTCTCTGCGGTGCTGGTGATGAAGATGATGTTCTGCCACAAATGCCGAATTTATTGAAACTGCCAAATGACGTATATGATCTGACTGTGCCTTTCAAAATTAAATTGGATTCGGACCTTACCGATGAATCAGACCGAACTGAATGGTTCAAAGGTGTATTGGAAGGTAAAAATAGTAAGAAGTATTGTTTTTATAAACACTTGAATTTGGATGCTTTAGATTTAAGTGCTGCCAGACTTTTACCCTCTGATGTTTTTATTGGATCACTTGAGAATAAAGATATCGCGAAATTCGAATATTGTCGGCGCTTTATGACTCGTCAATTCAATGAGGTGCGCCTACTTGGAGATCCGACAAAACCAAATATTGAGCAGACAAATACCATGAATGCTTATGTGTTTAACAAATCTTCCGCGATGAATCTTAATGGGCGCCCCGGCACTGGAAAGTCAACAATATTACACATGTTAACGTGTGAATCTTTGCTACAACTTGGACCAAATTTAGGAAGCCGGCGTGTACTTTATTTGGCTACCACTGAAGAATTAATTGCGGAAGCGAGAGTAGAAATCAAAAATTTATTAAAACATTTATATTTGCATAAGGTCAAAAACTCAAATGATAAATTGCAAAAGTTACTTGCTGCTATTGATTTTGCTACAGAAGAAGAGTTCTTCGTTAACGCCCCTGGGACCTTGCCATTAGATGATAGAGTGGCTTTTGAGAATCGCATCAACGATACAGATGATGACGAAAGGTGGGCTTACTGGAAGGATCCCGCTAATACTTCCCTATTACAAAGAATACTGAGAAACTTTGTTTATGGGGTTTTTGGCTCACCTTCTGAATTTTGTAAATGGGTTCCTACAAATCGCAACCCTGAAGAAATAAAAGGGTTGTTTAAACGCCCGTTTAATTTTTTTACGCCGAATGAAAAATACGCCCCTGCTGATGGGGATTTGCTCTCGTCCGACATTACCCCGCTGTATTTTTGGAATCCTGGTTTTGATACTGGCGAGAAAATTAGTGAGGGAGATAAAGACGCTGCGAACCATGTTCGTGGACTGGCTACATTTTTAGAAGAGGAGGGGGGGTTGGGCAAATATTTAATCGATTATTCTATTGGAAAAACTACAGGTCTTTGGGATTCGAGTGGTGTGATTCATGGTATTGCAACAAGGATTCATCAAGGAGAGGGTTTGCGTTTTTTAGATTCGGACTCTTTTCCCCTATGGCACCAAATGCAAACTAAAGGGTATGACTCAATTATCATTGATGAATCTCAAGATTTTTCTGCTAGGACAATTGCCACTTTGTTACAATATTTTTCTAACCGAGGAGTTAGTCGAGAGGAGAATCATTTACCCTTTACATTCGTTTGTGCCGGTGATGAATTTCAAACAATTTATGGGACTTTGTTTCAAGGGGCAATGATTCATATCAATAAAATATTTACCGATTGGAAGGTGTTTTTACTCAAACAATCCACTGGAGAAATGCGCTCATTCGCTGATGGCTTGCCCAATCCAGTAAAAATCTCATTACGAGCGAGTTACCGAACCTTTGACACAGCCGTTAAGGTAATTGATAATGTTGTTGAACAAATGAGGGAAATCACACTTAAAGAAGGGCAGCGTAGAACTGTTGGCGTATCCAAAATTGGTTATGAGCGAACTGGCGTGATGGCTGGCCTCCAAGCTAGTGGCCGGGGACTGCGTTTTTGGGAAACTGTGTTGAAGCAACTTTGCAAACAACTTGAGAAAACATTCGGGGAAGAAATAGTGCAAATAGGGGTCAAGGTGGCCCTAATTTTTCCAAAGCAACGCATTTGGAAAAAAGATGAGTTTTGTGAGGAATTGGATAGTTTTTCTAATCTCGAACATGCAACCCGATTCAAAGATTATATTGAAGAAATGAAAAACCTTATTGATAACAAATATGAAGATGAGTTGGCCCGAAACGGGGGTGACAAAGTGAAGGCCAACGAAAAGATCGTCTCTATGGTTAAAGAGGCAGGATTTTATGATATTGCTGCGATAAAGGGTCAAACACATGTTGCAGTAGTGGCATTACAACCGCCAATTAATCCTAATGAAGAAGAAAAATGGTTTGATCGGTTGCTCGCCCTGTCACTAAGTCTCGTCATGGTAAGCAGATCTCAGATCGGATTATTTATTGCTGCAAGTAACTCAGATACTGAAAAAATTATAGGTCCTGATAATTGGAATAAGTTTCAACGAAATAATGAATATTTTGTGGATTCAATCGGTGAAATCTCGGATTTTGATGATCGGTTGCTGAATTCTGCCGCACCAGTAATCTCTCCTGAAAAACTATTCGCATATGCATTGGAGGAATGGTATAATCCTCGAGCGTGGGAACGGTTACGGCGATCGGAGGTGTTGGAAAGACATGCTAGTGAATTTGTTGCAGCAATTAGCAAAATTTTCCAGAGGGTAAGAATTAAGCAACCTCATGTCCAATCAACTTTTAATGAATTAGAAGACTTATTTGAGAAGCAGAGTCGGGATGAGATCGCCGCCGTTCTTGGCGGTGAAGCGTTTTTTGAGGACGGTGCTATTCATAAACTCAGACATTTCTTGCACTGGCAAATTATAAGTCGCGAATATTATGAGGGGAATGATGTTGGTTATGAACTTCCAGGCCACATTGATGAATTAGAAAAATATTGGAAGGAAAATAGGCCAGCGGTTGATGAACACACTAATAATTGGATGGATTTAATCTTAAATGAGGATAATTCTGATGTTGAACTCCTTGTTGGAGATGCGGCCTTCGCCCCTTGGAATTTGGATCCTACCTCGATTTTGCCGACTCCTTTCCAACACGAATGTCATGTTCCTCGATTAAGGATTGGTCCTTGGAAATTTACCGCACCACCTGAGACTAAAGAAAGGGCTGAGATTTTAGAATCTTGGGTTAATGAAAGCCAACATTGGTCCCCATCTATTGAAATAATTCAAAAGGTGATAGAATATACGCTTAGGGGGGATAATAATTCAAGAAAGCGAATGAGGATAGAATGGATGTTAAATCATATTAGACAAGATGGTTCCATGCTTGAAACTTCTTTGAGACATTATAAATCGGGGAATTCTGAAACAATCGGATGGGTTTTTAGAACTACAATTGGGAGTAATAACCCAAATACAGAGTCCTGGTTTTACGAACAATTGAAGAGTGCATTAAAGGGAAAATTGGAGGGGGATGACCCATCGTTATTATTATCCGCTATTTCTGACTGGTTAACCGGGTTAAATGATGCCCAAGACATAGTTAGCGGGTTAAATTATGTTGCCGATTTGGTCAAAAGTGACAAAAAGAAATCAAGAAAAGTTGTATCCAATATCTACGCAAACCTCGATCCATCGATTCTTGTTAAATGGCTAAAATTAGTAAACGCAAATGACATTAGTACGATCCCCGATGAAATAATTGCTCTCGGTGGAGATAAGTGTCGCGATATGTTTGCCAACGTAAATAATTTGATTGTGGCGAGCAATGTCAAGACATTGGCAGGTTACAGCGAATTGCCAATGAGTGCAAGAATGGTGACCCATGGAGATTTTGCTACTTCTTTGTTCAAAGTCAAAATAGGTTCGGTAAGAAAGGAATTCCAAGCACCAATTAGGGGGAAGTTGGAGGACTTTATCATAGCTGTTTTTATCAAATTACTCACTGATCCCACATTTCCATCAAGCGGTGGGAGTTGGAACTTAGGAGATGTAAGAAAGGAAGAAATTTTTAATCGATTAAGGAAATACGATGAGCGAGAATGTCCTAGGGGCGATTCTGGTAGAATGAACCTGATGAGAGATCGTAGTGGGCGGCGTATTTGTGATGTTTGCCAATTAACCCAAAAGGTGGGTGCGGTTGATGAATCTGTAGAATGGTTTAGAGATTTTAATGAGACCACTGCTGGGTGGAGTGGGCATCAAAGATTAATTGAAATGATACAACAGCATATTCGTTCAGCGAGAGATGACAGGTTTGAACACCTAATGAAAAATATTTGTGCTGGAAAAATACCGTTTGAAGCGAATTTCCAAACCAGGGATGCCGCTGTAATAGAAATAGGCTCGCCGCCTTCTTGGCCATATGAAGGGCAAGAGTCCTGGCGGAATCCTGGGCACCTATTTGATTGGAATATCCTTGGTGACGTTCGGGGTATTGACAAAACTCCAACTGTGCGATTTGATACTAAAGAATCAAAGGCCGCTATCGCCTTGAATGGGAAAACCTTTGATGGCTATATGGCAGCTTTCCGAGGAGAAGAAGATGCCGCGTATAACTTCTTTATTCGCGGGGGAGCCATTCCAGAGGCGCAATTTATGTTATTGAAATCGATTCAATTAGGAGAGAGTCCCGCTGAACTGCTAAACTATTTCTGCCAATCAATGATGTTGGAATCGCAAGTGTACTTGGCGCATGTGGCGGGCCCGGGTGCACATACAAGACCAATGGTAATTGCCGGGTGGAGAGATTGGAAATCTCTACCAAATACAATCTTAGATGAAATTAGTAGACATAATAAAACTGAATGGGCGAGTGTCTGGAAGAAGGCAGTGGAACCATATATTCTTCAGATGAATCAATACTTTAAATTGGGCGCCTTCCTTGATAAAATGAAATCATCTATAAAAGAAAATGGAGAATTATTGTCAGCGCTAAAGGCTTGTGAGGGCGAAGATTTTGAGGTGGCGGTGTACAAGAATAATGCCTTCAAAATAGGATTACCAACAATAAATAAACAAAGATCGAAAATATACAGCACTTATGCTGGGCAGGAAATAATAATATGCTCTACAATTACTACATTCCAATTACTTGAGCGGAAAAAGATAATAGATGATTTTACTAACTTACTCCAAGAATACCAACGTGCTTCGGAAGAAGATAATTTTGCCATTTATCTTAATGCTATTTTCAAAATAATATCTGCACCAGGATTACAAAATGTTTTTCCTGTTTCTTTGAAAGATGAGGATGAATTGGCTGACTCGGCCAAGAAAACAGATGCTAGATATGTTCTTTCACAATATTTACAGGGTCTTGAAGTGAATATGAGCCCTGAATTGATTGAAATGATATTAAGACAAATTGATAACGGAAAACGTGAAGATGGTCTTTTCAGTGGTGCTGATGATGATGTTCGTGAAGCATATGAATTAAGTTGTTCTTACGCCCTTGAAGAAGAATAATGATGTTGGAACAAGTATTATTCCAAATTTATTAATCGGCTAATAGGCTGATCATTTTATCAAGTTTGACGCCTAATAATTTTTCCCCTCCTTCTTTGAAAGGTTCTTTTTTAATAGTGATATACGTTTCATCAATCTTCTTAACCCTGTACAGCGTGATAAAATTATTATTCGTAAATAGATCTTTTATCGATGATGGTTCAAGTTTTTCACATACTGATTGCAAGATTGAAGAAGGCCTTCCTAATTTAGATATATAGGCGCTTATAGATTGATTTTCACAATAAGTAGTAGTTGATGGGGGGTGTGGAGGGTTTTCAATATTCTCCATCAAGTCGTTGCATTTGGAACTTAAACTATTTCGTAACCTAATTAATATTTCCTCTGCAAAGTGATTTATGAATTCAGCAGACGGTTCTAAGTCCTCCTGCTGGTCACGAATAACTTTCTTTCTATACGCAGGAGGGAGTTGCTCACCATAGCCAATGGCAGTAAGCCAGACATTGGATTTTATTTCCCTGCTTGAGATTGTGTTATTGAAGCCAGAGAATTCTGCTGCTTCTGCGTTTGGGTGGATTATTCCGAGTAATTTTTCAACGCCATTTAACCAACTACTAGCAGAATGGAAAAATGGGTTTAATCCATTTACTGTCGAAGTGATTTTTAGTGGTTGGAATTTGTCACGCGTGCTGATGAACTCATCAAAGTCAATTCCATCTGAATCAATGATATACGCCCTGCAGTTGGTAATTTTTCCAAGGTCAGCATTGAAGTCGGTTGGTTTCGGGGGATTATCGTTTTGGGCTAAGTTATTAGTTCGGTAGTAGTGTATATCTGTTTCTTCTTCTTTGGTAATCGGTTCTTGGTGGTATTTGTGAGTGTTGTGGTGTGATTGCGGGAATTTCTGTTTTTTGTATAAATGGAAGTTGCGTATTGGCTCCGGTTCTGAAATTGGTGATATAGTTTGATCTATGAGAGATAAAATATAGTGTAGTAATAAAGTGCCCCTGTCAATTTTTTTCCGTAAATGATGTTCTTTTTCTTTACTTCGCAAAGTTGTGCCGCTGACTCCCTTTTTCTCATACTTATCCTGTACCGCAGCTCGTTTCATACAGTATAAACCATTCTCAAAGTTGGTAACCTCGTCCACCATAAGAGTGTCGATAACTGGTTTTGAATCTTCATAATAAATTACATTTTTTGGAAACGATGAAGTATTGAAATCCGGTTTGCTACTTTCAATAGGATTAGCTTTTGCCTTTGCCGCTTCTGCTTTGGCTTTGGCTTTTGCCGCTTCTGCTTTGGCTTTTGCCTTTGCCGCTTCTGCCGCTTCTGCTTTTGCCGCTTCTGCTTCAAGTTCGGCTTGGGTGGGGAGAGTCTTTCTTCCCGACGCAGGTTCCTGCCATGGGGTGGGTTGTGGTTGTGGTTTTATTCTTCTAATTGGAAGAGTGGTTAGGCGTTTACGTTTTGGAGGGGGTGTGGGAGTGTCCAAGTAATCATCCCCTGCGACTCATATATTGTTCTTCTTTTCATCATACATGCTTTCACATGTTAAACAGGTATAGCCGTGTATGTCTGCACGTATCAACATAAATTGCCCACACTTATCATTAAAATCATCATACTTACGACTGCTAACATCTCGGTCTGCAATTTCTCTAGCTGCCTGTTTGAAAGCGTCTGCTCTAATCCAAATCTTTCCTGACGAGTCAATATCAAGATCGTCTTCACGTACATATCTTACTGCTAATTGGAGTACTAGTTCCTCGGCGTAATCGTTTATTTCTGCCTCCATAATTGCACTATCGATCGTTTTTTGAGTCCAACGATATGCGTGGGTAAAAAAACTTGCCTGGGTTGGGTGTTTTCCTTTGTCGCGCAATCTTAGATTTGCTCCCTCTTCATTATCGGTAAACGATTTGGTATGCTTTTTCTTCTTTTCAAGCAAGAAGGGTTCTTTCTTAATTTCAATTAGTTTTTCTACTGTCTTTTGATATTCTTGCGAAAAGTGGACCAAATCCGGATTTTTAAAATCGGCCGTCCCATCCAAAAGAGTTGTTTGTTCTGGATTTTGTGGTGGTGTTTTCACACCAAGGGTTTTGAGATAATCGATGAATGATTCTATGGGAGTATTGGCTTTATCAGGCCGAGAGTCCGAGAAACTTCCAAGTTGTGAAATATATTTCTGTAAAACAGTTTTATCAGGCATGTTTGCTTGAGAGTGGTTGGTCATCTTTAAGCCGCTAATGAATTTGCTAAGATTTTGTGTGAATGATGGGGCGGATTTGTTGGGTGGGGCCCCCTCAACAACTTTGTGAATAATGGTTCTCACATTTCTTATCCGGGTGGAACTTATTTTCAGGCCTTCTTGAGTTGCTAATTTTTTTAGTGCTTTCACATCCGATGATGCTGCTGCGTGGCTGGGAAGGTGCGTTAATACAAATATTAGACCCTCGAGTTTTGGTAACCCAAGTCCGCCAACATGTATATATTTTATTTTCGCGTCACTAAATGATTCCCTCTTCTTTACTTGTGTTTGAGGTTTGGCCCATTCTCTTGCTGTGTAATGCCAAAACGCTTTTGAAATATCGGATGTTACCCAACTTATGCCATTCCACAACATCAAAAATAACTCTTCGTTGGGCAAATCATAAAGATTTAGATCTCTGTCAATCAGTTGCTCAATCTCGGTTAGTGTGCCTTTGTCGATACTGGTGGGCTTCAAAATCCAGTGTTTTCCTTTTGCACCCTCGCTGAGGAGTAGCCAGTCTTTTGTGGGTGTAAATGTTTTGGGAAATATTAACGCATGTGGGTGCTTTGAATCGATGCTACTAAACGCGCTAATAAACGCTAAAGATTCCCTCACCGTTGTGGATAATTTAGATTGCAGAACTCCGTAATCTTTGAAGGATTCTTCTTCCTCATCAATATCGGGTTTAACGGTGTGCATTATTTGATATTCTCCAGACGAATTAATACTTTCAAGAACCATTCCTCTGTGCGAAAGAATAAGAATAGGGTGTGTTGAAACGTGAGTAGATAATTTGTGCATTAACTGGTTAACCCAAGATTCTGAACGCCCCGCCTCTGGTTCATCGATAACCAATACAACCTGGTCTTTTGCATTATTGGCATTGTAGCAATGCTGATATTGTGCAAGTGTTGATTGGAGGATTAGATCATTGCGCTGACCAAATGATAGGCGGCCCCATGACTTCATCGAATTACTAGTTTCGCTCTCAAGTATGTCCAGCGAGTTTTCACCGGTTGGTGTACGAATTTTTACCAAAACACCCCATCCCTCGACGTCATTATTGACTAAAATATTTAATTCTTTTTGGACTAGGGTGATCTTGTTGATGAGGGCCCTCAAAGCATTCATTCCGAGCCCATAGTCTGTTTCGTCGATTACTTCATCACCGGCGAGTTCTTTGTATAACTTATTGAGAGAATCGAGCAGATATCTTTCTTGTTGGTCGGCAAGGTTGGAAATTAATCCATATTTGTCAATTTCAATGTCATCATACGCGTGACTGGTAAAATCATCCAAGAGATTGTCAACAATCGTATTAATGTTTTTTTGAACAAATTCTCCTGCGTTTGGCTCATACGCCAATAAAGGGATTTCGATGTAATTCACATTGAGGCAAAGTAGTTTTTCTAAGGCCGCTATCGGCCATTGTGTATGATGGTTGCCCGACAAAGTATCTTGTGAAATCTGTTCAAGGTGGTAATTGGTATTTATCCAATTTGGTAATTTGATATTTCCCTCCACTACTAAAGAATCCGCTATGTTTGGGGCGAGGAGATGAAGAGAATAGTCTGCCACTTTTCCTGTATCTTCGTATTCTACCTCAATACGAACTGAAAAGAATTCTGTTGGGTGGTTGTCCTTCAGTGCTTCTATCGAGAAGCAAATTTGTCGGAATGGAATTAAACGGGGTGCGGGGGGGCTTTCTCTTTGCCCATCGTAAGGAAGGGGGGTGGTTGAATGGATTGGATGGAGAAGACTGGTACATTTTGTTAAGAAGTCTGTGAAGAGTTCTTGAGTGGTCAGCGCTTTTTTAGGGCCAAATTGTAATGTTTTGGTTTCTTGGAGGAGTTTCAAAACCTTGAACATAAATGTTTTCCCATAGCCATTTGGAGCCCATGCCCCAGATAGCCCATTATCAATCGGTATTGATAACGAACGCTTGGGAATAAGTGGGAAGTCAAATGCGTCGTAGTGATCGTCGTGGAATCCCTTCCACTGCTGCTTGGTAATTCCGTAGGGCTTTAGGTGCTTTTCAATGCGCTGTTCGACAGTTTGCCATCGTGATGGGCGTTGTCCTTCGGGGAGCGGGAGGAGATTATGTTGCTTAATAATATCATAAATATCAGACAACTCCAATGTTGGCTGGGATAGCATGTCAATTATATCAATCTGGGAAATACGCAGTGTGTCCATTATATTGTCTATTTCCAAAATTTCATCAATATGTTGTGCGGAATGTGTGTGTGCTGGAAAAGCTAACAGTAATTGACTAACAATCTTCTCTTTATTCTCTTCAATTTGATTTTGTTCAGTCATTTTATTCCCCCCCAAAGTAGCCGGATAGTATCTTTTTAATTTTTGGTTCGTTGTTTGAGAACTTCGGCGTACCTCCGAACCCCTCAGTTGCTATAAAGAGTTCTTCGCGTGTAATGTTGTGGTTTTTTCTTGCTATTTGATAAATCAATTCTTGGTGGTAACTAACAACTATATTTCCTCTTAAAGCATAGTCTGTTTCGTCGATTATTATCTTCACTTCCAGGGGAATAGTAAACCCAATCGGTAGAATCTCGTCTTGAGTGAGTTTTATCACCATGTCCTCAAGTGTTTCAGTTCGCTTCGTGATTAATTGCTGCCGCAGTGATGGGTTGTTTCCTGATTCTGCCTTCCATTTTCGGCATTTGTCAGAACGAAGGATTTTTTTGATACAATTTTTAAGAGAAGGATCGTTTGAATGAGTGAATATGCCACAGGGGCTTGTTCCGGATTGAGAGAGTTTGAGCATTTGGGAGGCGATGTGAGTTCGATTGATTGTTTGGCGGGTTTGTATTTTGAAAATAACAAATGCTAGGGTGGCGGCCATTAATTCTGCGGGATATCTGCTATCAATGAGTCGGCTATTAGAAAATGAATTATCATTTGAGTACTCAAAAACACTTTTGAGTTTTTTATCGAGGCCGCCGATATCTTCTTTCGTCCAACCATGAGCATGGAATCTTATTTGTTGCTTTGCTAATTTCATAGTTTTACCTTCTCTATTTTTTGGAATGTTATACTTTTTAATTAATTGGTTTATATCTTTGTAAGACTTTTCGCTATCATAAAAATTTGAGTTGCTACTTTCTGCCGAAGTGGAGCCCACCTTCGGGGGGTGTTCTAATGGAGGTGAATCTTCCATAAGTGTTCCGCAGTTAGCACAATAGTTTTCACCATTAGTAGAATCATTAAGAATAACGCGTCCGCC
>Ga0115003_10004228_pt1 | contig 11096 bp, 7 predicted proteins | sample ArcticOcean_MG_C_7_FD_88736 | JGI IMG/M metagenome (GOLD analysis project Ga0115003, IMG submission 88736) | Marine microbial communities from western Arctic Ocean - ArcticOcean_MG_CB11_88 | ecosystem: Environmental > Aquatic > Marine > Oceanic | place: Arctic Ocean: Canada Basin | collected... | reverse complement strand
CAAGCCCCGGACCTTCGTAAATCAAGGCAGTATAAATCTGAACGGCAGTAGCGCCGGCTTTTATCTTTTCGTATGCATCAGCTCCGTTAAAAATACCTCCAACTCCAATGATTGGCATGTCTGCACCAAGTTCAGCAAATAAAGTCCTTATCATCGCAGTGCTACGTTTCTGAAGTGGTATTCCACTCAAACCTCCGGATTCTGTTTGATGCTTACTTTTTAATGTCGGACGATCTACAGTGGTATTGGAGGCAATAACACCCTGAATTGAATATTCTTGAAGAACACGTACACTGTTTTCCAATGTATCTTCATCTAGGTCAGGAGCAAGTTTAACAAGCAATGGAGTGTTGCGGGAATGATTTCGATCGAGTTCATCACGCCGCGTACAGACAGCATCCAGTAAAATCCGCAGTGCCTCTTTTTCCTGCAGATTACGTAAATCCTCTGTGTTCGGTGAACTGATGTTTAGTGTGAAATATTCTGCAAACGGATGGAGCATGCTTAGTACAGAAACATAATCTCCAGTGGCATTTTCGAGTGTTGTATCTTTGTTCTTTCCAATATTGATACCGAGCATTCCGGAATCGATATTTGCAGGATAATCCTGGGACAGTTCAAAAATACCAGCATCTGCGGATTTGATTTTTAGTGTGTTTGCAACCAACCTATCCTCCATTTTACAGGCTCCCTGATTATTGAATCCCAGACGGTTAATCACTGCTTGATCTTCTAATAGGCGGAAAAGCCTAGGACGGGGGTTACCGTCTTGCGGACTTGGAGTTACCGTGCCTATTTCTACAAAGCCAAAACCGAGTGCGAATAACGCGGGATGGATGCGCCCGTCTTTATCAAATCCAGCCGCAAGTCCAATTGGGTTTTTAAGAGATTTAGAAAAGAGTTCTGTGTGCAATAGAGGATTGTCCTCAATAAATTGCTGGCGTAATAGTGGCAGAAATCCAGGAATCTTTGAGGAAAATTCTACGCTGGAGAGCATACTTTCGTGCACTTTCTCAGCATCACCTGCAAATAAAAAGGGACGTAGTTTTCGATAAAGAAAATTTAAGGGTAGTTTCAATTTTCAACCCATGTTTCAGATTCAAAGCTAAAATATTCTGCATCCGACTCCCACCAACTTCCCTGCGGCAATTCTGCTTTATTGCAAAGTTCATCGAGAAAAATTATACGTTCCCAAGCTTGCGAAAATGCAACTTCTGCTAAAAAAAATTCTATGGAGGAACTTTTACTGAGCAGTGGTCCGTGTTTTTCTACCACCACAGCTTGCGGAGCGATTGTCGTCATTGGAGTCAGAATATTTATTTCAAGGCTTAACTTCGGCACATTTATTTTTCCTTTGTGATCAGTAATAAAATATTTACTCTTTAGGGCTTGTTACTTTCTGACTCCATTTACATAATTACCTTTAATAGCCCCATTTTTATCGAAATCAGTAACGTTCCAAGGGCTATCTTTCTTGAAATTTCCTACTAATTTTCCTCCGTCAGGAAAAAAGTATATTCCCTGTCCACTTTTTTTATCTTCTTGCCAACCACCTACATACTTGTGCCCCTCTAATTCTCCTCCTATAGGAAAAGTGAATGTTCCTTGCCCACTAAATTTCCCATTCTTGAACTCTCCAACATACTTCTCCCCGTTAGCCCAGGTATATATTCCTTTACCATGCCTAGTTTCTTTCTTCCATTCTCCTTCGTATTTGTTCCCATTTTGGAATTTAAGCAAACCATTACCGTGTTTTTTACCGCTTTTAAAATCTCCTATATACAGGTTCCCGTCTGTATATGTATAAGTGCCGCGACCATTCCTTTCACCATCTCTCCACTCTCCTTCGTATTTGTACCCATCAGGTAATGAAAGTGTTCCAGATCCATCTGGAATCCCATTTTTATTAATTGAACCTACATATTTACCATCAATTTCCTTTTTTCTGTTTTCAATCCAGACCCATTTACCGTCATCATTATGAAGAAACAATATTTCCATTTTTTTCTTATCAAAGATCATTACTCCATTTACCCACTTTTTATTAGGGTCTCCTTTTTTATTGAATTCTTTGATATTCCAAAGTTTTCCTTTTTTAAAATTACCGGCTCTTTTTGCTCCATTATTCCAAGTAAATGTTCCAAGTCCATGTTGTTTGTCGTTCTTGAACTCACCTTGATACTTAGATCCGCTACTATATATAAAAATTCCTGAACCATTTTTTTTGCCTTTATCCCACTGTCCTACGTACTTGTTACCATTAGGAGATGTGAATGTACCCATTCCATGTTTTTTCCCATCCTTAAAATGGCCTTTATAAATGGATCCACTTGTATATTTGAAAATACCCATTCCATGTTTTTTCCCACCCTTGAAATCTCCAACATATTGGTTCCCACTGGGAGAGGTATATGTACCGGAACCATTCGGTTTACCATTATCTATTGTTCCTTCGTACTTATAATCTTTTAAGGCATCACCATCATCATCCCAAATCCATTTGCCATTCAACTTTCGAAAAAAGAGTGTGACCTCTATCTTATCTCCTACACCTATGATATTTGATCCTTTTACAGAACTTCCTATGAGTTTTCCGTCACTGTTGAAATGTTTAGTATTCCACTCTTTCCCATCTTTCCACTCACCAGTGACACTTTTGCCATCAGGGAAAGATAAAATTCCTTTACCAGCGGGTTTACCATTTAATATTGTACCTATGTATTTATTTTGAAATCTTTCATCTCCATAAATCTCCCATACATTAATCGGAGATTTCTGCCAATGGTACAACACTCCTGGTTCTGCCGAATGAACTGATAATGGAAAAGTGTAGAGTAAAAGGAAAATAAAGATTAGCGTCAAAAGTCTCATGAGTTTATTTTAGTTAGTTAGTTAGCATAATTCTAATATGCATATTGATAAGATAGTGCCATTCTCTTAATAAATTATTAATCGCACCATAATATATTTCATTAATTATATATATTATTGAAATAGTTAAAAAAATAAAATAACTAAATTAGTATTGACAAAAGAAATAAACCTTTAGATTAAACGGAAAGAAACGCAAGGCTTTATTAGATGTCCATAATGTGTCTATGTGCCCGAACCAATGTCACCGTTCCATAAGTATGAACCTTAGCCAACCACTATACAACTACCTTACACATAAATACAGGAAGTAGTTAGATCCATTCTTGCCTAGATGCTTTATAAGATACCGCACCAGTCAGACTACCTAAGTAAAATACCATCTTCTTGTAAAATAGACATCAACGGCTACATGGAACATCTTCTAAAATTTGGTGGTGTTTTGCTAGCAGAAGTTCCGATTCATACGGAAGCTAGAGGATTTGAGGGAACTTCCAGACAGACACCATGCGTAGGTTAATTGTTTGAAACTATTTTAAATTGCTGATAATAAATCATTTATATGAATAATCATTTTAATATGGATATACCCTTTAAAGTATGTTCTTTTTTTCCTCTGAAAGTTGTGAAGACATTTGTGTTATAGTTGATATATTAAAAGAATTATAGATTGATTAATCAAGTTGCTTAAGCTAAAAGGCTTCTAGTCATCCGAGAACAAAATCAACAATCAGGAAAAAGTAATATTACCGATGTATTACAGTCTGATAGTTCTTTATCTACAAGGACATGCAGTCAGCATTTTTCAATGGTTCATCGATTTACAACAACATATATTGATGGATTTGTAAAAACTTCAATAATTGTGTCATTGATTGTAATTGACAATTAAGTTGATAGAATCAGAAAAAAATGAAGTTGTAACTCTAGTATTGATGTCAGCTTTATTAGTGATTTGCTCAACTGGTATATTACAATAAATTTATTTAATAAGTATGATGGGAATTAATATTTTTTAACCTCTGGAATAATCTACAATATTTTACTCAACCTTCGTTCTGCTTTTACGATATGGGACGAAGACGCAGAAATTTAATTATTGTCCTCAATCAAAACAAACTTAAGCCAGCAAAAACTTGCCGTTATTGACGGATTGTGGATAATAGCCCTTTTTAAGTTTAACTATTTTAAGTATAACCTAGGTGAATTTTAATACATTAATTTTGTCGATTGACGAACGTCAAATCGCCACCTTGACTCTTAACCGTCCGGATGTTCATAATGCCCTCAGCCTGGAAATGATCCGTGAATTGCGGCAAGTAGTAGTGGATTTAAATAAACATCCGGATGTGCGTGCTGTTATATTAACCGGTGCTGGAAAGTCTTTTTGTGCCGGTGCTGATTTACGTTGGATGCAGAAAATAGCTTCTCAAAAACGTGAGGATCGAATTGCTGAAGCCACTGAATTATCAGAAATGCTGGGTGAGTTAGACCACCTTAAAATGCCTCTAATCGGCCGAATCAACGGACTCTCTTTTGGTGGTGCTGTAGGTTTGATTGCCTGTTGTGATATTGCGGTTGCTGTTGAAGAATCATTATTTTCTCTGACAGAAGTTTTACTGGGCTTGCTGCCGGCAACTATTTCACCTTATGTATTACGCCGTATTGGCGCGTCAAACGCACGGAGAGTGATGCTCAACGCACATCGTTTTGCTGCCCCGGAAGCGGTTACTTTAGGTCTAATCGCTAAAAGCGTGTCTGTGGAAAAATTGGATCAAGCTGTTGAAGAAGAAATTTCGGAACTGCTACGCTGTGCTCCGGAAGCTGTTTCTGCAGCGAAACGTCTCATTGAGGAAATTCGTGAGAAAGAACCGGATGATGTGCGCAATGCAAATATAGAAAAACTAGCAAATGCCTGGGAGTCTGAATCCATGAAGGAAGGGATCGATGCTTTTTTCAGTAAACGAAAACCTAACTGGAATAACCAGACTTGATTAATTATTACTGAAGAAGTAAAAAATTAATTAAACTGAACAGAAGGTGTTTTTCAAGATTTCCAGTTTCGTTCGAAAGAAGACTGATTTAGTTTTATTAGGCATGCTTCACAAATTTAAAGGAAAATGAAGATCAGACTTTATCAAAAATACGGAAGTATTATATTCGTAGTTTTATATCTGATGCTTGCAAGTCCTGCTGATGCGTCTGCACAGGTTATGAACAATCAACTTAAGGAACTTAGTTCAGCATTGTCTGAAGAAAAGTTTGCTGCCCCTGCTACTGTATTTGGCGGGGTCGGTCGGAAGTTTCCTATATGGCAGTCCGGACTAGACTTGCTCATACTCAGCAGTCCGCATTACAGCGCGTTCCGAAATCAGCTTGAACTTAGCAATCGTGTCTATTGGGGCGAATGGTGGTATAGTGATCGCTTGGGAGTAAAGGGTTTGTTATCAGAACAATCCTTCACGATGTTTGGAGAAAGTGGGGACCGTCCGCAGGTCAACACGAGTCATCAAGGACTTTTGGCAAAAACGCAGCAGTCTCTCACTGAATCATGGAAAATAAGTGCCGGACTGGGACTAGCCAAAACAGAGTTTGTTCTCGAGAGTCAACGTAAACTTGGAAATTCGCTGGTTAGTGAATTCAGGATAGGATTTAAATTTTCAGCGGACTTATGGACGGAAGTAGGAATATTGACCATAGACAGTACCAGCGGTAGCGGTTCTGGGGATCAACGCCTAGGTTCTACAGGTTATTTGATTGGCATGAGTTACGGATTTTAAACATCAGTCAGCACACTAATTATTTAATAGAAAATTATGCAGTTACCAAATTTAGAAGAAATGTCAGCGCCCGAAAAAACGTGGTTTGCCCACTCAATTGCCGGAATGGTTGTTGCTGATGGACGTAGTGATCAAACAGAAATGAATTTTCTGCGGGAAGCAATAAATTTTTTGGAAGACAAAGAAGAAATCAACAATATCATGACTGTCATCAAAGAGGGTAAAATTCCGGAAATGACTCCCTTGGTCATCGATCCAAAACAAGCTTTCCTGATGCTTAAATATTTGGCTCAGTTAATGGTGGTGGATTTTGATTTAGACACAAAAGAAATCAGTTTTTTCCTCTTTTCTGGAAAGTTGCTTGGGTTTAATAATGATATTCTGACAAAATTATGGAAAAGCGCTCGTTCTCTTTTGGAGAAGGATCTGCCTCAAGGGATCATTGAGTCTGCTAATTTGGAATTTAAAGCTAGTTTGTTAAAAATTAATGATACAGGATTTTCGTTCCGTCTGGGCAAAGCTATGATGCCAAAAACTAAAATAAGGCTCAAGGTCATTAAACCTTTTCAGACAGACCCTCCTTTGGAAGGAGATGATGCTTACTGGGACGTGATTAATTGTAGAATGTTAAAGCAGTCACCTGTTAAATTTGATGAAGGGTGGTATATGATTAGAGCATCTTTTGAGCAAATATTAGGGGATCATCATGGAATTTTGCAGATTATACAACCCGAAAAATATGCTGCTAATTCAGATGGAGGATTTTTTAAAGCAGATAAAGATTCATTATTAGGAAGTTTTGTGAGTTGTTTTGTCTGTGATAATCCAGAAATTAAATTCTATGTCCTACACTCCAAGAGCATGATTATAGATCAAAATATATTTGGTGTGCCAAGTTATACCAGGTCTGCAGGCAAGTTGGAATATTGTGATTTCAATTTGATTAAAGTTGCATCCTGCTCAAAATGTGGATTTTCGAGTGATCAAAAAGAACACTTTAAGCGTTTAAAAGAAGATAAGCCAACGTTTTCTGTAGAGCAATTTTCAACAGGTTGGGATGAGAAAATTTCGCCTTTGCTTAAAAAAGCTCAAGAATCAGCGGATAAATATTATGGTGAAGATCGAGATACAACTCTAGGTAAGCTCTCATATGAATTAGCAATTACAACCTTTGAACAACTTGCGAGTATCACTCCAGATATACAGAAAAAGGTAGAGGTGCTTCGCAAGCAATCTTCAATGCAACTGACTCTTTCAGAACTGCAGATGGAAAACAAGGAAAGGGATGCTGCAGAAACAAGACTGAACAAAGTTGTAGATATTTGGGTGCCTGTGTTTGAAAACTTAAAAGGTACTGTAATGATTCATGTTTGCTTATTATTATTTCAGATTAAAATTTACTTTAATGATCTCCAGTCAGCCGCACAGTATATGAAATTCATGGACAACTATGATCCTGATGGTAAGCTTGTTGAAGGAACGGAAGAGTTTAAGGCGTTTAAATTAAGTGCGGCTAAACTGAAAGCAACATTTGATGACCGTGCAATACTTACTAAAGAAAATATGAAGCATTTTCATCTCGATGACGAATGAAAAAAAATGGTTGAACTGACCAAGAACGAACAAGGCACTGAAAGCGTGGAAGAGAAAAATCTTATTTTGCTGCTTCTCAGTCCAGAATTTCGTAAGAATTACATGAAGACGTTAGTGAATCGTTTGATAGACGTGGATGTAATAGTTGCCATTGAAGAAACAAATTATCCTGAAGAAAAAAAGGATAAATATCACTGGATTTTGAATTATCTGGGTGATCTCCCCAAAGGAAAAACTCCGGATTCGAATAATAGTAAATTAATTTTTCGTGTTTTAGGAAAGGCTAAACTACAGGAAGACAAATTATATTCTGGTGATTCTGAGAGACTGGCTAAAATTATTGAACGTTACAAGGAAGTTCGACACTCTTGTACAGAACGTGAAAATAATCCAATTTTTGTTAAGTTGGCGATGGCTGATACGGTTTTGCGCAGCAGAAGAGACATGATTTTAAAGTACAAAGTTCTTCTCAGTAAACTGGATGAAAAAATTTCTCAGGTTGAAAAATCTTACTATCTTGGTATCGGCTATATTCTCAGTACAGCAATTGAGAAAATTACTGGAGTCGCGGTTTTAGACAATTTGATGAAGGGTCTGATTTACGTGATGATTGTTGATGATCTCGATAAACGTACACAGGATGGTTTGGTGGATATTGATTTCAGCAGGAAAGTACTTTCGTATATGTCTACAATTGATTTTACAAATAAATTGCTTGAGTTCCGCAAGGAACATGCAGATGATGAGTTCGCAAAAGCAAATATTGGAGATTTCATCTTTAATGCTCCAGACTTTGAGAAAGTGGATATTGTTTTTTTTAATTCTTGGAAATTCACTGAAGACTCTTTCCCCATCAAAGTTGCCTTACGTAAAAAAACTATTATCAGTAAGGAGGAGGAACGCAAGGTAAAACAAAAGGACGAGACTCCCGCTATAATTCAGAAAGAAGAGGCTACATTAGCAAAAGTCAAACTGAAATATAAATATGTAATGCGTGAAATAAACAAAATGGAAAAGTTTCATTTTGATGACGAAAGCGCATATGAGGCACAGAACAATTTAAGACGAAGGTTATTGAAAGATATTAAAAGCCGTGAACTGCAATTAAAGGAGCTCAAAAGACCTGTAAAAGCAGGTGGTGAGGAAAAGATCATAACTTTTGATTTATTTGAGATATTTAAAAGCAAGCAGTCATTTATGGAGCGTATGGCGGATAAAGCAAGCTCTTTGGGATTCGGAAATCTTTTAGGTATGAACGAAGATGAGAAACGAACCAGTTTTGAAAAACTTACTGAAATGGCACGTTTTTCAAAAGATTGGATTAAAGCTTCGACTCAACTAAATAAAATCACTTCTCAAACAACTAAACTGGCAGGACAACTTGATCAGTTTGTTGAAAAAAACGAATTGACAGGAACTCTAGAAAATCCTGCTCCAGCAGGTTCTGTAAAATATCAACCACTGTTGGATGAACATATTCTGGACTGCCTCGAACTGGCGGCTTTAAGTTGTGAAATTTCCAATTTATCTGAAGACAAGGGTGATCCGGTATAAAAAGTAAATAATAATAAATTCAGATTATATTAAACCTTCACATACCGCCTACAGTCATTTCAGCAACCAGCACAGTCGGAAGCCCTACACCGACTGGAACGCTCTGGCCGTCTTTCCCACAAGTCCAGATACCTTCGCTCATTGCGAAATCGTTACCAACCATACTGATTTTTGACATTGAATCCGGACCGTTTCCAATTAAGGTGAAATTCTTAATAGGCACAGTTTTTTTGCCATCTTCAACTAGCCATGCAACAGTCGGGACGAAGACAAAGTCACCGTTAGAAATATCTACTTGACCGCCACTGAACTCCTGACAATAAACACCTTTTTTAACTGAACTGATAATTTCATCAGGATCAGAATCACCATTAGCGAGATAAGTAGATGTCATGCGCGGTATCGGATAGTGCGCATAGGATTCACGCCTTCCGTTACCGGTGGGATTTGTGCGGAAGTGCTTCGCGCTTATCCGGTCATGCATGTAGTTACGTAGTATTCCATTTTCGATTAGTAAATTTTGAGCAGAAGGAATTCCTTCATCGTCGAAATTTATCGACCCGCGTTCGTTTTCTATAGTTCCAGAGTCATAAATTGTACACAGATCTGAAGCTACTTTTTCGCCAATCCTGCCGCTGTATGCGGAAGTTCCTTTGCGGTTAAAATCTGCTTCTAATGGATGTCCTACGGCTTCATGTAGCAATATTCCTGATTGCGCAGGCCCTAAAATAACAGGCATTAAACCGGAAGGTGCCTGCTCAGCGCCTAAAAGTAAAATTGCTTCAGCAGCAGCACGTTCTCCTAAAATTTGCGCGTGATCTGTATGCTTTAGATAATCCAGACCAACTCTCCCTCCAATTCCGGAAGATCCATTTTGAATATTGTCTCCATCCTGGGAAACGCAATGTACATTCATCCTGAACATTGGCCGTGTGTCACGTAAAACGTCACCGTCTGAAGTCACAACCTGTGTCAAGTTGAGAGCATCCATCATGGCTACTGTTACCCTGTTTATTCTCTCGTCGTAGTCTCTAGCTACAGCTTCCGTACGTTTTACCATTGCTATTTTTTGGACAAGTTCCAGATCTGTAACTGTCTCCAGTACAGGATAATAATTTTTCGGAACAAGTTCATTGAAACGGAAACTTTCCTGCAGAGAAACTTCACCGCTGGAGGCAATGGCCGCGGCAGTACGTGCAGCATGCAGCATGGGTTTTAAAGCAAAATCTTCACTGTAGGCATATCCAGTTTGTTCATTCTGCACTACTCTAATTCCAACTCCTGAGACGACAGCGACAGCGGAACTCTTGATAATTCCATCTTCCATGACGACTGAATTACGCGTGCTGTACTCAAAGTGAATATCGGCAAAGTCTCCTCCACGGTACAGTGCCGCACTCAATAACTGACGTACAACAGCCTGGTCAATGCCCATTTGCCCTTCAAACAGTTGTTTAACGGCTTCAACTGCCGACAAGGTTTGAGTAAGGCGGTGAGCAATGTTTTTTGTTTCGAGTGAAATGTTGTTGCTATTCATTGATTTATTTGATTTTATATTTTCAGAATTTTCTTATTGTTTCGATCTTCCAGCATTCAAAGATTAACAGAGAGTATTTTCAATACATCTCGCAGCTTTTTCATAAGCTCCAGGTTCACCGAGTTTTGCACGGGTTGTTTTTAATTCACTGATCATTCTTTCACGATAGTCTTTATCCTGCAAGAGTCGTACTGCCGTATCCGCGACTTTTTCCGCAGTGAAGTCATTTTGTAATAATTCAGGGACAATTTCTTTTTCTGCCAATATGTTGACCAGTCCAATAAATTTCGTATCTGCCAGATAACGCGCGATCCTGAAAGTAAGCTGAGCAACCCGATAAACAATTGCAAAAGGTTTCAATGCAAGTCCGGTCTGCAGTGATGCAGTTCCGGAGGCTACTACTGCTGCATCACAGGCTTGAATAGCTTCAATAAACTGTTCTGGAATCAATGTGACAGTAACGCTTGAGCATTCAATTATCTTTTTAACTTCAACTAAGTCAAGCGATTCAGCAACAGGCATAATGCAGTTTATCTCACCGACTTGCTCTTGTACATGCGGGAGGCTTTCCAACAGGGTCGGCAGATGTCTTCTCATTTCACTCGGCCGGCTTCCCGGTGCAATCGCCAGCAGAGGTAAATCGTTCTGCAGTCCGTACTGTTTGAGAAATGACTTGTTGTCATTTTCAATGTTTATTTGATCCAACAGTGGATGTCCAACCCAACTGACATCAACTCCTGCTTGCTTATAAATTTTTTCTT
>Ga0115003_10004224_pt1 | contig 11109 bp, 13 predicted proteins | sample ArcticOcean_MG_C_7_FD_88736 | JGI IMG/M metagenome (GOLD analysis project Ga0115003, IMG submission 88736) | Marine microbial communities from western Arctic Ocean - ArcticOcean_MG_CB11_88 | ecosystem: Environmental > Aquatic > Marine > Oceanic | place: Arctic Ocean: Canada Basin | collected... | reverse complement strand
TAATACTCGTGACTTTAGTTTTCTTTGCCGCAGGTTTTTTACTCGCTTTTTTCTTAGGAGCTTTGCCGCCTACCCAAGCTTCGTTAATGTCTGCAGTAGACTTATCGTCTGCTTTATAACGACCTTTAGTACCACGTGCTCTTTTATATTCCTTAGTTACAACTTTATCGAATTTCTTCAAAGAAACTTCAGCTTCTTTAATCGCTTTTTCAAGAATATCTTCTTTAATAACGGTTTTCAATTCTTCTTTTGGTAATGGTAGGAAAAACTTTAAAGTTTTTTTCCACCAACTATCTGTATTACTCATTAGTAATCCTCCTTGCCATCTTCGGCAGAGTAGTTAACATCTTCAGCTTCAACAAAGTCGTCGCTGACCTTATCCGTATCAGCTAAGATAAATTCTTCAACTAATAATAAATACCTACGTAAGTCTCGAATATCATCGAGTAGACCTGCTTCGCCTTTATAGACTTCACCTGCCTCAAATATATCCCAACCATGCTTTTCAGACTGGTGTTCGATACGATCGAATTTACGTGCTAACATCATAAAGGCTCCTACACCTCCGCGACGTCTCCAAGAGTTACCATATGAAGTCTCTGCTCTTTTAAGAGCTTCAAGATCGTTTTGTGCAACTTCTTTCATTTTTTCCCATTTGCTCATTCGTTTTCTCCTTTTTCCGCATTGTTTAAAGTATAGGCTGTGTCTCTTTTGCGGATCCATTCGAAACAAGCCTCCATCCAATCGAGAGACTTAATCTTCTGTACTTCTCGATACGAATTCAAATAATCCCTTTCTTTATGGTAGTGAAATGCTTTTAACATAGGCATTGCTACGTCTGGGAAAATGTTATTGTTCCACTCGATATCATCTGATCGATTTATGAAATCATCTGGAGCGAATCTATAAGACTGGAAGAAGTCGAAAAAGAATTTTAGCTCTCGTAAAAACGACTCTGTATCGTTTACTAAAGGAACAGGTTCGTAACCATCGATTAAATCGTAATGGTTTTTTAATTCTCTGTATGTGTATATATCTAATTCAATATCCTTAACCTTGTCCCAAACAGCGTTTGGATAGATATGAAAGCTATCGCTAATTTGAGTATAATCCCCCATCGGGACTCCAATACTATGAGCCATGTATTCTTGTAACATAGACATATGGACCACGTTTGCACCGTAAGCTCCCCAAAGCATATCGTTAGATCGATTACAAACAGTCATACATAATTTACCGTCTCTAATTTTAAAATAAATATTCGTATTACAAGGTACGTCTTTTCTCTCTTGTTTTTTATTACAAGCTCTTGCCAAATCTTGGTGAGGATCCCACATCTGTAAAACAGCTCGTCTCTCGTAAGGATTATTTTTTAACATATCGATTAATATTTTTAATTGATCTTTATTCCAATAACTCCTCCATCTCCAACCGTAAGCACCCCATAAAATTTTACCGTCATCAGAAAAGTCTGCCATCGATTTAACAAAATAAGTTAAAGGTTCTAAATCGTTACGACCATCGAGCATCCACAACCCTTCTATAAAATGAAAAAATGGATTAGCATCTCTTTCTTTAATTAAACAAACTCTTTCCCAAGGTTTTTGGTACACGGTAGCCACGGGTCCATTAGCTTCACAAACAATACCGTTACGACTGTCTTTAACTGTGTACTCGGAAGGGTCTTGAAATAAATCAATACCTTTTTCTAACGCATCGTTTACGTTTCTTGAATTAATTACTTTCATAGCCCGTCTTGATATCCTCCGACGATTTCGTTTATAAGAAAACGTATATCTTCATCGGTTAACATTGGCACCTTTCTTTTAATAAAAGCTATCGCAAGTCTTTCATCTGCGGCTACTCTTAAAAAGAAAGCTACTTCTAAAAACTGTGTGTAATGTATATCAACTACATCACCAAAGTCTTGTAACAAATCTATTGCTCTATCACTCATTCTTCCCATACTTACTTTCTCCTTCAATTAAATCTTCCACCATAGGAAGATCGTTTGGTCTGTATATAGACCGTGTTCTACCTTCGCCTTTATAAATCCGAGAATATTTATCGAATTCACAAAGCCCTCCTTCTATCTCTCGCATTTCATACGGTCGATCGTTTCTTTGAGTTATCCAAGTAGGCAAACGTTTTGTAGCTTCGGTGTATAACTCTTGCATTTCTTCACACCACGGATGACTTTTACGACTGTAATCAAGTGGTCTACCTGTTAGTCTATTAAGTCCTCGCATAGCTCCTGGACCTGCATTAGCCCATGTTAAAATATCTTTAGCATTCTCTAATAGATAAGTGTGTCTTAAATCAGTAACAACCTCGTATGCCATAAATGGACCCATGTATGGATAATCCCTAAGAATTAACCATGTCTCTTCTAAAGATGATTGATCCTTAGCTAAACTTTCATGAAGTCGATCTAAGATAGATTCTCTAGCTTTCCATATATGTGAAACACATTCAGAAACACCTGTTACTTTATCCATACCGTTAGGTGTTTTAATAATGTAAGCACCCGTGATCCACTTAGGTTGTTTTGTTATTTGTGTAATAGCTTTACGCCTGTCCCATTTATGTAATAAATTGTTTTCTATCAAGGTTCTTCCTGTTTCTATTAAGTTAAACCAACGGAAGATAATCGTAGCCATAAGCACGTCTTCATCGTTGCGTAGGTTTTCTCTAATATGGCTTCTAAACCACCTAGTCGTTCTATCGTCTTCTCGAAAGACTTGACAGAACTTAAAATCCTGAAGAATCTTATCGTCAGTCCAGGGTCCAGGAACGTCTCCCGATTCTTTCTTAATACGAATCGATTCTCGTTCTCTCTGCCAATAACAGTAACGGTTTAATTCTTCAGGTATAAAAGGAGTCATTATTTTTTACGCAATACCCAAGAACAATTATTAGCGACTTCAGGATAAAACGTAGCGGCAACAACTCTTAAAAATTGTCGACCATAACGGTTTTGTAGTTTTTTAAACTGTTCTGGAGTCCACCCTATGTCAGAGTCTTCTTTCATGGCTTTCTTTAAATTAGGTAGCTGTATAAAAGTTCCTGTAACATCTATAATCTCGAAGTTTCTTTCTAATTCTTCTTTTAGCTCTTGAAACCCCCACTCATAAATATGATCTTCGGGTAGCTTGTCGTTAGAACCATCGTGATTCGGAGTAGATACGAAAGCTAAACCGTTTGGTCTTATAACTCTAGCCGCGTCGTCTAGCCATGCAGGGATAAACTCTCTCCCCATATGTTCAATAACTTCAGTAGTCCAAAAGAAATCTATACTTTCATCTTCTAATTTAAACACAGGGTCAACCGTTAAGTCTTGTATGCGTATCTCACCGTTGAAGTTCTTAAACCAAGTAGATTCAGAAAGTTCTCCACCTGCGTTAGACCAATAAGGGTTCTCTAACTCACAAGCAGGATCAATATCGTATCCATAATAAGATTGAATAATGTCTGTTTTCTTAACCACATAAGCTTTGTATAGGTTTCTTAAAGACCAACACTCACCACAACCAACTTCAAACGTATCGAGTGGTCGACCTAATCGTTTAGCTTCAGCTATACACATAGAGGAAATCTTATCGAACCTGCTCATGTGAGCTAATTCATCAGGTCTCCAATTTCCAAGAACACCTGCAGATGCAAGATCCATTCTCGTATTTTTACTGTCGTTTTCGTTAACAGTTAGTTTCTTTCGTATTGATGACATTTTATTACCTCCACCAACTTGGTTTAGTTCTACCCTTTTCCCACTTAGCGTAATGCTTTTCGTTTATACAATAAGCACGATAAGCGAGGGTTGGATCCTCGTTTTTATATTCATCAGGCATACACTGAGCTACGTCTGTCATCAAGGCTCTAGTAATGTTTTTAGGCATTACATATAAAGCATCTGAGAGTTTCTCAACACTTGCGTGATTACGTTTGTAACGGTATGTATATTCGTTACCTAACGCTATAAAATGTTTGTAGAGCCAGTAGTAATTACCACTGCATTCTCTAGCCCAAATAGTACAGGGATGATTCATATAAGCCTTTTTGTACAAACCAACGCTATCCGCGTACTCGTCTCCGTCTAAGAGTCTGTGAGCGGTACATAGCATTTGTGCTGTTTCTAATGGCATCTTTACTAACATCTTATCTGGTTGCGATTTAGCCGCAACTACAGGGTCTTTATTAAAATAAAATATGTTCATATTATTCTCCTTTCTTTTTTACACATATATAAGTACCTTTATACTTTACTTTTACCTGCAAAGTAAAGAACTTTTATATCTGATAGCAGCGTGTTGTTTTGGGCTCTATAAGATACAAGTTTTCTTTTGTTCTCGTTATCCCTACATAGAACACTCTATTTTCTTCGTCAGGGTTTTCTTGATAGTTTTTATAGACTCGTGTAGTAATATCCGTTAGCAACACAACGTTAGTTGATTCTCCTCCCTTAGCGGCGTGGATCGTAGACAAACGTATACGTGGTTGCTTAGTAATCTTTTCTCCTCTACGAAGCATGGCTCTTATGTAACTAATCTCTTTAGGACTTAGTAGATTAAATACATCATACCAACGACCTTCGGGTAGGTCTGGGAAATGACTTTTTAAGTCTTCAAACTGTAGAGTTATATTAGAGTCCAGTAAATCTAATTTCTTTGGTGTTTTAACTTTTATGTATTTTAAAATATTGGCACATTCAGATAAAGAAACTACCTCTCCTTTAACAAGCCGTTCCCAGTACACTACAGCTCTAACCTTAGCTTCTGATATACTCGGTCTACCTTTTATCTCGAAAAACCACCCCTCGTTTCTACAGTGCTCATCTACGTCTTCTAATAAGTAATTAGTTCTAGCTAAGATAAGCCACTCACCTTTATCCATGTTTATTAAATCTATAGTCGGCTCCCAACGAACCATCCCTTCCTCTTTTCTAGGTTTCCATTCTTTGTAGATCCTGGAGCCAACTTGACCGATACATTGACTTGCTATCTTATGTACTGCTGACGGAACTCTATAAGACTGTTTTAAAACCATAGCGTTGGTAGAGTTCTTGATTAAATACTCAACATCAGCTCCCGCCCAACGATAGATCGCTTGATCATCATCCCCTGCTACGTATATCTTTTTGGCTTTCTCTGCTAACTTACGAACCACCGCCCACTGCAAAGGGGATAAGTCTTGTGCTTCGTCTACAAACATCACATCTAACTCAGGAACGTCTCCATCGGTAAGAAAGTTTTGTAACATATCTGTGTAGTCAACTAACAATCGATCTTCTTTAAATAACTTTAATCCTCGAGCAAACCTTTCTAATTCAAACCAACCTACGGCATCGTCAACCTCGTGCCACTGATCTTTTAATGGTATATCTCGCATACGAGCAAGGTTTTCTATAAAGGCTAAACGATCATCGTGGGTCATACCGAATAGATGACCGTCGTCTGAGGTGGTTCTTCCTGTTAGTTTTAAATTAAGCTTTTCATTTAGATCGATTATGTCTGAGTTACTTACTACGCTTTCCCTAGTTAATCCTAGTTGTCTAAAAGCTAATGAATGTAGAGTACGGAAAAAAGGTAATTGTTTATTGGTTACACTAAAACGGGTCATGGCTCTTTCTTTACCCTCGTTTACTGCTTTCTTAGTAAAAGTGAAAAAGCCGATGTTCTCTGGTGCAGTGCCGCTTTCTAGTTCGTCTTCGATAAGACCCAATAACGTACTTGTTTTTCCTGTTCCTGGAGGTCCCAGAATCACTTGCGTGTGACTAGGTAAGGTCATCTTTTAATTTTTCAAAGCTGTGGTAAACATCTATATGTGTATTACACCCAGAACAGCTGAGATTGGTTACTATATCGTATTCATCATCGTCTTCCAAGTCATGGTCACCGCCCCATATTAAGGGAGTTTTACAGTGCCAACAATTCATAGCCCACTCCTAAACGTTAAGTTAATTCTTTCACCTGCACCTAATAGCTCAGGAATCGCGTGAGTAGAGTTCATTTGGCTAATACCGTTAAACATAATCGCATCGCCATGTTCTAATAAATACCAACTTGTTCCCATAGGTGGATTACTTCTTGGAGAAATATGTAAATCAGTATCACTTGTATTTGTGTCTTGTTTTATGTGGGCTGAATATGTTGTCCATTCAAATACTCTAGGTGCACCAAAACTAATAGAAAATACTACGTCATCAAGAGTGGGTACAGTATCGCTGTGATGTGGTATACCTTCTCCTTGATCTGAATAATAACCACACAAACAAAAAGTAAACTCAATGTCTCGTTTAAATTCTTTAGATGCTATTTGTTCTGCGGCAGTTTTAATAAGTTCTATCTTGTTAGTCCACGGTTCAGGTTTATATAATTTACCTGCGTAATCAAAACTAGCGTCACCAAACCCACGAGTCGGTCGACCTTTAACCATCGTACCCTCAAACATACGTTCACGAGGATCATCCCATTTATCTATGCCGTGTTCAAACTCTGAAAATATATGTTTAATATGTTTAATCATAATAAGTTATCGTTAAATTCAGGTAAGTCATGCGGCTCGTCCTGTGCTTTAAATTCTTCTATGAACCAAACGTTTACTCCTCGCCCTTTTATATTAAAGAAATAAGGTTCTCCATGTAGTTGTTTTAGTTTAGAGGTTAAATTATTTCTTTGATACTCTTTAAAGTTATGTCGATGTAGATACTCCATAAGATCACCTAGTCTAAAATAAGTTCTACCTTTATCTGTCCAAGGTTTATGTAGTAAAAGTTCATCACGTTCTCTCGCAGGTCTTTCTGTACAGAAATTTTCTAATAACTCTAAGAAATGCCCCTCTGTGGAACTTTCTTTAGGAACTTCGACCACAGTTAATGCGTCTAAGAGCTGCTGGATAATCTGTCTCCAGACGTTTTCCTTAACCTTCTGTGGTATCTTATTTAGAGCATCCATGCATTTTCTCTGGAACCTGTTTTGATTTAATAAGTCATCGGTCTCTAATTCTAACCGTCCACCCTCAACATCTAAGAACCAAATAGGTGGTTCACTATCTTGTTTCGTTAAATTACTAAATAAAGGCGTACCTCCATTAGCTCCTATACCAAACTTACGTGTTCGACACAAGGGACTATTACAATGACTAGCAATAGGTTGATCGTTACACTTATAAAAATAATCTTTTCTTTGTACTTGTTTACCAATAGTTAAAACTTCTTGTGCTCCCAACGGTGGGTGCATATATTTTATATTTACTTCTTCTAATCTTTTTTCCCAATCGTCCTGGAATTTCTTTCTTAGAAACACCCCTACATTAAACAGCCCTGAATTACGTGTACCTTTAGGAAAGCCCTGTACAACTAAATGTTGTATACACGGTGGTGCTTGGTCTAACCACTCGATAGATTCATTTAATGGACTAGCTTCTAGTTTGTTTAACTCAGCGGGAGTTAGTGTTATTTCTGTCGCATACTTTAAGAACTGTTCTGGACTTAATGCTTCACCTTGTTTACCGTAAGCGTACCGAGTAGAGTTCTCTCCACCGAAGTAAGGCATATTTAAAGTGCTACCTCGATCACCCCTATCTAATAATAGTTTTGTTTGTTTAGGGAAAATTTCAACCTGTCCGTAACCTATAGATGCTGCAATCTGTCTTAATTTTCTTTGTAGTAACGAAGCGGCAACAGGTTCATCTATAAAAAGATAGATATGTGCTCCTCCGCTTTTACTCCGACATAAAACTAAAGGTAGGTTTTGTTTAGCTAGTTTTTTGGCAAGGTCTTTTAAATCTAGTTGATATTCATCAACATCGATAGCCCCCCAGACACAGCTATCATCTTCATCAATCGCTACAATCCCTACACTTTGGCGACCAGACAAATGGTCTTCCCATAACTTCAGAATATCTTTATCAGATAACTCCTTAGATATAGTAATGTTTTTACCACTTGCCTTGCCATCTTCTCTTGTTTCATCACTTGCGGTAAACGTACCGTAAGCTTTCCGCAATCCTGCATAGCGTGTAGCAAATTCCTCTGCTAACGACATATAACTTCTCCTGTTTAGATTGCGTCGTCAAATGTAGTATCTTTACTTACTCCATCATCACGTTGACTTTCTTCTTTAACTTTAACATCACCTGAACGTGCCGCAGACATAAAGTCTTTAGCCATCATAGCAACTGAAAGTTCTGTCGGATCCTCTTGATTAACAGAATAACCATTCCAACTACCTTTATCATTTGATTGAGTAGTCGTAGATAGTCTATAAGTATAAGCAAACATTGGAGCTTCTACAGAATCTCCCTTACTATTTTGTACTCTAGCCATTCTTAACATGGTTAACCATTTTCTAGACACACCTAATTGTGTAGAGGTAAACGTTACAACTGCTTGTTGAGGTGTACCGCTTTCTAGTACTAACACAAAAAACTGTGCAGTCTCTACAATCTCGTTACCGTCTGGTGTATACGATCTTCTTGATTCAGGATCTTTAGTACACTTAGATAGGATAGAGATATCGTGGTTAGCATTTACAAGTCCGCCACCTTTCTCTCTAGGAACCCATTCGATGTACTTTTTATTATAAGCACATGGAACTATAAGAATCCCTTTCTCACCATCGTGAGCTTCACCTGTTACGGTATTGTATAAATCACCTGCACTAGCCCCTGCTACATAACTACCGTTTTGTTTTTGTAGTTGTGGAGACATAGGTTGTAGAACTCTAATAAAGGGGATTGCGAAATCCTCAGTAGTAGTTTCTTCTAGCCCAGTACCGCCTGACAATAAAGTATCGTCAAAAGCACTAAGGGCAGTTGTTTTCTTCTCAGCTATTTCATTTTTCTCAGTCATATTAATCCTTTTTAATGGTTGCTTTAGTACCTATATAAATACTAAAGGGTTCTGTTGGTATATCGTTACCCGATATGAATTGCTCTTTTACAAAAGCTTTCAATGTACTCGGATGAACACTTTGGCGTACCTCGGGTGATAGTCCTCTAGACTGTAGAGCTGAAACTGTTTCTTCAACTACTACACTCTCTTCACGACCGAACTTTAAAAGAACCTCGTTCTTTATTAAGCCTTCGTGACCGTTTTCTATCAACCATTGGTATGCCGTTTCTTGGTTTGCCTTCGATATATGAGCGTTATAAAACTCATTAATAGAGATTTTCTCTCCAGTACTGAGGGTTATTTGAGTCAGACCTGCTGATTGCATCGCATCAGGTAACTCTTGCTCCGAAGTCAAACGAAGTTCTTCTTTCTTAACTTTTAAATCGTCTTCCAACGTTGCTACTTGTCGAGCTAGTTGGATTTGTTTATTAGCTAAGCTAGAAACTATTGAGAGTTCTCCATCAGTAACATCGTTAGTCCATTCTTCAACGGATTCTGTACCTATTAAGTCCTCAAAGGTTGGTTTATTCATCTATTTCTCCTTTCTGGTGTAGATCGATATCAACAGGGTAGTATAAACCTTCCTGTCGATCCCACTTTAATATACTATATCTACCTCGATTATAAAATGCAGCGATAGAACACGCTACTCCAATGGCGGCGGGATCGCCAATTAATAATAAGTAATCTCCTTCTTTAAAGTCCTGTAGAATCTTTTTCATCCTACGAACAGAGGGAGCAGCACTTAACATTATTTGTGTATTAGAAGGTAACAAGACTTCAAAATCACCATAGCTTCTAGCTGAGGCAATATTTCGTCCTGGAACTTCCTGTACGACATAAACTGTCACTTTTTTCTCCTTTCTTATTTCTAGAACTTAAATAATATCTAGCAATTACGACAAAGTAAAGCTATTAGTTATATAGTAGTTTTAAGAATTAAAAAGTTTATCGGAAAAACTTTACGAAAACTACTAATATCGGTAATAATCTAATAGATTTTTAAACAAACACAATGTTTAAGAGTGTTACAGTCTATTAGATTGTAACATTAATTCTATTAGAAACTAATGAATCTATTAGAGGGCATGAGAAAACTAAATACTTTGGTGTTTTTTATAATTAAATTGTAATATATAATGGGAACTAGAAATTAGAAAGTAATATGAAATATAAGTTTAAAACAGAGCCTTATGAGCATCAGCTTGAGGCGTTAAAAAGATCATGGAATAAGAAAGAATATGCTTATTTTATGGAAATGGGTACAGGTAAATCTAAAGTACTTATTGATAACATAGCTATCCTTTATGACAAGGGTGGTATTAACGCGGCTATTATTATAGCTCCTAAAGGTGTCTATAGGAACTGGTCTGGGAAAGAGATACCTTTCCATATGCCTGACCATGTAGAACGACACATAGGTGTCTGGAACCCTGCACCAACTAGGAAACAAAAAGTAGAACTAACAAAACTGTTTGAAGTATCTCCTGAGTTAAAAATACTAGTTATTAATGTAGAAGCTTTTAGTACGAAAAAAGGCGTAGCTTTTGTTGAGAAGTTTATACTCGCTCACAACACACTGATCGCGGTCGATGAGTCTACAACCATTAAGAATCCTAAAGCACAAAGAACTAAGAACTTATTAAAGTTAGCAATTAATACAAAGTACCGTAGAATCCTTACAGGGTTTCCCGTTACTCAATCACCGTTAGATTTATATAGCCAAAGTGCATTCTTATCTACACAGCTACTGGGTTACTCATCGTATTATTCATTTCAAAACAGATACGCAAAAGTTATTAATAGAAGTATGGGACAACGAACCTTTAGACAGGTGGTCGGTTATCAAAACATAGAAGAACTTACTGATAATGTAAAGGAGTTCTCTTATAGAGTGCTAAAGAAAGAATGCTTAGATTTACCCGATAAGGTCTATCAACGCAGGGAAGTAGAACTTACGCCTGAACAAAAGAAAGTGTATAAAGAATTAAAAGATTATGCTATTGCAGAACTAGCGTCCCATGAATTAGTAAGTGTTACTTCGGTATTAACTCAGATTCTAAGGCTACACCAAGTCGTCTGTGGCTTCGTTAAACACGATCAAGGGGAAGAAGTAGAGATTAAAAGTAATCGTTTAGATGAACTCTTAGATGTCTTATCTGAAGCTCAGGGTAAAGTTATTATCTGGGCTAACTATCAATACGATATTAAACGTATCT
>Ga0115003_10004221_pt1 | contig 11119 bp, 10 predicted proteins | sample ArcticOcean_MG_C_7_FD_88736 | JGI IMG/M metagenome (GOLD analysis project Ga0115003, IMG submission 88736) | Marine microbial communities from western Arctic Ocean - ArcticOcean_MG_CB11_88 | ecosystem: Environmental > Aquatic > Marine > Oceanic | place: Arctic Ocean: Canada Basin | collected... | reverse complement strand
ATCGAGATCGTCGATGACCTGACCGTCCGGTTCAATCTGTCTGGTGCGAATGCCAGCTGGCCAACGAGCCAGACCGGCCAGCTCGGCATGGTCGCATCACCGGCATGGCTTGAGGCAGCGCTCCTAGACCCGACGCTGAACCAGGCGCCAGTCGGTACCGGTCCATTCGTATTTGAGAGCCGCAGCGAAGACAGCGTGACTCGTATGGTTCGTAACGAGACTTGGTGGAACGGCGACGTCTACCTCGACGCTGTCGAGTTCGTGACCGTGACCGATCCCGACACACGCAACGACCTGTTGTTCCAAGGTGAGATCCAGGCATTGCAGACCACAAACGCTGCGTCGGTCGACGATCTGAGGAACGAAGAAGGCCTCCAGAACCTGATCGACGATTCGGGCGACGAGAGTTTCATCATGGTCAACTCGGCGGGTACGCCGTTCGATGATATTCGAGCTCGTAAGGCGCTGACCTTTGCAACACCTCGCCAGAACTACATCGATCTGATCGGTCTAGGCATCCAGCAGCCAGCCGACCAGATGTTTACACCGGCGAGCCCGTACTACAACGCAGATGTTCAGCAAGAAGCTGACCAGCCTGAGCTCGTTGCTGACCTTGTCGCTTCATACTGCGGTGAGTTCCCCGACAACTGCACCGACGGCAAGATCGACATGGAATTCCAATGGTCAGGCCCCAGCGTGGTGCAGACTCGCATCGCTGAACTGCTTGACGAAGGCTGGAGTGTCGGCTTCAACGTGAAGTTCCAGGAACTACCCCAGGATGCGCACATCCAAGAGGTCGCCTTCGGTGTATTCGACGTTGTGAGCTGGCGTCAATTCGGTGCAGCGAACCCTGCTGATGACCGTGTCTGGATCGAATGCGCCACCATTGGCGGCCTTTCGCTGAACTGGCCGCGATTCTGCGACGAAGACCGCGATGCGATCCTCAATGAACTCGCACTAGCGACCACTGTTGAAGCCCGTCAGCCGCTTCTGGCTGAGCTCAGCGAGAAGATCCAGCAGGACTACCTGTACGTCTTCATGTTGCACACGTTGTGGGATCACTCCTTCGCAGAGAATGTGCGCGGTATGTGCGGTCACAAGACACCTAGTGGTGACGATATGCGTTGCGTTCTGAATGGCCGAACCTGGCTGAGCAACGTATGGCTAGCGGAATAGCCGCCCGGCCGCTAACAGGATGATCAACGACAGCCGATGAGACGTTCATTGCAACGACTAGCGATGGTACTGCTGCTGCTTCTAGCAGTGAGCATGCTGACGTTCGTTGCAATGAACGTGCTCGGCGACCCGTTGTTCAACATCCTTGGGCCGATCGCAGGCGATACCGAAAACCCTGAGAGCGTCATCAAGATCGAGGCAGCCAAGGCGCAGTATTACCTCGACAAGCCACTGCCCGAGCGTTATGTGCGTTGGCTAGGCGATTTTGTAACTGGCGACATGGGTGTGCGATTTGGGTCCGACGGTCAACCGCCTGTCACTGGTCTGATCAAGGAACGCCTTCCCCGGTCACTCTTGCTGATGGGTATGGCCCAAGTCATGGCGTTGGTCATTGCAATTCCGTGGGGTGTGGCGTCGGCTGCCGGCTCGTTGGGCGGCGAATCCAAGGGCCCTCGATCGTCACGCTTCCTGATTTCGTTCTTCCTGAAGGCGACCGTTGTCGGTGCCTTTGCCGCCCTGCTATTTGGGCGCACGGTCACCGTCGGGGTTGCCTGCTGGTTTGTCGTGCTGTTAGGCGCGCATCAATTCGCGGGAACGAACTCGGTTGCGAAACGATTTGTGGACTTCGTCAAACGGCTGGGCCAGAACTTTTCTTCTGGCTTGTCGTTCGGGTTTATCTCAATGCCGAACTTCGCCCTTGCGGTGTCGTTGTATTACGTGTTTGCCCTCAGACTTGGCTTGTTCCCGCTGCGCTATGACGCCTCTGACCAGTTCTTCACCCGCATGTGGCAGCTGTTTCTGCCTGCGCTTACGTTGGCGCTGCCTGGCGCAGCGGTCTATCAGCGACTACTTCGCACCGATCTGATCACCACGTTGCAAGAAGATTTCATTATGACGGCTCGCGCTAAAGGCGTGAGCAAACGCCGAGTTCTCTTTCGTCATGCGCTGCGCCCGTCGATGTTCTCGGTGGTCACGGTTTTTGGTATCAACGCAGGCGCGCTGGTGGGCGGTGCATTGGTCGTCGAAACATTCTTTGGGATTCCTGGCATCGGCACTGCGATTGTCGAGGCCATTTTGCGAGAAGACTTCCCAGTTGTCCTGGCCATCGTGATGATCGTGGCTGCTGGTTTTGTAATCCTCAACTTCCTAGTTGATCTGTTGTATTCGGTCCTTGACCCTCGGGTGCGCTCATGAGTCAAGTTGTTTCAACTGACGGTGTGATCGAGGCCGCTGAGCCCGAAGCTGCACAGGAGGCCGGTCTGGCCCAAAAGACGCTGGGTCTGGGCTTCTGGCTTGCTGTTGGCTGGATTGCACTGATTGTGCTTCTGGCTCTGTTTGCGCCATGGCTGCCGCTTAAGGACCCGAACCAGAACTTCATCGATATCCAGGGCAAGGGTCGCCCGCCGTATGGGCCGTCGGCCGATCACTGGCTTGGCAGCGATCAGGACGCTCGCGACATGCTCAGTCGGACGATCTATGGGGCACGCGTGTCGTTGGTTGTTGGGTTTGTCGCTGTGTCGTTTGGGTTCCTCATCGGTGGCACGGTTGGCCTGGTAAGTGGTTTCGTGCGAGGCGTCTTCGACAAGATCTCATCGTTCATCATGTTGGTGTTGCTGTCGTTCCCCGCTTTGATCTTGGCTATCTTGATCACGTCACTCATGGAGCGCAGCCTGTGGACGATTGCTCTCACGCTCGGCATCTTGGCGGTCGCGCCTGTCGGGCGTTTGGCCCGCGCCGCAAGCCTTGTGTTCGCCGAGCGCGAGTTCGTGTTGGCGGCCCGCACTATGGGCGCCAAACCGTCGCACATCATGCTGCGCGAGTTGTTGCCCAATGTGCTGATTCCAATGTCGGCGCTTGCGTTGCTTGGCACTGCGGTCGCCATCGTGGCTGAAGGTGGCCTGGCATTCCTGGGCTTGTCGGTTGAAAAGGGAAGCACCTGGGGAAAATTGATCTTGACTGGTGCGAATTCGCGCCAACTCGAGGAAGCTCCCTGGATAGCTTTTGTGCCGATCGCTGCGCTTTTCTTAACAGTGATGGCGTTGAACTTTGCTGGCGACCGACTTCGTGAGTACTTCGACGTTCGTGAGCTCTCGTTGTGAATGATGCAAAGAGAAGCGGCATTCTGCTTGACGTCAGTGACTATTCGGTTGGCTTTCGAACCGAAAGGGGCCTGGCCCAGGTGGTCGACAAGGTGTCGTTTCAGCTCGAGCGGGGCAGCACGTTGGGCATCGTCGGCGAGTCTGGGTCAGGCAAGTCGGTACTTAATCGGTCGTTGATGGGGTTGCTCTCTAGTAATCGACAGATCGAAGAAGGGTCGGCGTTGTTCGATGGCGAACAGCTCGTAGGCAGCGATCGTCAAAGCTTCTGGGGCAAACGCATCGGCATGATCTTCCAAGATCCAATGACGTCGCTCAATCCTGTTATGCGTATCGGTCGTCAGCTTCTCGAGCCACTTCAGCAGCATCTGTCTTTGAACAAGCAGCAGGCGACCGAACGGGCCATTGAGCTCCTTACCCAAGTTGGTATTCCTGAACCAAAGCGTCGTCTGCGCCAGTACCCACACGAGCTCTCTGGCGGTATGCGCCAGCGTGTGATGATCGCAATAGCGTTGGCTGGCGAGCCTGAGCTTCTGATTGCTGACGAACCAACCACGGCACTCGATGTGACCGTCCAGAAATACATTCTCGACTTGCTGGCTGAGTTGCAGGCCGATATTGGTATGGCGGTCGTTCTGATTACGCACGATTTGGGCGTCGCCCGCGGTCGGACCGATGACATCATGGTGATGTACGGAGGGCGGACAATGGAGCTGGCTCCGTCCGAAAAGCTGTTCACCGACATGAGTCATCCCTATACCCAAGCCTTGTTCTCGGCGATTCCGCGGGTCGATCAGCCAAAACACACCCGGCTTACTCCAATTGCGGGAGCCTCGCCTGATCCTGTCGAACCGCCAACGGGGTGCCGCTTCAGCCCTCGCTGTGTGTACGCCCAAGACGATTGCACAATCACGCTGCCCGAAGTCGAGGGGCCAGACGGGCACCAGTTCGCGTGCTTCTATCCTGTTGGCACGGCTGCGTCGGTTCAGGCGCGAGCGACGAACATCGAGCGAGGCCATACTGCCACTGGCCTCAAGATTAAAGCGGTAGGAACCAACTGATGGCTGGCACCGGTAAGGCGCATTTGCGTTCCACTAGCGACGTTTTGTTGAGAGTCGAAGATCTGGTTGTCGAATTTCCTATCGACCGGCATTCGGTTGTTCATGCAGTGTCCGGTATCAGCTTCGATGTCGTCAAGGGCGAGACGCTCGGCCTGGTGGGCGAGTCTGGCTGTGGCAAATCCACTACCGCCAAGGCCATCATCCAGATTCCGCGGCCCACATCGGGAACCGTTGAATTTCAGGGCACAGAGCTGCATTCACTCAACGACGCCGAACTGCGCGACATACGGTCACAGATCCAGATGATCTTTCAAGATCCGATTGCATCGTTGAACCCTCGTCGGACCGTGCGACGCATCGTCAGCGAAGGCTTAGTCGTGTCCAATACCACTGTCTCTCGGCCAGGCTGGGCGTTGCTGGGGCTCGCCGTCGTGCTCGCTGTCATCACTGTTTTTACGTCACCGCTGGTTCTTTTTGTTGCACTGGTCGCCGGCCTGGCTGGTGGGTTCACGATCCTGAAGGGTGTTTTTCGCCCCAACATTGGCGACTCGAGCTTCGAGCGTGTCGACGAGATCATCAAGGCTGTGGGTCTTGACCCGGTCGAGGCGGCCAAGCGGCGACCCCACGAATACTCAGGTGGCCAGTGTCAGCGAGTGTCGGTTGCACGGACTCTGGTGCTCGACCCACAGATCGTGATATGTGACGAACCAGTCTCTGCCCTCGACGTTTCGGTGCAGGCCCAGATCCTGAACATGCTCGAAGACATGAAAGAGCGCTATGGACTTACGCTCGTCTTCATTAGTCACGACCTTTCCGTCGTGCGGAACGTAAGCGATCGCCTGGCTGTCATGTATCTGGGCAAGATGTGTGAGATCGGCGACGGCGACCTGGTGTATGCCAAGCCAGCACACCCCTACACCCAGGTTCTGTTGGCAGCGCTGCCTGATCCGACGAACCTGCACGCGGGAGTCGTCGATGCACTCAATTTCGAGTTGCCGTCTCCGATCAATCCGCCAAGTGGTTGTCGTTTCCGCACCAGGTGCCCCCGGGCCGAGGCCATCTGCGCCGAACAAGAACCACAGATCACCCAAGTCGGAACGGGTGACCAATGGGTCGCCTGTCATTTCCCGCTCACTGACGGTTCCTGACTGGTTAGTGCGCAATGCTCTGACTGTTCTCACGCGGCCAGTGGACACTTGCTGGAAAAACGAGTGTGTCTTTACCCCGCGAGGTTGTAGAGGCTACGCGGTTTTGGTTTCGCGTCGCTGCAGCTGATCTCATCGATCTCGTGTAGCGCCACGAGATGGCTCATGACGCTGGCGGCGGCGGCGTTGTAGAGCTGGGGCGGCACATGGGTGTACATCCGGAGCACCATCTCTTTGATGGTGTCGATCCCGTCGCTCATACACGCCAGAATCTGGCCGGTTCTTGCTTCGCGGTGGGCAAGTAGTGCCGGAAGGAGTGTCGCTGGGTCGGTGATCGGCGCTCCATGGGTGGGGTAGTAGGTCTGCTCGGATCGAGGCAACAACAATCGCAAGCTAGCCAAATAGCTGTTTAGGCTGCCGTCCGGTGGCGGAATAATGGTTGTTGACCAGCCCATCACGTGGTCGCCGCTGAACACCGATTGTTCTTCGCGTAATGCAAAACATAGATGGTTCGAAATGTGGCCCGGTGTGTGTAGGGCTTCGAAGCTGAAGCCAGTGCCTTGGATGATGTCACCGTGGGCAACAGTTACGTCAGGGGCAAAGTCCCAGTCGTGGGCATGTTCTGACTTGTAGCCGTCGTCCTCGTCGTTGTTGGCTTCGGTTTCGTCTTCTTCGATGGGGTCGAACCCGAAACCTGCGTCGTCATTGTTGGCGTCATTGCTGGCCTTTGGGTCAGGACGGTCCAACGGGTGAGGTCCAAAGGCGTAGGTCGGGGCGTCGATATGGTGTTGGAGAAGCCCTGCAGCAGGGGAGTGGTCGCCATGGGTGTGGGTGATCAGCAGGTGCGTCACGGTGCGACCATCGATAGCAGCCAGTAGCGCGTCGACATGGGCGTCTTCTGGGGGCCCAGGGTCAATAATAGCGACCTCTTCATCGCCGACGATGTAGGTGCCTGTGCCGGTAAAGGTGAACTTGCTCGGGTTTTCGCAGGTGACTCGCTGCACCAGCGGGGTGATCTGATCTACGGTCCCGTAGGTAACGTCGTGGTCGAGGTTGAACTGTGGTCCTGGAGCCATCGTCTGAGACTAGTTCGGGTCCGGTCTGCGATCGGTAACCAGCCAGTCGGTCAGTGAGTCAGTCACGTGGGCGCCCAGGGCTTTGAGTAGTAGTCTTAGTAGGTGCATTTTATGGGCGGAGCAGCGCGATGATGACCAATCTGGTGCCAACCGTGCTCTTTGTCTGTACCGGTAATGCTGCTCGTTCTGTCATGGCTGCAGCCATGCTTCGGGCTGCGACCAATGCCGTGCAGATCGCGTCGGCGGGCACCCACTCGATCCCTGGCCTGCCAATGAGTGCCCGGACTCGCACCGCATTGGCGGGTTTTGATGTTGTTGATAAGCAACATTTGAGCGCGCAGCTCGAGCAGACAATGGTGGATCAGGCCTCGGTGATTGCCATCTTTGAGCCGATGCATCTGAGCTATATGCGCAAGAAGCATCCGGATGCGAGCTCTAAGGTCGCATCGTTACCACGATTGGCCCGCGACTTGGCCGCCGGAGCGGCTGACACGCTTGATCACCGACTGGCTGCGCTTGCTCTTGAGGGCCACGTGTTCGAGGGCTGGGAAGAAGTGATTGACCCCGCAGGCGGCGATCTGCCGGTTTTTGAGAACTCTGCGGCCGAGATTCACGCTCTGATCGCCGCTTTCTCTGCAAAAATTGCTGCAGAAAACTGTGCCGGTACCTGACCTGAGCGGCGATATTCGCCGCAAGAACTCGCTTAATCCGCCCCGTTACCGCGGGGTGCTGCACACATGGAGCGTCCCCGTTGCGGTGATTGGCGGCATTGTCGCAACCGTTGCAGCCCCTGGGTTGGTTCCGAGCCTGTTGGTGGCGGTGTATGGCGCGACGTTGGTTGCAATGTTGTCCTTTAGTGCGCTCTTTCACCGGGTTCGTTGGACCGATGACAGTTGGTGGCGGATGCGTCAACTCGATCACACGGGTATCTATCTCGTCATTGCTGGCTCATTCACTGCAATCGCAGGCTTGAGCTTGCAGGGCACTGCCCGCGTTGGTCTACTTGTTGCTGTTTGGGCGATCGCCGCAGCTGGCATTGCGTATCGCTGGTTGCCTGTTGTGCCGCCATTTGGCCTTACAACTGCACTTTATGTACTCCTAACGGCCCTGTTTGTGCCGTTTTTGCCTGATCTTGGCGATGCGTTAGGCACCGGCGGCGTCAGCGTCTTGCTGGTGAGCTGCGCTATCTACTTTTTTGGCGCTCTGGCGCTTGGGGCTCGTGTGCCGGACCTTTCACCTCGGGTCTTTGGGTATCACGAGGTATGGCACGTCGTCGTGGTGCTCTGTTCGGTGTTGCAGTACATCGTGGTGGTTGCTTACGCCATCCCGGCTGCCCGAGAGATGGCGTAAACCGTTGGAATCTAGCCAAAACGGCTTGCCTCGTGAACCTGAAGGGCCGGCTAAACCAGATATCGAGGTTAACGCGGATGCTGCTCGTGTTGAACGTGGGCCCAGCGTCGAGGTTGGCGTTGGCCCTCACCCTGAGCCTTGGCCGGTCGGTGACCATCTAGATCCAGAACTACTCGGCCAGGGTGATCGTCGAAACGTGCTCGATCAGTATCGCTACTGGAAGCGAGAGGCCATTGTGGCCGAGCTCGACACGCGGCGTCATCCGTTTCACGTGGCCATCGAGAATTGGGAACACGACTTCAATATTGGCACCGTTGTCCGTAATGCGAATGCTTTCCTAGCGTCCGCGGTGCATATTGTCGGAAAGAAGCGGTGGAATCGGCGCGGCGCCATGGTGACTGACCGTTATCAGCATGTGCATCATCATCCCGATTTTGATGCGTTCGTTGAATGGGCGGCACAGGCCAGTCTTCCCATTGTGGGCATAGATAACATCGAGGGATCAGTCCCTATTGAATCAACGCCGCTACCGCGAGCCTGCATCTTGTTGTTCGGCCAAGAGGGACCAGGACTGACTGAACAGGCGCAATCTGTCGTCGAAGTGACATGCGCGATTACACAATATGGCTCAACTCGTTCGATGAACGCAGGTGTTGCATCAGGCATTGCGATGTTCGCTTGGGCTTCCCAGCATCTGCATAGCGATGGTTGAATGGTGACTGCGGCCCTACTGGCCCGCTATTTCCACCGATGCGACGCGGTAACCAATGCCAAAGTCGAATGAATCAGTTTCAAGAATCGTAACGACGTACCAGATCTCGTCGGCTGAGGGCCCTAACAGTCGAACGGTGTCGCGTTGGGTTCCAACATCGCACAACTGGCCGGGCTCAGGGTCTGATAGGCCGCAAGAGTCGATGTAGGGGATCGCTCGATCTGCGGCCCAGGCAAGTAATGCGTCGTCGACTGAAGCCTCAAGCGGGAAATCCGGGCTCGATGACGGCAGCGGCGGCGTACCGACAGGCGCAGCGGGCAGAGCAATCTCTAGTACAGGTTGACTAGTTGGAGCCTCATCTTCGATCAGCGTTGGTCGTAAACCGCCAGTACAAGCCGAAAAGAGCAGCGCTGCAGCAGCGATCGTGGCGAGACAGCATGTGAAACGCCCGGTACGTTGCAGGCCAATACATACAGCGTGGCTCTTACATACAGCGTGGCTCTTCTGCCTTTTGTCGCCGCTCGCTCGCTGGCGACTCTTTCGACGCTGGTTTCTAGCGCCAAATCCACCTGTCCCAACGAGTGGAACCTTCCGAACAAGCCCAAAAACTGTTGTTCCAGGCCAACGAACGCCTATTTCGGGTGCCTTGCGGTTAGCCCGACTTGGGCTTTCTTGCTGTTTACACGTGTGTAATCGCGCCACATCTGAGGTCATACACGTGCAGCGCTCGGCCTCTGATTGGTCCGCACCGCCATTACTTGGCCCCGTACTAGTCATCGGCCTGGGGCTTCGTGTCCGCAGCAGAGCCGCCAACAACAGGGCTGTCAGTAGCAGGGCTGTCATGGTCATTGGTGACCAGGCTTCGGCGTTCTTCTACCAAGGTAGCGACAGGTGGTATGCCGGGAATTTTCTGTAGTCGAACCTGCAGGACGATCAAGATGGCGAGCAATGTCACTGCGCTCAACGGCCAATTCGCAAAGAAACGCAACAAAACAAAGCCTTCGACGCTGTTTCGGCGAAACAACCAGATGTCGAACGACGCGCTGGTCACATAATACAGCCCGGCAATAGCAGTGATTATCGCCATCGTTGATCGAAATAGCCTATGTTCAGCAATTTCTTGAGGGATGCGCATAACAAATGGGGCGCCCCGCTCAGCGAGGGGAACCCCAATAACTGCAGAACCGAGCAGGACCGCAGCAATCAAGTATTTGGTTGCGATGCCGAGGCCGAAATAAACCGTTTCGCTACCCGTGGCGATACCGATCACGCCGCGGATAACCACCGCGGCAGTAACGACCGGCATGAATTTACCCAGGGGTTGGCCTCTGCGTCGCCGGTCCACGGCTACCCCAACAGAGCCAAGCGTTGCTGCTAGCACCGCCCAGCGCAGTCCAGCAATGCGGTTGACTGCCAGGAACGCCAGGACCGGCACCGCGGATTGGAGCGAGAATTGCGAAGGTGTCGCCGAGCTAGACGCGCGGCCATTTTGAATCACAACGTCACCGTATCGCCGTGTCTCTGCGGCGGGTTCTCTATGAACAACGTTGCGTTTCCGGCGATTCTTAGGATTCGCTACCGACAAATATGTCGACAGCGACACCCGGCCTGTCACGTAATTGCAATATTTGAGCGTCCGGGTTCTGTGGCTGCGGGTCGCGCATCGACACCTCGATCGTTGCAACCGGTGGGATCGAGGCGCCGTTCCTGTTAGAAGTTGGCGTTCGGGCCTGAAAGCGAAATGCCTTGACCTGCACGTGCCAATAATCAACTTCCGCGTCTTTGTAACGATTATTGGGGGTTTGTTTACGTATGTGTGACAGGTTGGTGTGGGGGCTTCTCAGGTTGTGTTGGTGGTGTTATGGTCTGCTCGTCGTTAGTCCGAGCTGCGTGTTTTGTGTAGCTAGGGGGCGGCACCCAGGAAACTCCTGGTGTATGCGCCACAAAGTGGTCGCGTCGGTATCTCTAAGAAAAGGAAGTTTCCGTGGAAACAACCAAGAAGACCTCAACAACCAAGGCTGCGCTCTTGGTTCTTGCGGCACTTTCAATGCTGCTTTCGGGCTTGTTCATTGCGACTGCTTCAAGTTCAGACGCGCAGGACGCATCTTGCCCAGCTGGCTTCACACTCAACGCAGCTGGTACGGAATGCTCACAAGCATCTTCTGTTACAACCTTTGACGCTGGTAACTCTTGCGTTGCTCCCGCTTTCTTGTCCCCAAGTGGGGCGAACTGCTGGGTCGCAGCAACGGCTACGGCTCAAGCTGGCACCACCGCCTGTCCCGCTGGCTTCTCGGCAAATGCTAGCAACGTGTGCGCCGCAAATGGGCCCGCAACAGCGTCAGTTGCCGCTTGCCCAGCCGGCGCCTCTGGCACTGCTGGAGCTTGTTACAACGCCGTAGCTGCGACCTCGACATCTACCGGAGGCACCTGCACGGCCCCGGCCACTCTTACAGCCCTCGGCTGTCAAACAGCCGTCGCTGCAGACGCTCTTAAGACCTGCTCT
>Ga0115003_10004219_pt1 | contig 11124 bp, 7 predicted proteins | sample ArcticOcean_MG_C_7_FD_88736 | JGI IMG/M metagenome (GOLD analysis project Ga0115003, IMG submission 88736) | Marine microbial communities from western Arctic Ocean - ArcticOcean_MG_CB11_88 | ecosystem: Environmental > Aquatic > Marine > Oceanic | place: Arctic Ocean: Canada Basin | collected... | reverse complement strand
TTTAAGTAAAACTTTATTTTTTCTTCCACCGCCACATATTAATATATTTTTTAATTTATTGTCATATTTTGTTAATGAGGAAGATATTTCTTCACTAATTATACTTGCTGTAAAATCTGTTAATGTTGTTGTACCATCTTCAAGTGATAGACCTCTTGCAAAAGAGCTATCAAAATCATTTGTGTCAAATGATATTTTTTTTTTATTTATTCTGTTAGAATACAGCTCTTGTGCTTGCTCAAGTATTATTTCATTTTTTTTTCCACTAATTGCTAGTTTTCCATCATTATCAAATTTTTTATTTGAATTTTTTCTTACCCAGTTATCAATTAAACAATTGCCTGGACCAATATCTTTACTGAAAAAATCTAATGAACCTATAGGTTTTTCAACAATAGTAATATTCGCAATTCCTCCAATGTTAAGAAAGCAGACTGGTAATAAAATATTACTTTTAGTTGCTATCAATTGGTGAAATATTGGAGTTAAAGGTGCCCCTTCACCGCCGTTAAGAATGTCATTTTTTCGAAAATCAAAAATAATTTTTTTTTTAGTTAATTGATTTAATAACTTTGCATCACCTAGTTGTTTTGAAATTTTTTCTGCTGAATTGTGGTAGATAGTTTGACCATGAAATCCGACTAAAAGATTCTCATTATTGAAATTTAATTCTTTAACTACTTTTGCGTGAAAAAGTGTTATTTTTTTTTCTAAATTTAGTAGTTCACTAGAGTATTTTTCTAGATCGTTGATGTTAAAAATTTTTTCTTTTAAAGAATGAATGCCATTATAAATATTAGAATCATATTCAAAATATTTGTCTTTAATCACTTCAAATTGATCAATTCCATTAGAATGAATAATAGAAGAGTCAACTCCATCACCAGATGTGCCGCTCATTAAACCTAAAGAAGTATACTTTTTTTGCATATTTTTATTTATTTATAATAATTTTTGTATAATAGTGGTTCAAACAAATAGTGCTATGAAAAATAAATTTTTACTAGAGACACAATCTCGTGGTTTTCTTAATCAATGTACTGATTTAGATAAACTTGATGAAATATGTGATAAAAAATCGATTTCTGGATATATAGGTTTTGACTGCACTGCAAGTAGCCTTCATGTAGGAAGCCTATTGCAAATAATGATTCTTAAATTAATGCAAAAACATGGTCACCAACCAATAGTCCTTTTAGGTGGTGGAACAACTTTAATTGGTGATCCCTCTGGCAAAGACACAACAAGAAAAATTCTAGAACAAAAAAAAATAAATAAAAATATTCAAAGTATTAAAAAAGTTTTTAACAAAATACTAGATACTTCTAATAAAAAAACAAAACCTATATTTGTTAATAATGCTGAGTGGCTCACAAAATTGAATTACATTGAGTTTCTGAGAGATGTAGGAAGTCATTTTACGATTAATAAAATGCTGACTTTTGACAGTGTTAAACTGAGACTGGAGAGAGAACAATCGCTCAGCTATATGGAGTTTAACTATATGATCTTACAATCCTACGATTTTTATAAATTATTTAAAACTAAAAACTGTGTTTTACAAATTGGTGGGTCAGACCAATGGGGTAATATAATTAATGGTGTGGAGTTGATAAGAAGAATGCTTAAAAAAGAGTCTTATGGTTTAACTTCTCCTTTAATCACTTTGGCATCTGGAGCAAAAATGGGTAAAACTGAAAAAGGAGCAGTTTGGTTAAATGAAGATTTGTTTTCTCCTTATGATTATTGGCAATTTTGGCGTAATACAGATGATCGTGATGTACATAAATTTTTAAATTTTTTTACTGAATTAGATACAAGTAAAATTAATAAAATATGTGATAAAGAAAAAAATATAAATAATCTTAAAATAATACTAGCAAATGAAGCTACGAAAATTCTTCATGGGGAATTAGCCTCTAAAAAAGCAGAACGAACTGCAATAGAAACGTTTGAAGGTGGTGGATTAGGTGATGATCTTCCTGTAGTAAAACTAAGATCGGGTGAATTAAATAAAGGAATAAATCTTTTAGATTTTTTATCAAAAAATAATATTATGTCATCTAAAAGTGAGGCTAGAAGAGCGATTTTAAATAAAGGTTTAAAAATTAACAATGTTGTAATTACTGATGCTAATAGAGTGCTTAAATTAATTGATTTTAAAGAAAAAAACTTAAAAATATCTTTTGGAAAAAAAAAACATTATCTAATTAAAATTATTTAATTCCTCTTTTTTTTTCAATAATTTTTTGAATAAATCTTGGAGTTATTGTTTTTATAGGGTTTATAGTGGTTTTTATTTTTCCTGGTGGCCCCTTCATCTTAAAACTAATTCCAAATAGTCCTTCTCCAACTTCATTTGGTATTATTATATTTCCTAATACAGGTATTTTAGAGATCATTGTATTTAATGTTTTTGCGGGAATTAAATTTCCTCTCAAACTAGTAACTGTTGAATTTTGATACCCTTCCATTATTACTGAAATACTTGGCCCAAGAGCAAGAATTTCATTTAATTTTAGTAGGTCCTTATTTTTTTCCATATCAATATCTAAAACATCAAATGATAATCCCTCACCTTTAGCTATATCTGCTAAACCACTTAGATCTGCTAAAGATAACAGTTTAATCACTCCTGGAGCATTTATAACATTGAAGTCTTCAATTTTTAATTTTGACTTATAATTATTGCCGTCAATGATAGCTGAATATAATAGTTTGCCCCCAGTAAGACCTTTAAAAAAACTGTATTCGGTTAAAAGTGGCCTTGTTAAATCTGAGTAAATTTCTAAATATTTTTTTTGATTGTTGGGATCTTTTTTCATTGTTATATCTAAATAATTATTTTCTCCAAAATCTCCTTTTGAAGATATTTTAATAAATTTTCCCTTTTCGATTTTGCCAATTAATTTAAAATTTTTAAGATTTTCTGACAAAGGTGCCAGTACATTGGTAAGATCGATCTCGATATCTTTAGTAATATTAGAAAATACGTTATTTGGTGTTTTTCGACTTAAAATTTTAGGCAAATTACTAGCATCGAATTGAGATCCGTTTATTACAACCTTTTTTCCATATAAAATAGAAAAATCATTATTTTTTTTTCCATTTTTATTTGTTTTAACAGTAATTTTTTTAAATGATAGAAGTTTATTCTTATCTATTTTAATATCATTAATAAAAATTGAATTATTTCCTTCGATTAAATTTAATTTATTAATTCTAATATTATCTTTTTGTTTATCTAAGTTTATGGAAATATTAGCAATAGAGTTTTTTAGTTTTTTATAATTAATAGCTTCTATTTCAATATTTTTATTATAATCTGCATTAAGATTTAATTTTAATAATTTTTTTTCAATATAATTTTCTAAATTATAAGACAAAATATCACCTTTATTCAAAGAATATTTTCCTGAAATAATCACATTTTTTTTTTTTATATTTAGGTTAGTTTTTATTTCCGTTTCTATTAAAGATAAATTATTAATTTTATCTTCAAGAAAGCTATTTTCAAAAGGTTTTTTAAAATCAAAATTTGCTTTTAATATTTTACCAGTACTTGTATAATCATAATTTTTTACTTTATATGTTTCATCAAAATTTATTTTAAAGTTATTATTAATTTCTGCTTCTAAATCAGTTATATCTTTAGCGTACTCGTAATTACTTAATATGTTTTTATAATCTTTTAAATTCTTATTGAATTTAAAATTTGTTGTAAAACTAGACTCTAACAAAATTTCAGAAGATAATTTTATTTTAAAATTACCATTAATTATTTTTACAGGCCCTATTTCACCAGAAAAATTTTTTAATAAGATGTCAGTTTTATCGGCAAAAAAATTAAAGTTAGTTTTTTCTAAATCAACATCACTTGTAACTTCAGCTTTTAAATTTGAAAATGATCCTTTCGCAATAAAATTATCTAGCAAGTTGTTATCATTTAGATATATTTCTAACTCAGCATTTAATTTCCCTTGTTTAATCTTATTATTCAAAAAGCTATTAAAATTAGATGGTTTAAAAGTAATCGATATTTTTTTTAATTGTTTAATATCAAGTTGATTTAAAACTAAATTAACCTTTTTGATTTTAGGTTCTGCTTTTACGATGGATACAAAATCCACATAAACTCTAATATTTTTTGCTGGAACAACTGTATCCCGGTAATATATTAACGGATCTATTGTCTCTAAAAATAAGCTTACTTCTTTAATATCAAATTTAAATTTAATCTTTTTTAATTCTAAGTTGATATTATTATTTGTCTGATTAATTTTTTTTAAAATCAAAGTGTTAAATCTACTAGTTTCAATTCCGATAGTTGTTAAAGTTACAGCTAATATAACTAAAAGAAAAAAAAATAGAAAAATTAAGGTATTAATAATTTTCTTCATTATTTAATTTTTATACCCTCTTCTATAAACTGATCAATATTACCGTCTAAAACACTTGAGGGATTTGTATTCTCAGTTTTATTTCTTAAATCCTTTACTAATTGATAGGGTTGCAGAACATATGATCTAATTTGATGCCCCCAACCTATATCTGTTTTAGTGTTTAAGTCTTTTTGATTTTCTTCTTCTCTTTTTTGCATTTCATATTCGTATAATCTTGCTTTTAACATCTTATAACAGGTCTCTTTGTTTTTATGTTGAGACCTTTCGTTCTGACATTGAACAACAATTTTTGTAGGTAAATGGGTTATTCTTACAGCGCTATCTGTAGTATTTACATGCTGCCCTCCAGCGCCACTAGATCTGTAAGTGTCTATTCTTAAATCTTTTTCATCAATCTTTATATTAATATTATCATCTACAGCTGGGTAAACCCATACGCTAGCAAAACTAGTGTGGCGTCTTGCGCCACTATCAAATGGGGATATTCTCACCAGTCTATGCACACCAGATTCTGCTTTCATTAACCCGTACAAATAATCTCCATCAACTTTAATTATGGAAGATTTTATTCCAGCTTCTTCTCCTTTATGCTCACTAATGATTTCATATTTATATTTTTTTTTATCAAACCATTTCATATACATTCTTCTAAGCATATCAGCCCAGTCCTGACTTTCTGTTCCACCTGCACCAGCATGAATTTCAAGATATATGTCATAGCCATCGTTTTCTCCTGATAGAAAACAATTTATCTGATTTTGTTTAATATCCTCTAAGATTTCTTGTATTTTTATATTGCAATCTTGAATAATCTCGTCGTCTTTTTCTTGTGTGGCGAGAATAAATAAATCTTTAGTACTATTTAGTTCGTCTAATGATTTTCTATAAGAATCTAAGATATTTTCAAAGATTTTTTTTTGTTTAACAGTCTTTTTTACTAACTCTTTATCTTTCCAAAAATTTTCTTGCAAAAGAGTTTTTTCTAACTCTTTAAGTTTAATCTCGACATCTTCTTTATCAAAGATACCCCCTAATATTACTTAGAGCTTTTTCAGTGATTTCTAACTTGGTTTCAAAATTTTGCATTAGTAAAATTGTCTAAACTTAATTAGTTTATCACGTCCACTGATTGAGATTAAATTATTATTATCAATATTGTTAATATCTTTCAATTTCAGCGCTTCGATAATTGTATTTTTTTCTCCTGGAGCTGATTTTAAACCTGTGTCGTAATTTAATGAAGTTAAATAAATATTCTCGGGTATTCTAAAATCATCAAAATCATCTCTGTACATTGCATTTTCTATAAAATCTTTAAATATAGGTAAAGCAGCCTTTGATCCTGTTTCAAATTTTCCAAGTGATTTTGGATTATCAAATCCAACGTAAACACCAATGACTAAATTAGATGAAAAACCAATAAACCAAGCGTCATAATTATCATTAGTTGTACCGGTTTTTCCTGCTAATGGGACATTAAGAGATTTTAATTTTTTGGCAGTTCCTCTTTCTACCGCTCCTCTTAAAATTGTTACCATTTGGTAAGCTGTTTCTTCACTAAATACTCTTTCATTTGTATTTTCAATTTTTGGATATTCGACTGATTGATCTATAAATTTATCACATCCTATACACTTTCTATTTTCAATTTTAAAAATTGTTTTTCCTCTTCTGTCTTGAATTCTTGAAATTAAGTTTGGTTCAATTTTTTTTCCACCATTTACAAACGGGGCATATGAAGAAGTCAAATTAATTAAAGTAGTTTCTGCAGCTCCTAATGATACAGATAATAATTCAGGAATTTCATTATAAATGTTAAGTTTTTTAGATAAATCTAAAACTTTATCTATACCTAAAATTTTAGCTATTCTTACTGTCATTAAATTTCTAGAATACTCAATGCCCTTTCTAAAAGTGGATGGTCCATAAAATTTTTTTCCATAATTTTCTGGTTTCCAATTTTTAAGGCCTACTCCCTGACTTTCAACAAATGGGGCATCAAGAATTATTGAGTTAGGTGCAAAACCATTTTCTAATGCAGCGGCATAAACAATTGGTTTAAAAGCTGAGCCAGGCTGTCTCTTAGCTTGAGTAACTCTATTAAATTCACTCGATTTAAAATTAAATCCTCCTGCTAATGCTTTAACATCTCCTGTGTGAGGATCTAAAATAACTATTCCTCCATTTACTTTAGGATATTGTTTTAACAGCCATGAATTATTTTCTTTTTTTACAAAAATTATATCACCAATTTCATACCTATCAGAAATAAATTTTTGGGGGGGTATTGTCCAATTTAGATTTTTTAAAAACAAAATTCCTTTAATATTTTCTTTTTTTTCTTTAACAATTTTAAAATTTATTTGTGAGTTATTCAGTTTTATTATTTCTGCAAACTTCCAATTTAAAGTTGGATCAAGTTTAAATTTATCTAGTTTGCTCCTCCAGTTTTTATCTTTAAACTTATTAGCTAATGGACCCCTCCATCCATGCCTTCTATCATAATTTTCTAAACCTTTTCTTAGTGATTTTATTGCTTGAATTTGATAATCAATATTTAAAGGAGTCCTAATACTTAAACCTTGAGAATATAATTTTTCAAAACCATATTTTTCATTCACAGTTCTTCTTACTTCTTCTGTATAAGAATTTGCTTCATTGACTATTTCAATTTTTCTTTTTTTTAATATTATTTTTACTTTTTTGAATTTATTTAATTGTTTTTTTGTAATAATATTATTTTCTTCTAAATTTTTAAGTACTAAATTTCTTCTAAATTCTGCCACTTCAGGATATCTATAAGGGTTATATTTGCTTGGAGCTTTTGGTAATGCGGCTAATAAGGCTGTATCCGGATATGTTAGTTCTTTAATTGATTTATCAAAATATTCCAAACTTGCTGCTGCTATTCCGTAAGTTCCTTGCCCCAAATATATTTGATTAAGATATAATTCTAAAATTCTTTTCTTCGTATATGCTCTTTCAATTCTAAAAGCTAATATTGCTTCTTTAATCTTTCTTTTCATTGACACTTCATTAGTTAAAAGAAAATTTTTTGCGACTTGTTGGGTGATAGTGGAGGCTCCTTCAAGTCTTTTATTTTGAGCTATATTTTTAATATTTTTAATTATAGCTCTTAAAATCCCTTTAACATCGACTCCAGAATGTTGAAAAAAATTTTTATCTTCTGCTGATAAAAAAGAATTAATTACTTTTTCAGGAATAGACTCGAAAGGAACGAACAATCTTTTTTCAATGGCGTATTCTGCTATTAGTTTTCCATTCTCTGAATACACCCTACTCGAAATAGGCGGTTGGTAATTTGATAATTTTTTATAATCTGGTAAACCAATAGAAAAATACCATAACGTTGATAGTGTAAAAAGTAACAATACGATTAAAAAGGTAATTATAAATTTTAGTGAAAAATTAAGAAAATTTAGCATTTAACCTTTTATTTATAATAAATTGGTCTTTCTTTAGGCATAGAAAATTTAAATAAGTGTATTTATTCATAAATTCGTATAAAATATATTAATGACAAGTTTAAAATTCATAGATTTCAACAAATTAAAAGGAATTCAATCAAAATGGAAAAAAATTTATACATTGATGCTTCGCATCCTAACGAGACTCGTATTGTACTCAAATCTACAAATTCAATTGAAGAGTATGAATTTGAAGATAAGAACAATTTAAATTTTAAAAATAATATTTATCTAGCAACAGTAAGTAGGGTTGAGCCTTCTTTACAAGCCGCATTTGTAAATTTTGGAAGGGATAGGCATGGTTTCCTAGCATTTAATGACGTTCAATCAGATTACTATCAAATACCTTCGGAAGATAAGGAAAAAATAAGAGTTGCGGAAGAAAAAATAAGAGAAAATTTAAAAGACAAAGCAACCGAAAATTTGCAAGAAAATTCCAGCCTTGAAACTAATCCTGACATCAATGAAAGAGATATTAAAGAAGATAAGCTTGAAGAGTCTAAAGAAAATAAAAAAAAAAATTATCATGAAGAAGTAAAATCTTCATTCGGTATCAAAAGATACAAAATTCAAGAAGTTATCAAACCTGGTCAAGTAATTTTAATACAAGTTATCAAAGCAGAAAGAGGTCAAAAAGGGGCTGCGCTCACAACCTTTATTTCTCTTGCTGGAAAATATATGGTTTTAATGCCAAACACACCAAAGGGAGGCGGAATATCTAGAAAAATTTTTAACTCTTCTGATCGACAAAAAATGAAAAATATTCTTAATGAAATAGATATTCCTAAAAGTATGGGAGTAATTGTGAGAACCGCAGGTGCAAATAAAACAAAAAATGAAATAGAAAAGGATTTTCAAAATACAGTAAAAACATGGGAAGAAATAAAGAATAAAGCATTAGACTCAAATGCCCCTTCCTTAGTTTATGAAGAAGGAGATATAATTAAAAGATCACTTAGAGATACTTACGATAATGAAACTAAAAATGTTTATATCGAAGGTAATGAGGCATATCAAAAAGCAAAAAAATTCATGAAAGAATTAATGCCCAAAAATGTGAAAAATATTAAAAAATATAGAGGAAAAATTCCTCTTTTTCATGATGCAAATATTGAAAAAGAGTTAAATAATATTTATGAACCTACAGTAAAATTAAAATCAGGTGGATATTTAGTTATTAACCCAACTGAAGCTCTAGTTTCAATTGATATTAATTCTGGTCAATCTACAAAACAAATTAATATCGAAAAAACAGCCTTAAATACAAATTTAGAAGCTGCAGAAGAAATAGCTCATCAAATTAAATTAAGAGACTTATCTGGTTTAATTGTAATTGACTTCATTGATATGATGAATTTCTTTAATAGACGCACTGTAGAAAAAAAAATGAGAGAGAGTATTAGGAAAGATAGAGCCAGAATTCAAATAGGAAGAATTAGTAATTTTGGTCTTCTTGAAATGACTCGACAAAGATTGCGAGAAGGTTCTATTAAATGGGAAACACAGCTTTCACTTAATTCATTTTCACAAAAAATTATAAAAAAGATTCAACATTTAGCTTTTACAGATAAAGTAAAAATAATTAAATCTTATGTTCCAGAAAAAGTAAAAATATTTATCGAAAAAAATTTACTAGATGAATTAAAATATTTCCAAAAAAAATATTTGTTTAAAATTGAGATTTTGTCAGGTCAAAAATTAATAATTCCAGAATATAAGATTGATCTATTAAATAAATCAAAAAAAATTATAAAAATAATTGAAAATATAGATGCTATTTCAGAAGTTAAAAAGACAAAAAGAGAGCCAGTTTCTGAAAAAAAAGAAATAAAAAAGGATTTAAAAAAAAATAAAAAAGAATTAAAAAAAAAGAAGACAAAAAAAAAATTGAGAACTCTCTGGATAAGAAGAAAGAAAAAAATTTAAATTAATCCTTTTGTAGGTGAGCTGGGTGAGGCAAAATAATTTTTTTGCATTCGACCAGCTAAATAAGATTTACGGCCGGAGATTACGGCATCTTTAAAAGCTCCGGCCATTAAGATTGGTTTTGTTGCGTTGGCTATAGCGCTATTAATCAAAACACCGTCACAACCTAGTTCCATTGCAATAGTTGCATCAGATGCCGTTCCTATACCAGCATCAACAATAACAGGAACTTTCGATTGTTTTATAATCAAAGAAATATTAACTTTATTCTGCAATCCTAAACCTGATCCGATTGGAGAAGCTAAAGGCATAATTGCAGAAGCGCCACTATCTTCCAATTTTTTTGCTAGCAAAGGATCATCTGTACAATAAACCATGACTTTAAAACCCTCTTTAACCAGTATCTTTGTAGATTTAATTGTTTCAATCATATCTGGATATAAAGTTTTCTTATCACCTAAAACTTCTAACTTAACTAATTTCCAGCCTCCCATTTCTCGAGCCAGTCTTAAAGTTCTTAGGGCTTCATTAGAATTAAAACACCCAGCAGTATTAGGCAAATAGATTATTTTTTTAGGATTAAGATAGTCTGTTAATATCGGTTTTTTTTTATCTAAAATATTAACTCTTCTAACTGCAACAGTAACCATATCTGCTCCAGAGGCTTTTATCGCTTTCGCAGTTTCAGAAAAGTTTTTGTATTTGCCAGTACCTACAATTAATCTCGATTTAAGGGATTTGCCTGCGACTTTTAAAATGTCTTTTATCAAACTACCCACCTCCAATAAAATGAACAATCTCTACTTTATCGTCATTTTTTAAATACTTTTTTTTATAATTTGTTTTTGGAACAATTGTTCCGTTGTGTTCAATTGCAACTTTTTTATTAATCAACTTAAATTTTTTTAGTAGATCCTGTATGGAAAAGTTAGATTTAATTGATATTTTTTTTCCATTTAATTGTATTTTTGCCATAATTCAGCTAATCAGTAATAATATTAAATATTGATGAGTAAAATTATAATTCTTAATGGACCAAATCTCAACCTTTTAGGTGAAAGAGAGAAAAATCAGTACGGAAGTTTTACTTTAAAAGATATTGAAAAAATTTGTAACGAGTTTGCTGATAAAAATAGTATAAATCTCTCTATGTTCCAGTCTAATATTGAAGGTGAATTAGTTGAAAAAATTCAAAATTCTAGAAATGAACAACAAGGCTTAATTATTAATGCTGGAGGATACACTCACACTTCTGTAGCAATACATGATGCTTTAAAAATTCTTAAAATACCTATTATTGAATTGCA
>Ga0115003_10004214_pt1 | contig 11132 bp, 8 predicted proteins | sample ArcticOcean_MG_C_7_FD_88736 | JGI IMG/M metagenome (GOLD analysis project Ga0115003, IMG submission 88736) | Marine microbial communities from western Arctic Ocean - ArcticOcean_MG_CB11_88 | ecosystem: Environmental > Aquatic > Marine > Oceanic | place: Arctic Ocean: Canada Basin | collected... | reverse complement strand
AGACCAAGAGGCGGCACATCGTGAGCGAGGCGCAGGCACCCGGCGACCAGAACGAAAAACGCATTCCGGCCCTCGTGCTTTCGGGCTTCCTGGGCTCAGGGAAAACTACGGTCGTTCAGCACCTGCTGGCGGATGCCGCCGCAAGCGGGATCCGAATCGCCCTCATTTCCAATGAACTCGGTGAGCTGGGAATCGATCGTGCGCTGATGGGTCAGGGCGGGCAATCCTATATCGAGCTCGAAGGCGGTTGCGTCTGCTGCGAGCTCTCGGACGATCTGCTCGAAACCTTGGTCGAGTTGAAGCGCGACGTGAATCCTGACCGTTTCGTGATCGAGACGAGCGGCGTCGCCCTGCCCTATGACACGCAGCTGAATTTTTGGCGCGAACCCGCCTGCGATTTTATCGGCGACGACATGGCTGTCGTCGTCGTGAACGCGGAACAATTGGCGGAGGGGCGCGACCTCGAAGGCACCTTCGAGGATCAGGTCCAGTCCGCTGATCTGCTGATTTTGAATAAGATCGATCTCGTTCCAGAAGCGGATTGGCCGGCCGTCGAAGCGCGTTTGCGAGAGATCGAGCCCGAAGCGCCGCTCGTGCGTGCTGTTCGAGGGGACGTGGAACTCGACTTACTTTTCCCACCGGATGCGGGTGAACTCGACCGCCGTGGCGAGACGCCAGCGACACGGCCCCATTCCCATGAACAATTCGAAACGAGCGAGTGGAATCCGGAGCCCGGCATGACGTCCGAGGCCATCGAAGCGCACCTCGCAAGCGCAGGACTGCTGCGCGCGAAGGGCTTCGCGCGAACCGATCAGGGAACCCGACTCGTTCAGGTCGTTGGCCGACGGGTCGAGATCACCGAGCCGGATAGCACCCCACCCGAAGAACTCCTCGGCCGCATCGTTCTGATCCGCCGAGTAGAGGCCCTTCACACCCACGACTAGGGCGACGCCTATTTCGTGACCGCTTTCTTTGACGCTTTCTTTGACGCTTTCTTCGCCGCTTTCTTCGCCGCTTTCTTCCGGGCGCTCTTCTTCGCCGCGCCCTTGCCCCGGGAGAGTCCCTCTCTTGATCGCGGGCCGCCCCCGCCCGTTCGAACTTCCTCGGCCATCCGCTTCTTCGAGGCTGCCCAGCTACAAATCGGACACGTGGCTAAGTCATGTCCCCGCGCTGGGCAGAATTCTCTCCCGAAATAGATCATCGAAAGATGCAGCCGCGCCCAGGCTTCCCTCGGAAAGACCGCCTTCAGATCGCGCTCCGTCTTATCCACGTTCTTCTCGTCCGACAAACCCCATCGCGCCGCCAATCTATGAATATGCGTGTCTACGGGGAACGCAGGCGTATCGAAGGCCTGGATCAGTACGACACTGGCCGTCTTGTGGCCCACGCCAGGCAAAGCCTCGAGCGCGTCCATATCGGCTGGAACGATGCCCCCGTGCTCGTCCACGAGGATCTGGGAGAGCCCTTTGACGTTTCGTGCCTTCCCCGGTGCCAATCCGCAGGACCGGATTTCCTGCAGGATCTCGTCGACAGAGAGCTTGGCCATTTTCGCAGGCGTCGGTCCCTTTGCGAAGAGCCCTGGCGTGACCCTATTCACGCGCTCATCCGTCGTCTGGGCAGACAGCGCGACTGCGACCAGCAGAGTGAAGGGATCCACGTGATCCAGAGGTATAGGCGGGTCCGGATAACGCTCGTCGAGCATCCCCATGATTCGAATCGCCTTTTCCAACCGTTTCATCGTGCCTCGCTCTTCCTTCTCCGGCCCTAATCGCTGAGAAATCTCGTGGTCGGACGGTCAGGATAGTCGAAGCGGATTGAGTCAGCGCCCGGAGCGACTAAGCTTGCTCTGTGTGGGCGACGAGGCCCGCGAACTCTTTCGACCCAGCCAAGTTTGGACGCCCTTTGTCGATGCCTGACGAACCCCGCCGTGACGCCGCCGATCGCGAATCGTCCGCCGACGAAAGTCTCGTGCCCAAACTGAGTGAATTCCCGGCTCAGGCCTGGTCTCAGGGAGAGCCGCGTATCGCTGGCGCGACCCATATAGGTCGGGTGCGACGCGTAAACCAGGATGCGTTCGGCCGCTTCGATGATGGCGAGCGCTGCGAGATCCTCGTCCTGGTCGCAGATGGTTTAGGCGGCCATCGTGGTGGCGAAGTCGCTAGCCGCATCGCCATCGATGCAATCGGTGAGCAGATATTTTCCGGCGACGGAGACCCCGCGACCCGCCTCGCCCAGGCGGTCATCACCGCAAACGAATCCATTCTTCGCGCGAGTCGAAAAGACCGAACCCTCGACGGCATGGGCACGACGATCGTCGGCCTTCTTTTGACCGCAAACGGCCCGTCCTATGTCGGCCACGTCGGGGATAGTCGGCTCTACCGCGTTCGCGCAGGCCGCATTGAGCTCGTCACGGAGGATCATTCCCTCGTCGCCACGTTAGTTCGAGAAGGCGTGCTCACGTCGGAGCAGGCGCACACCGATCCACGGCGCAATCAAATCTTGCGGGCGCTAGGCGTGCGCGACAATGTCGAAATCGAAATAGCACCGATCGACCTTATGCCTGGCGACACCTACTTGCTCTGTTCGGACGGACTGCACGGCATGCTCGAGGACGATGCGATCCAAAAACTCACTTCTCATGGACAGCGCCTCGAATCGATCGTCGAATCCCTGATCGACTCCGCCAATGATGCCGGCGGCACCGACAACGTAACGGTGATGCTTGCTCAAATTCCGGATCCAATGCAGTCGCGTGGGCTGCGCGGCGCGGCGAATCGATTGATCGAATCGACTCGTTCTGCCTTCTCTCGACGTAACGACAAATGAGCAAGAGCTCTCGCCCGCTGATTGACTGGGTGCCCGAGGGCGGTCTATTGGACGCCGATGCGATCCTGGACCGCTTCACTCGCTGGGCCTCGGATTCTGGACTCGAACTCTACGACGCACAAGAAGAAGCGCTGCTCGAGCTGATGACGAATCGGCATGTAGTGCTGAGTACGCCGACGGGATCAGGTAAATCGCTCGTCGCTCTCGGCATGCATTTCAAGGCGTTATGCGAAGGCAAGAGATCCTTCTACACCGCCCCCATCAAAGCCCTCGTCAGCGAGAAATTCTTTGATCTTTGCGAAACATTTGGCGCCGAGAACGTCGGCATGATCACTGGGGATGCCTCGATTAACTCGGCGGCCCCGGTCATCTGCTGCACTGCGGAAATTCTCGCAAACATGTCGCTGCGCCAAGGAACTGAAACCGACGCGCCCTATGTCGTCATGGACGAATTCCACTACTTCGCGGACCGCAGCCGAGGCTGGGCCTGGCAGGTACCCCTGCTTCTATTGGAGCGAAGTCGCTTCCTGCTTATGTCTGCGACATTAGGCAACACCGCGCCTATCGAAGAACGCATCCAAGCGATCACCGGCCGCGATGTCGCCCACGTCCATAGTGACGAGCGGCCGGTCCCGCTCGACTTCACGTACCGAGAAACGCCGGTACTAGAGACCGTTGAGACGCTGCTCGCTTCGGGGCGACAGCCGATTTACATGGTGCACTTCACGCAAAGAGACGCTGCCGAACAAGCGCAGGGGCTCACGAGTGGCGCGATCACGAACAAGGAAGAGAAGAAAGCCCTCGCGGAGGCGATCGGTGGATTCCGATTCGACTCGCCCTATGGCAAAGACGTTCACCGCTTCCTTAAATTCGGCATCGGCCTTCATCACGCGGGCATCCTTCCCAAGTACCGACTGCTCGTCGAGCAACTCGCCCAGCGAGGCCTGCTCAAGGTCATCTGCGGGACGGATACCCTCGGCGTCGGCGTCAATATCCCGATCCGAACAGTGCTCTTCACGGGCCTCTCCAAATTCGACGGCGAGAAAGTCGGCGTCTTGACCGTCCGCGACTTCAAGCAGATCGCCGGACGCGCAGGACGCAAGGGTTTCGATATCGCGGGCAGCGTTGTCTGCCAGGCCCCTGAACACGTCATCGACAACCTGCGCCAAGCCGCCAAGAACGCGGCCTCGGGCAAAGGCGGCAAAAAGAAAGACAAGAAGAAGCTGCCGCCGCGAGGCTTTGTGGGATGGAGCGCAGAGACTTTCGAACAGCTCTCGACGAAGCCCCCGGAGACCCTGCGATCCCAATTTGACCTGAGCCACAGCACGCTCGTCGCGCTCCTGCAAAGAGGGCAGGATCAGTCGCTACCGGGCAGTGGCTATCGCGAGCTGATCGCGCTGGTCAACGAGACATTCGAGAGCCCCGTGAAGAAGACTCGTCTTAGGCGCAAAGCTGCGGTGCTATTTCGGTCGCTGCAGCAGGCCGAGATCGTACGTATAGAGCCGAGCAACAAAGGGCCCGTCGCGCGAGTCGATGCCGACCTCCAGCGGGATTTCAATCTTCATCACACCCTGTCTCTCTATCTAGTGGACGCGGTCACCGCCCTCGACCCGAACGCGCCGGACTACGCGCTCGACGTGATCTCCTGCGTCGAGGCGATCCTCGAGAATCCTCGTGCCTTGCTGCAGGCGCAGGTCCGGCAACGCAAGACCGATTTAATCAACGAGCTCAAAGCGGAGCGTGTCCCCTACGAAGAGCGCATGGAGAAGCTTGAGGGCGTCACGTGGGACAAGCCTAACTCCGACTTCCTCTATGCGACTTTCGATCTCTTTCGAGAGCACCATCCGTGGGTAGGCGATGACTCGATCTCTCCAAAATCGATCGTTCGAGAAATTTGGGAAGGCTTCATCCCCTTCGAGGAATACGTCAAGCGCTACGGCATTTCGCGCATGGAAGGCGTGCTGCTCCGGTACCTAAACCAGGTCCACTCGACGCTCATGCGCAACCTTCCCGAGTCGGCGCATAACGAAGAAGTACTCGAGGTGATCGCGTTTCTTCGCGCCATGCTCGCTCGGATCGACTCGAGCCTAGTGGAGGAATGGGAAAACCTCGTCAATCCAAGTGAGGCTCCCATCAAAGAAACCGAGGCCGTCCCTGCCAGAGCGCCCCGGAAGCTCGATCGCAAGGCTTTCGACGCGCGGGCTCGAGCGGAACTTCAGCAGCTCTTATTATGTCTCTCGAGGCAGGACTTCGAAGGCGCTTCGGCATGTCTGTCAGAGGACGACCCGGAGGCCTGGGACGCCGCACGATTCGAGCGTGAATTCGGCGAGCTCTCGGACACGATCGAACGCGTGCGAATCGATCCCGAAGCACGTCGTGGCCACTGGACCCTCATAGAGCCGCAATCGGAGCTCGTCTTTGAGCTCACGCAAACCTTGATCGACGAAGAAGGCGAAGGGGCTGCCACGCTCGTGGCCCGCGTCGAACTCGCCGAAGCGCGTATGCCAGCAGGGCCAATGCTGCGCATGATCGGCTTCGGCGGTTAGCGGAAGGCGCCGTTAGGGAATCAGCGCCGCACGATACAGCCGGCTTACAACCTGGCTCTCTTCGTTCGATGTCTTCGAGTCATCGAGTTCCCCGAACACAATGAGTTCTGCATCATCGACACCCTCGAAGCGAACATCAAACGCACGCGTATCCCCCTCGGCCGCAAGCCGGGCAAGACATGCGCCTAGCAAAGCCTTGAGTGCCGGACCAAGAGCCTCGGCCCCTTCTAGGCGAACGCTGAACGATCCAGAGCTTCCCTCGTAAGTCCAGCGACTCGACCGAAGAAGCTGCTCGCCGGCCTGACTCGCTATGAATCCGGGGCCGTCAACGAGCCTTTGTGCACCGGACACGAGCGTCGACAGCTGTGAATTTACAAGCCAGTCCGAGACGATGTCATCGGCCCATTCGACGAGCCCCGCTTCGCCACCGAGCTGCTCTGCCGCGATCGCGACGAGTTCTTCTAACTCTGCCTGGGGCGCCCAGTCGGAAGCCGCAATTGAATGATCAAGCCAACCCCTCGCAGTCGACGAAAGTGTCGCATCCAGATCGTCCTCGTCGAGCTTGCCGTTCGCAAGCCACGCGCCCACTCGCTGCGCGATCGGTTGCACCAACAGGCCACTGAGTTCGGGGGCGTCCATGGGAGGTCTCCAGCGCGGAGTGCGCTCCCGCAAACATCGGCGCGTTCTGGAATCGACTTGAGTCGGCACGCCACCGCCCGCGGGCGGGCTAGCTACCCTCTTCTGCGTCTGAGCCATCCGTTGCATACGCGCCGAGCGCTTCGTCGTAGGCAGGAAATCCCACGAGCGCTTGTAACTCTTCGAAGGACAAGACCTCGGGCGCGGGGATGCCCGCCGCAAGGGCCGCAAGCGCGTCTTCCATCGCGCGTGCCGCGCTCGACAAAAGCGTCAAAGGATAGGCTGCGATCTTGAAGCCGATTTCCTCAAGCCGCGCCGGTGGCAGTGCGGGCGTGTCTCCACCTTCCACGATGTTGGCCATCTTCGGCAAGCTCGGGAGTTCCCGGCAGAGCGTTTCCATTTCGGCTTCGTTCTGCGGCGCCTCCAGAAAGAGAATGTCCGCGCCGAGATCCGCAAAGGCTCGGCAGCGCTCGATCGCTTCGTCGAGTCCGTGCCCCGCGCGCGCATCGGTGCGGGCCATCACGAGAATATCCGTCCCCGATTCTCGTGCCTCAACGGCGGCCTGCACCCTTTGATAGGCACTCCGGCGGTCGACGACTTCCTTGCCGCGCGTATGACCACATCGCTTCGGCGCGACTTGGTCTTCAATCATTGCCCCGGCAAATCCTGCCCGCGCATAACCTTCGACCGTACGCCGCACGTTCATGGGGTTTCCGTAGCCCGTATCGGCATCGCCAATAATCGGAAGCTCCACCGCTTCACAAATCGACCGGCCCTGGTCCAGCATTTCGCCGTAGGAGATGAGTCCCGTATCCGGGACTGCGAGCCGCGCGGCAGAAACCGCAAAGCCACTCATGAAGGTGAGTTCGAAACCCGCGCGCTCAATCATTCGCGCGGAGAGCGCATCGAAGCAACACGGCATCACGTGCAGGCGATTCTGTGCCAAAAGATTGCGGAGCTGATCCGGAGGCGTGTCTTTGGCGATTTGGTGATTGGACAAATGAAGTTTTCCTTCTTGCTGCATGCTGCTTCTTTGAAGCGGGCGCCTGGGGCAGATGCGCTTCTCTGCAGGGCCCTCTGCATAGCCGCGGCCGAGGTCGCGGCCAGAGACTACCCGGTCTCCAGCCACTACGTTCACGATTCGCAGGGCAACATCATGTCCACAGCGCAAACACGCGAGCCGCATAGCTCCGGAGGCCACGGCCTTGGGATCGCTGCCTCCCTTCCCCGCGCCACCGACATCCGCAAACTCTCTCACATCCACGACGATTTCGGCAATCCTCTCGCCCCTTCCAGAGGAGCCCTAAACAGGGACAAAGTATTTCAAGCAGAGGGAGGTGTAGTTCCGTGGGCACGACGAATGGCCCCTCTACACCCAGGAAAGCCCTTCCATGCCCGGCGCCCGAGGCCTGACGAATGGGCATTTCTTTCGACGAGATGGCGTGCTCGTCGCCTCAGTCGTGCAAGAGGGCCTCTTCCGCACCAAGTCGCGCTGAAAAAAGAGGCAATGCGAGGCACAGCCGGCTGCTCTGATTTTCCATCCGTGCGGATCACGTGCGCCCATGCCCGCGCATTAGGCAGTGATGCCAATGCCATGAGCAATCTCGTGCAATCGTATTAGGCGCCACGCCGCAAAGTGGGCCGATGTCGGCTCAGGGAACCCGTGTCACGTCGCCTTAGTCCTCGAGCCCAAGTTGGCACGCCCCTTGCTCTATAGATAATCGATTCACCTATCGAACGCGTGCGCACGGGGAGTGCATGCGAGTCGGAACGGCAAAGCACGTATCCCTCTCTCTTAATTTGACCGATCCCCAATTGGAGTTCTCAATGTTTCGGAACCGATCTCTCAAGCTCTGCGGACGCACCGCATTATTGGCGAGTTTTGTGCTTTCGCTCGCCCCGTCTGTCGCGCTCGCCGAAGAAGTTTCGCCGGCGCTCTTTGCTGCGAATAACGTATGGATGATGATCGCCGCGGCGCTCGTCTTCGTGATGCATCTCGGGTTCGCCATGGTCGAGTCCGGCCTAACCCGCGCCAAGAACACGACTAACATTTTATTCAAAAACACCTTTATCATTTGCTGCGGCATCCTCACCTACTTCGTCGTTGGCTTTAACCTCATGTATCCCGGCGACTTCGGTGGCTTCCTCGGCTTCGCGGGCTTCGGACTCAGTGCTGGTTTCGAAGAAGGTGCCAACACCGCCGCCTACGCAGGCGGCGGCTACACCTACTGGACCGACTTCCTCTTCCAGGCGATGTTCGCCGCGACCGCCGCGACGATCGTCTCGGGCGCTGTGGCAGAGCGAATCAAACTCAGTTCCTTCATGATCTTCTCGACGCTCTTCGTCGCTTTCGTCTACCCGATAGCGGGCTCTTGGAAATGGGGCGGCGGCTTCCTCGATGCGATGGGCTTCTATGACTTCGCGGGATCGACCCTCGTACACTCTCTAGGTGGTTGGGGAGCGCTCGTTGGTGCCATGGTCCTCGGGCCGCGTCTTGGCAAATACGCCAAGGATGGCCGGGTGATGCCGATCCCCGGTAGCTCCATGCCGCTTACGACCATCGGCGTATTCTTGCTCTGGCTCGGATGGTTCGGATTCAACGGCGGCTCCGTGCTCTCCGCAGATCCGACCCTCACGTCCTTCGCGCTCGTGACCACCTGCCTCGCAGCTGCATCTGGCGGCATCGGTGCCATGATCGCCTACACCTTCATCAGTTCGAAGCCGGACCTCTCGATGGCGCTCAATGGCATTCTCGCAGGCTTGGTCGGCATCACGGCCGGCGCAGATGTGATCAACCCGAATATGGCCATCGTGGTCGGCTTCATCGCTGGCATGCTGGTCGTAGGATCCGTCATGGTCTTCGACAAGCTAAAGATCGATGACCCGGTCGGTGCAATCTCGGTCCACCTGACCTGCGGCATCTGGGGCACCTTGGCCGTCGGCATCTTCTCGACAAACCCCGAGCACACGCTCGCTATCCAGGCCATCGGTGTTGCTTGTTATGCAATCTTCACCGTCGCATGCGCCTCGGCGATCTTCATGACTCTCAAGGCTACCATCGGCTTGCGGGTTTCCGAAGAAGAGGAACTCGAAGGCCTCGACCTCGCCGAACATGGCATGCACGCCTACAACCTCGCAGGCAGCCCCGGCTTCATGGAAGACGGCGGCGGATCAGACTTCCACTCCGCTGGCCTTACACCCTCGAAACTCGCCCCCACTGACAGCTGAACACGCATCCTCACCCACCCAACGTTCGGAGCGGAGCGACACTCCGGTCCGCTCCGGACCTCGGAGACCAAGATGAAAAAAATCGAAGCGATCATCAAACCCTTCAAGCTCGACGATGCCAAAGAGGGCCTAGCCAAAACCGGAATCCAGGGACTGACCGTGAGTGAAGTTAAGGGATTCGGGAGACAGAAGGGCCACACGGAGCTCTACCGCGGTGCGGAATACGTGGTCGATTTCCTTCCGAAGCTGAAGCTCGAAATCGTCGTCTCCGACGATCAAGCTGAGAAGGTTGTTCAAGCACTTCAGGAGTCCTGCCAAACAGGGAAGATCGGAGACGGAAAAATCTTCGTTCTCCACGTTGAAGATGCCATTCGAATCCGAACCGGTGAAAAGGGCGACGAGGCGGTCAACGTCACCTAACTAGAACGATCTGACTCACATCAAAAACCCGCAGCAGAGCCAGCGTCCTCAGGACGCTGGCTCTTCGCATTTTGGGCCGAATGCGCCCGCAGCGGCTGCACGAGCCATTGTGAGGCCACTGGGGCTACGGGACGAGTACGACCTTGCCTACGGTCTTACGAGACGCGAGAGCCGCCAAAGCATCCCCCGCTTCTTCGAGCGGGTGGCGTATGGAGACGAGGGGTTCGATACGACCCGCGGCGGCCATCTCGAATAGGCCTTCCATACATTCGTCGATGCGCTCGGGCTCCTTCTCGGGATACGCGCTCCAATGGAGCCCGACGAGGGAGATATTTTTTAGCAGGACGCGATTCATCTTTATCTCAGGAATCGTGCCGCTCGCGAAGCCGATCACGAGAAGCCGACCATTCCAGTTGATGCATTTCAGCGAGCGGCCCGTTGTATCGCCACCCACCGAATCGTAAATCACGTCGGCCCCACGTCCGTCCGTCTCCTCGAGCACCCGCGGAACGAAATCCTCTTCGCGGTAGTCGATTAAGACATCCGCCCCGGCACGCTTGGCAATCTCGAGCTTCTCCTGGCCACCGGCTGTCGCGATGACCCGCGCGCCCAAGGCTTTCCCGATCTGAACCGCCGACAAGCCGACGCCACCCGCTGCGGCGTGCACGAGCAGCGTCTCCCCCGCAACGATTGGGGCTCGCCAAACGAGCGCCGCATATGAGGTCGGATAGACCGTCGGAATTGCGGCCCCCGCTTCAAAGGAGATCGCGTCGGGCAAGCGGTAGGTGCTGGATTCGGGGCTAGCGACTTGTTCTGCGAATCCGCCCAAGGCACAGCGTGATAAGACACGATCTCCCACTTTGAATCGCGACACCGCCGACCCAATCTCACGAATAATGCCGCCGACCTCACCGCCCGGAACGAAGGGGAAGGCGGGCTTCACCTGATACTCGCCCTTCAGCATCAACACGTCGGAGAAGTTGCAGCCCGCCGCGCGCACTTCGATGCGCACTTCGTTCTCCTCTAGGAAGGGAGCGTCGATCTCTCGCACGCGCAGTGCTTCGGGGGTCGTAAAGTCATCAACGACAACGGCTCGCATGAATCATTCCTTCGTTTGCGTCGCGGGGATCCGGGCTTTCGCGGTGCATTCCCTAGCAAATGCCCCGAACAGATCGATAGACTCGCAGCCAGAGGGATTCCTAGCCATGCAGACGATCGATTTGATTCTCATTCCACGAAGGCTGCCCGAAGTAAAGTCTCGGCCGCTCTTGGCTCTAGCACTCGTGATCGCGACTTTGATGGGAGTCGGCTGTGCGTCGGCGCAGCCGCAGGCGCTCCATCCGGCATCGAGTGAAGCCCTCGCCGCCGACACCTCGCTCACGCAACCGCCTTACCTGCGCGTCGAGGCCAAAAACGGGGCGGCACTCCTGGTGTTGGGCACAATCCATCTCGGCCCGACTGCCGGTTGGCGATTCT
>Ga0115003_10004209_pt1 | contig 11140 bp, 7 predicted proteins | sample ArcticOcean_MG_C_7_FD_88736 | JGI IMG/M metagenome (GOLD analysis project Ga0115003, IMG submission 88736) | Marine microbial communities from western Arctic Ocean - ArcticOcean_MG_CB11_88 | ecosystem: Environmental > Aquatic > Marine > Oceanic | place: Arctic Ocean: Canada Basin | collected... | reverse complement strand
AGGTCGGACAAACAGACCAACTTCCTTTTTGGGTGTTCAAGGTGTTCGCTTTTTGTTGGGTTAATAATTTATGTAAAGGTCTTTGATTTTTTACAAAACCTATTCATATTCGATTAATTATTATAAAAACCTCATTCTTCTTTTTATTTAGAATTAAGAAACCCCATAATCTTATAATTTTTTAAGTGATTTAGAGCTGCTAAAACTTAAAAGTGTTTTTTTTTATAATTAGCTTGTAATACCATAGAAATTTATAAATTTTGAGATATATTTGCGCATTGTTTTACAAAACAATAAGTTGTTCACTCGGGGTGTAGCGTAGCCCGGTCATCGCGCCTGCTTTGGGAGCAGGAGGTCGCAGGTTCGAATCCTGCCACCCCGACTAAAACAACACAACGGGCCAGTAGCTCAGCTGGATAGAGCATCTCCCTTCTAAGGAGACGGTCAGGGGTTCGAATCCCTTCTGGCTCACTTAAATTTTTAAACCCTTGCAAAAGCAAGGGTTTTTTGTTTGTACACAAGGAGTAGTTTGAGTCAAATTCTTCACTTAATTTTTATTACTTAATTTAGAATCTCATAAATAAATACCCTCCCAACTATAAATTGAATATGAAAATACGGAATAGTGTCCATGAGGATATAGATATCATACTGCAGTTTTATGCAGCTGCTACTGACTTTCAAAAAAGTAAAGCCATGGTTTCTTGGTCGCGATTCGATTCTCAGTTGATTGAAACTGAAATTCGGGATAAACGCCAGTGGAAAATGATAGTGGATAACAAGATTGCCTGTGTTTGGGCAATAACAGAAAGTGACCCCCAGATCTGGGGCGAAAGAAATACATCGCCAGCACTTTATCTTCATCGCATTGCTATAAATCCTGCTTTTCGAGGCAGAAATTTAGTGTTTGATATTGTAGCTTGGGCTAAGATTTTTGCGAAAGAAAGGAGTCTACAGTATATCCGCATGGATACTGTAGGGGAGAATCATGGTTTGATTTCACACTACAAGAATTGTGGTTTCGACTTTTTAGGTCTATCGAAACTAGAGGATACAGTCGGTCTCCCAGCACATTATCACAAAGCTACCGTGAGCTTATTTCAAATGCCTATTTGAGGAATTACATACTCTAAAGTAAAAAAAATCCTGCCTAGTGTATCATCCTTTACTTTTAACGTTTCAATTTTGAAAGCCTATTAAATTTCGTATATTTAAATTTTAATTTAATTAATTCCCTTTGTTTAAATATACCTTATTTACCTTCTTTAAATTACCCTCGGTTTTTTGGACCGGAATCCGTACTACCAAAGTAACCGACACATCTTGTGAAGTCAGTGTAAAACACCGATGGATCAACCAGAATCCGTTCAAGTCTATGTTTTGGGCAGTACAAGGAATGGCAGCTGAGCTTACTACTGGACTTCTAATTATGAAGGGCATCAAAGAATCGAACGCCAAAGTATCGATGTTGGTGCTGAATAACAATGCTAATTTCTCGAAAAAGGCAACAGGTAGAATCACTTTTTCATGTACCCAAGGTGCAGAAATTACTCAGTTAATGGATGAATTAATTAAGTCGGGGACTCCCAAAACCATTTGGATGGAATCCGTAGGAACCGATGAAGCTGGAGACGTTGTCTCGCGCTTCAACTTTGAATGGACATTAATCGTAAAAAAATAAATACTATGAAAGCATCTTTTATTGATGAACTATCGTTACCCGCTATTGCAGCCCCTTTGTTTCTAATATCTGGACCAAAACTTGTAATTGAATGTTGTAAGAATGGTATTGTCGGAACTTTTCCAGCATTGAACCAACGAGATACTGCAGGCTTTGAAGCTTGGGTAATCGAAATTAAAGAAGCCCTCGCTGAATTTGAAGCAGAAACAGGGAAAAAAGCAGCTCCTTTTGGAGTAAACTTAATTGTACACGGAACGAACCCTAGGGTTCAAGCCGATTTAGAAATCTGTGTAAAGCACAAAGTTCCCTTAATCATCACCTCTTTAGGAGCAGTTCCCCAATTGGTCGAAGCAGTTCATAGTTATGGCGGTCTTGTTTTTCATGATGTAATTAAAAAACGTCATGCAGAAAAAGCTACAGAAGCTGGAGTTGATGGTTTGATTTTAGTTGCTGCTGGAGCTGGTGGGCATGCAGGTCTTACCAATCCTATGTCTTTGATTACGGAGGTTAAAGCATTTTTTGATAAAACCATTTTACTTTCAGGATGTATTAGTACAGGCAACGACATTGCTAGTGCTTTACAGATGGGTGCAGACTTGGCTTATATGGGTACACGATTCATAAATGTAGATGAAAGTTTAGCAGACGAGGAGTACAAGCAAATGATTATTGATAGTAACGCCAGCGACATTGTCTATACAGCTGCAGTATCTGGAGTGAATGCTAACTTTTTACGCCCAAGTTTAGAGTCCATGGGTATTACAGAAGACATGTGGGCCCAGACTAAGAAAATTGATTTTGGAGAAGAGTTGGATGCTGCCAAGGCAGAAGCTAAGGCGTGGAAGACGATTTGGTCGGCTGGTCAAGGTGTTACCTCAATTGACGATTCGGTTTCAACAAAAACTCTGATAGACCGTCTAAAAGTACAGTTTGTCGAAGCTTTAAAAAGACAACAAGAAGTATTGAAAAAATACCTTTAGGTATTATTCGTTGATCAAACGGTAAATCAAGAGGGCAGTTCGTTGAATCAACAGATTCATGGTCTCTAGGTTTACCGTTTCGTTTGGCGTGTGTGCACCAGTTCCCATAGTTCCTAGCCCATCCAAACAATCGGCATAGGCTGCAATGAACGAAATATCTGCAGCACCACGTTTTCCGGGATCATAAGCCAATACTGGGGCTTGTCCCATATCCAAACTCACTTGATTCAATTTACTTAACAACACACTATTCCCCTCAGTAGGTCCCATTGCTGGATAACTATCGGTAAATTTCACTGTTGCTGATGTGTGTGGCAGATTATTTTGAACAATAGCTTTCATTTTTTCTCGAGCTCTACTTTTTTGATCTTCCGAGATAAAACGTAAACCACCTTTCACAACAGCAGTTTGAGCAACTACATTCGATTTTCCAAAGGCCTCTCCTTTACTTTGTGCTGCATCAAAATCTACAAATGTGCCGCCTAAAAGTACTCCAGGATTAAAGGTCAAATAGGTTTCTCCACGAACATCAGTATAAAATTCATGTAAAATTCTACTCATTTCAAATACTGCCCCTGCACCAGTGTTCTCGCTGAAGATACTAGATGAGTGCGATCGTTTCCCTTTTACTTCGACACTCCAGCCAGAAGATCCTCTTCGTGCAACTGTAGCGTAGTTAAAGCCCGTAGAGTTTTCAAAGCCAAGCGCAACATCACTTTTTTGAGCAGCTTCGACCAAATCTTTCCGTGAAATACTTAATGGTTTTCCAGTGCTTTCTTCGTCCCCTGTATACGCTACAGTTATGGATGCGTCCTTCAATAGATTCAAATCCTTAAGAACTTTTAACGCATACAACATGACTACGTTTCCACCTTTCATGTCATTGGCACCTGGGCCATAAACAACACCATCTCGAATTTCAAATTTTTGAAACGGACTATCGGCCTCAAAAACGGTATCTAAATGTCCTATTAAAAGTAATTTCTTTCCTTTTTTGCCTTCTGTAGAAGCAAATAAATGCCCAGCACGATTCATTTCTTCCGGCATTTCAATCCATTGCGTATTGAAATCAATGGCCTTGAATTCTTCAGCCAAAAGCATTCCAACTTGTTTCACTCCTGTTAGGTTGAGTGTGCCACTGTTGATGTTGACAATTTGCTCTAAGAATGCAATGGACTCATCGTTGTAAGCTTGTGCCTTCTTGATGATTTTTGATTCTGTACGAGAAAGTTGTGCTACAGCTGAAGTAGAAGCTAGTAAACAAATGATAAATGTAAAAAACGATGCCTTAAAGGTCTTTGGTAAGTGATTGTACGATTTCATATTGTGCGAAAAATTCTTTAAAAATTACTTTAAGTGCTGTATACATAGGAATTGCAAAGATCAATCCGGTCGTTCCGAATAATAACCCTGCAAGGAGAATGACAATAAAGATTTCAAGGGGATGAGATTTTACACTGTTTGAAAAAATAAAGGGTTGACTGAAAAAATTGTCAATTAGTTGACCGATTACAAACCCAATTAAAACATAGATGGATTTAGGTAAAATAACCGTACTGAAATCAGCAGTAATATTTGAAGTCATGGAAAGAACTAACATCAATAATGCTGCGATTAGCGGGCCTATATAAGGAATCAGATTCAAAAGTGCACACAGGAAGGCAATGATGAATGCATTTTCAATTCCGAAGATAAGAAGCACTGTACTGTAGATTATCAGCAAAATTGAAATTTGAATGAGGAGACCAATAAAGTACCTAGATAATAAGTTTTTAATCTTTTTGAATGATTTTTTCATTCGGCTGTTATGCTCCTTTTTAACGAAGGAAAACGTAATTTGTTCAAGTAGTTGGCTGTCTTTTAGTAAGAAAAAACTAATGAATAAAACCGAAAACAAACCAATAGTAAAACTACTGAGCCATCCGATGAGCACATTCAAAAAATCGGGGATGGCACTTAAATTCAAGTTACTACTCCAATCGTGTTCGGTGAGCCACGTTTTCCAATATTCATCACCTAAAGAAAAGTATTCAGTAACCTGATTGATCAAAAGGATGGTGTTCTCTTCGAGTTCGGTGATGTTTAGTAGGGACAGATTTGCACCTTGTTGACTTATGATGGGAATGAAAAGGGCAAAGAGTCCGAAAATAGAAAATCCAAAAATCACCATAGTTGTAATGGTTGCTAGGGTGTTGTTGAATTTTAAATAGGTTTTAAAGAAATTGAGAACCGGACGCCCCATTAGCGATATGATGGCGGCAATTACAACATAAACAATAAGGGATTGAATGAGGTAAATAACATAGGCTAACAAACAAACACCCCCTAAGATTAGGATGGCTCTGAGAATGCCTTGGGATATGATTTTCGAATTCATTTTTTAAAGATAAGGATTAATTGAAACATTCAATTATATATTCCTATGGATCAGGGATAGGGTGTGACAGGCTACTAATGCTGCTGTTTCTGTTCGTAATCGTTGGCTCCCTAAGCTAATCGTTTGGAAATTGTTTTTTTCTGCAAAAGTGACTTCGTCTACACTAAAATCACCTTCAGGTCCAATCAAGATACAATTGCTCTGTTCAGTTGGTGCTAAATCTGCTAAATCAAATTTTTCTCCTGTATTGCAATGTGCGATGTAACCCTTCTTTTGCTGTGCAACAAAAGTTTCAAAAGAAATCAACTCGTCCAATTGTGGAAGATGAAATTGTTGGGACTGTTTTAGCGCAGCTTGTAAAATCTTAGTTAGTCTGTCGCTTTTAATTACTTTTCGTTCTGAATGCTGACATAAGAGTGGCGTGATGCGGTGAATCCCAATTTCTGTTGCTTTCTCAAGAAACCATTCTAAACGAACAATATTTTTTGTAGGTGCAATGGCGATATGTGTTTGATGTTTTGGAGCTGGATGAACAATTGTTTCAACCAAGTGGCCGTTCGTTTTTCTTGAACTGATGTTTTGAATTTGAATGTGTACTTCTAAGCCCTTTCCATCGGTCACTGCAACTATGTCTCCTGGTTGTTTTCGCAAGACTTTCGATAGATGTCGACTTTCTTCATCGCTAAAGACAAAGGCTGGGTTTTTTATATCAATTGTATCGTGAAAAAATAAGTCCATAATTAAAATTTTAGTCGAGCTGATGCCGATTCCTTTAGACTTCCAAAGTCTTCTTTCTGATATTTGAGATAACCAACAATCCCGATCATTGCAGCATTATCTGTTGTGTAGGCAAAGGGCGGGAGAAAAACTTCCCATCCTTTTTGAATGGCAGTTGATTCGAGTTTGAAACGGAGCCCTGAATTTGCAGAAACCCCACCTCCCAAAACAACTTTGGATACTTGATATTGTTCGACTGCCTTTTCAATCTTTTGAAAAATAATTTCAATTAAAGTATATTGAATAGAGGCACAGAGGTCGTTTAGATTGGCTTCAATAAAATCAGCATCTTTTTGCATGTTCTTGTGAATGAAATTGATCACATTTGTTTTAAAACCGCTATAACTCAAATTCAACCCAGGGACTTTTGGAACAGGAAACAAAAAAGCTTTGGGATTTCCTGTCTTCGCGAGTTTATCAATAATAGGACCTGCGGGATAACCTAAGCCTAATATTTTCCCACATTTATCAAATGCTTCCCCAATGGCATCATCTAAGGTGGTTCCGATTAATTCAAAGTCAAAATAATCTTTTACTAAAACCAATTGTGTATGCCCGCCAGAAACGGTTATACCGAGAAAAGGAAAGGAAGGGTTTGGGTGTTCATCTTTTATGAAATGCGCAAGTAAATGAGCTTGCATATGATTGACGTCAATAAGTGGAATATCCAGCCCCATACTCATAGACTTGGCAAAGGAGGTACCAACCAAAAGCGATCCTAAAAGCCCTGGACCTCGAGTGTAAGCGATAGCACTCAATTCATTTTTAGAAACTCCAGCTTCTTTGAGCGCTTGGTCAACTACAGGAATGATGTTTTGCTGGTGCGCTCGTGATGCTAATTCAGGAACTACACCTCCGTATTGTTTGTGTACATCTTGTGTGGCAATGATGTTTGATAAAACCGCGTCATTTCGTAATATTGCAGCTGCGGTATCGTCACAAGAAGATTCAATTGCTAAAATATAGCACGGTTGTTGTTTCATTAATTGCTAACTTTCATTAATAATTCAAAAATAAGTGTTTCCTATCAATAAGTTTAAGAAAATTGCAATCCTTTCTGTATCGATTTTGATCCTTTTGGGAGGGCTATTCTTTTTCATATTGTCGTTGGAAAGTGTGCAAACACAATTTGCGCAGCAAATCACCCAAAACGTAAACAACCGCTTCGATACTGATATATCAATTCAGAAAGCTTCGATTAATTTAAAGGGTGAAGTTTTGATATGCGATATTTTGATTCAGGACCACCATCAGGACAGTCTGCTTTTTGTTCAAGAATTAAAGACTTCACTCAACGGTTTGGATCGTTTTCTGAATCGAAACTATGATTTTAAATCCATAGGCTTAGATGGGGTGCAGTTTTTTTTAACGCAATACCCCAATGAAACTCAAACTTCATTACAATACTTTATTGAAAAATTAAAAGACACTACAGGCTTAAAACCAAAAGCGTTTTCTTTTAAATCGGAAATCTTAGACCTAAATAATGCTGCAGTGGTTATTGAAGACATGAATATCTTGAATTCAAGAAACTCTTTTTGGGATATTGATTTAGCTCTAGAGGCTTTTAATTTTGAAAAAGAGATTATGAGTGTCAACATTCAATCTTTAAACGGGACCTCGGATTTATATGGTTCTATAAATTCGTTTAAAGCAGATATTCGGTATTCATCGGAAAGCTTAAGTTCAAAATCATTCGCTTTGAAACTCAATAAGAATGAGATTAATGGATCGGGATTGGTTACTTTCCATAGCGGTAATTTAGCAAATCTAAACCCTGCTGAATTTTTTATTCAATTGGATGAAAACATAATTCAACTAAACGATATTGCTTTTTTAAAACCCTATTTAAAAACGCAATCAATGCTAAAAGCTGACGTTGTTGCAAAGGGAAGCCTGCAGGATTTTGAATTGAACTTTAAGTTAAAAGGTGCTTACCGTTCACTAATCGAGGGAGCCATGCAAGTTGTTGATGGCTTTCAAAAAGATGAAATAAGGATTAATTCCAATGCATTTTCCATCAAAACTTCGGATAAGGCACTGGATGCTATCCTGTTAAAAGAAACGTACGAACAACTAAAACCATACACAACAAAGACTGGAGAATTGATCATTGATTCTGAGTTCACTGGAGATAAAAATAATTGGAACATTATTGCCAATATTAAAACCCAGTTGGGAACATTAAGTCCTAATGTTAACTTGATGCGAGAGCGTATTGATCTGCCCTGGGAATATGCAGTTGCTTTGGGTGTTGACTCCTTTGATTTCGGAACATTATTAAATCAAAAGATGCCGATAAAGGGAACAGCTTCTTTATCGATTAACGGTATTATAGACAAAAGTAAGGTTACTCTAATGGACTCTAAAGGTTTAATTAATCAACTTGAAATTGGGGGAAACACTTTCGATAACCTAAGTTTCTTTGCGAAGCATAAAAATGATATTACAACAGCTTCCTTAAGTTCTGCGGAAAACCGTCATCTTTTTGATATTAAAATTGCTTTTAATCATGCGAATGAGTCTCTGGAGGTAAATGGAGATTTAAAGTCCCTTAATCTTTCGAGTTTTGGACTGGCAGATGTGAATAGCGACATTACATTATCTTCTAGCATTAGATTGAAAAAAAGTAAAAAAACTGCCGTTGAAGATCAATTTATTTTTGAATTAGGAGCTCCAATAATTACGAGTAATAACGAGCAAATTCAATTCAAGGACTTGAACTTAAGTGCCCAATCAGTTGGGACCATAAAATCAATTATCATTCAAGATTCTGATGCAATTAATCTGCTGATCGAGGGAGACTTTAGATATAATAATTTTGCAACCTTAATTAGAGGAATGATAGATGATTTTCTGTTTGTAAAGACGACTAAGTTGATAATTCCAAAACAGTTTTTTGGATTTGATGTGCAGATGAAATCAAAATTAACAGAAGCGTTATTCCCTAATTTATCAACTCCAGATGATTTTTTCCTTTCCGGTATAATCAGTTCCGATTTAAAAGAAACAGCTGTAGTTTTTGATATTCCCATCTTGTTGTTTAAGAAATATAAATTTAAAGGCTTACACTTTGAAACAGATTCTAACAATCCAATCTATACAAGTTTCATTTCTGCGGATCAAATTCGTATTGGAGCAGTAGAAACAAATGACCTCTTTTTGATCTCATCTCCGAAAAATAAAAAAAATCAAATTCGATTAGAAGGTATTTTAGGAACTAAAGAATCGAATATGTTTGAAGCAAACTTTAGTTATACTCAAGATAAAACTTCAACGATAATCGACATCAGTGAATTCAATCTTAAAAGCGATACTATCGTTTGGGAACTAGAGCGAACGATTGGTAATCAAATAGTGTATGATTCAACAATACAGGCCTATAAAGTTAATCCGATTGCGATTGCAAATTCTGATCAACGCATACAACTAGCTGGAAAGTATAGTTCGAAAAATGAATTCGACTTTCAATTAGATTTAAATAATGTAGGCGTAGAACCTTTTTTACCTCCTTCTGATAATTATCAAATACAAGCGAATTTAAATTCCAATATCAGTTTTTACAAAACCCCATTTCGTAACGACGCTTTGCTAAACATAACCTTATCGGATCTGGTTGTCAATGAAGTTGAAATGGGGGATTTGATGATTAATTCTTCAGGAAACACTGTTTTGAATTCTTACAAAAATGAGTTAACACTGATTAAAGATCAAACTAAAAGTTTATCTGTAAAAGGGGGCGTTCTTGTGCACGAAAAACGAACTACCTTAGATATGGATATCGAAATGAATTCTTTTGATATGTCTTTCCTTTCTCGTTTGGGTAAAGGGAAAATTACCGAGATAAGATCGCTTTTAACAGGAGAATTTAATCTTTGGGGACCTCTGGATAATTTAACCCATACAGGGAATCTGACACTCGATGGTTTTAATATGACAATTCCCTTCACCAATACGGCATACGGACTTGAAGAGTCGACTCAACTTATATTATCTGAACAGGAAATCAAATTCATACCTACTTCTCTTTTTGATCAAACTCGTGAGACTAAAGGGCTATTGAAAGGAACCATTTCTCATCTCAATTTTAAAGAATGGTCAATGGATATGAATATAAATTCAGATCGTTTAGTGTTGATGAACCGTTTGAAAGAAAAAGGATCTTTATTTTATGGGTCGGGTTATCTTGACGGAGATATTCATGTTCATGGCCCAACTAAAAATTTAATGATTGATGTCGATGGTGCAACTGCAGATGGTACTTCGATTTTGATTCCATGGGAAGAAAACACAGGTCTTGCAGATGTTTCATTCATCGACTTCTTGTCTAAGACAGATTTCAATAAGCCAACGAATGAAGTAGAAGAAGAACTTCAAGAAATTACAATTGCCAGGGGACTCGAAATGACTTTTGATTTGGACGTAAACAATAAGGCAGAAGTCGAGATTGTGGTCGATCAGGTATCTGGTAGCACGCTAACGGGACGAGGTTCTGGAAATTTATTGATGGAAACCAACATCGATGGAAAGTTTAATATGTGGGGAGATTTTGTTGCTTATGATGGTATTTATAATTTCAAAAACTTTGGACTAATTGACAAAAAATTCAATGTTAATCAAGGGGGGACTATTGTCTGGGAAGGAGATCCCCTAGAAGCTCAAATGAATATTGAAGCTGTATATGAAGTGCCAGGAGGGGCCAATCCTGCTTTACTAGTAGATAATCCTAATTTCAACAAAAAAATACCAACCAACGTACTAATTAAACTAGAAGGTAGCCTACTAAAGCCCGATAACCCGGTATTTGAAATTAATTTTCCTAATACCAGCGGTATTGTTGCCTCGGAAATAAATTATCGTTTAGCAGATCAACAAAGAAGGCAACTACAGGCAATCTCATTGCTTTCTCAAGGTATTTTTGTGAGTGATGTTTCTTTTTCTACCCAAGGGATTGCAAATAATTTGTATGAAAAGGCCTCCGATGTTTTAAGTTCTTTAATGGGCGAGGGAGATGGGAAACTAAATTTTGGATTGAACTACCTAAAAGGTGACGAACGACCCGATCTTGATATTCGATCTCAAGATCGTATAGGTGTTACTTTTGTAACACAGATTAGCGATAAAATTTTATTGAACGGTAAAATAGGTGTTCCAGTGGGTGGGGTAGAGGAAACACTTATTGTTGGAGATGTTCAGATCGACTTCATTTTGAATGAAGAAGGCACGCTAAAGGCAAAAGTATTTAATAAAGAAAATGAGTTTCGATATATCAGTGACGATTTGGGTTATACTCAAGGTGTAGGACTTTCTTATCAAGTTGATTTT